>JACCDW010119988.1_pt1 | contig 11343 bp, 14 predicted proteins | sample 7449781 | NCBI WGS metagenome assembly JACCDW01 (sample SAMN15323449, study PRJNA562643) | freshwater metagenome | isolation source: river surface water | place: USA:Blue River Watershed | collected 2017-08-18
GTCTGGGTATGTCCACCACCGGATAGAATTATTTTAGTTGAGCTTATTAATGATCTAAAAAAGAACGGATCAACAAGCGCAAAACCACTTAATCCTACTGCCGGAAGTGGATCAATGAGTATGCAATTTTATGATAACTATAAAATTTGGGGACCAGAAGGAGAAGATTATACATCTGATATAGAAGCACAAATTGTAACTGTTTATAATTATCTTGATTCAGATTTTACCAAGAAAGATAAGCTATACGCATTATATAATGATGATAAATATATCGTTCTGGGCGGCGGCAAAGGCTCAAAACTCAAATTATGTAAATATGAAGGAGAATGGAAATTAGGAGAAGCAAAAACTGTTAATCCATACAAAGTTGATCCCGATTCTACTGATGAACACAAAACAGATCCAAATAAAGATAATCTTGTTGGAGATCCAGACTATGAGCCAGTTAAGGCGCTCAATATGTTACATAGCATTAAACCACAAGATCCCGCCTCTAGCGGAGTGAATACCGAGTTTACTCAGCCTTGGTGTTTAATAGCGGATATAGGAAGTTCATTCCATGTATTAGTTGCTGCTGGTAGTATATGTGAAAACGGAATGGATGCCGGTATGATTCATAAAGATGCTGAGGTTGGAGAAGACTCGAAGCTTGGAGATATTACAAACGGAGATTCCATACAGATCTTAGTCAACGAACAGGGCTGTACAAAATGGTGGAAGGTTAATAAAGTTGATTTAGTATATGATGTTGAGCTTGCATCTACAGGATTAGTTTTCAAAAGAAAGAAAGCTCATATTCTCATGGAGAATGAAGACGCTGATCCAGTAACTATCGCAACTGAGAAATGCGATGAAAATAATTGATATTTATATATTGAAGTTATAAGCGAAAGAGGCATTGTTTGGGCCGTCATATACATCAGACAAGAGTATTTGTTTAATTAAAACATCATTTGCTAATACCAAAAACTCAAATGCCCACACCCTACCATAGTTAGCGGCACCCTTTGTGCCAGTATTTACCATATCCAGAGTATTATTACCCGCCACAAACTTATTATTTTCTATAAGTTGCAAGCCTACACCGGGAGCTTCTGCGCATATAGGACACAACTCAAATTCTTGTATTGGTCCTACGCCACACTTCAATGCGTTTTGATCTATTCTTTGATTGGTTACCCAGAACGTCCCTTCGACAGCATCATTAGCCGAATGAACACCTATTTTTTCTCCATTTAACTTAACATCAAAATTATCATCCCTAACAGCATTTGCATTACAAATCATTATACCATATTCAATAGAGCAACAACAGGCTTCATCTATACCCAGCTTATTATCTACTGTTATTATCTTATTATTTTTGCTAATAAATAACGGACTCATTATTTATCTTTTATCCATTTATGCCAACCCTTACTTGGCAAATAATTACCTTCATCGTCTTTACGTTTCGGAAATAATGTTCCTCCCTTTTTGTGCTGACCAAATGATAATATCCCGCCGCAATCATTGCACCGCAGTTCATAGTAGTCATTACCATCTACATTTCTAACTACAAATTTAAAATTAGTGCTCTTACACAGTCCGCAACTTTCTTCGCCAAAAATTTCTTGAATTAACGCTAGTTCCTTGAAAACTTCTTTTTGGCCTGTGCCTTCTAGTTCAAACTCTAGTTTATTATTGACTGTGTATTTAACTTTCATGAACTATCTCCTCATTTCCAATTGGACTCGTAACCCCTAACGTCTGTTGGAATATTATCGGTATTCTGCTGATACGACGATAGGACTTTAATGATATCAACAGCAACACCATGTTCTATATTATAAACGTTTTTATCAGAGTGTCCATGCTGTTCTAATAATTTACTCATATTAATATCCAATCTCTTAGCTAAAACATCCATAAAATTTAGCTGATTGTTGCTAATTTTTGATATGTTTGACGAATCTGGATGATCCTCAATTTCCTTGGTAATTTCATCGGCCGTAACAACTTTCCTTAACCTCAATGCTCGTCTTAGTGCTCTTCCTTCGGCTCTTGTTTCTGCTACGGCCACAGGATGACTTCGATATATCTTATCGCAATTGCCCCAATAAACATCAGCCGCACCGCTTACAGTTCGGGGTGTTTTGGCTTTGTCATCATTCAATATATATGATATAGCATGACTAACAGTTGCCCGTTTTTCATTATCCACACTCGGAGACTGTATTACTTCCGAAATTGAACTAATTATCTGACAATTCATAGCTTCTTCAAAGATACGTCTTAAACCATCTGTAGTAGGATTACCCTCTATCTTTTCATCATCACTCAACAGACCAAGCACATAATCATTCCACTCTAGATCTCCAATACCAACTTTCTTTGTGTTCTTTTCAGTTTTTTCAACCATTTATCAATCTCCTATATTAATTAGTCTATTTTCTGATGATGGAAATTTTTGTTTGATTTTTTGTAGTTCAGAATCCAACTGCTGCCATATCAACAACGCCCGTGTATCAGAGTAGTCTTTGGCCTGTTTTATTCTAATCAGTACGCAGCCCTTGCCAAGAATTAAGCCCGTTTTCTTGTTGTCATACTTCACATTCCTATTTAGCGCATCATCACCCCACACAGGAAGGAAATGAGATGGACCATCAACCTCTATTGCGGTATTTAATGATGGTATATAGATATCGATTTGTAGTTTTGTTGTTGCTAACAATTGTTCTTTATGAAACTCTACTTTATATCCGGCTTTGAGTAATTGAGTAAATAAATATTTCTCTAATTTTGATCCTGTTTTACTACTTTCTCTTACTGCTTTGTTGGCTGAACTTATTAGATTTTGTTTTTCATCTTCCGATAGCTTATCCCATTGTTGTTTAGCCTTTAACTTTCTTTGATTTAGTTCACTATCAGATAGATTTTCCCAGTTTTTTAATACCGATAGTCCTATCTTATTTTTAGTGTCTTGCGATCTATTTTTCCCTTTTGTCGGATGTTTATGAGATCCTGTATCCAATGCATTCTTTTGTGCTTCGCTTTTATTTCTAATAGATATACCAAGTCTTTTGGCATCTCTACGTACTTTATTTGCGTATGTTTGTAGTTCTTCGGCTATTTGATTAAAAGATTTGCCGTCTTTAATATATAAGGATTCTATAGTTCGTTTTTTTTGTTGATCATCTAGTTTGTCATAAGTCATATTATTTCTCTGATTGATGTTATCTTATGTATTTTATTATTTAGTACAGGAATACTTTTGTCTGTAACGAGATAGTAATACTTATTGTGAGGATACATAGAGGTTAGCCACGAATCATCTAAACTTTGTAATACAATATTATTGGATGAGCACCCTAAATATATAGTATGAAATACTGGCAGAAAAATATTTTGTGCTAATAAATTTGTATCAGTATATAGCGCATACAAGTATTGTGTAAGGTTTTTTTCTTCGGACATTAGACTCATTAATTCTTTATACCTGACATCCTTCAAAGAGTCGTTGTCCAGACTATTAAAAAATAAACCGATTTTAATTGGCTGAGTATTTTTTGATGTATTTGGAGATTGCATTTTTTTGTCTCATGTTATTAAAGTATAGGAATTCTTTATAGTTTATTCGCTGTATATTAACTACCGAACCAGAATCCACCAAATAATTCATTATTTCGAAGGATAGCAGGTTTTTTCTTTTTAAAGATTCATTGTCTTTGATTTTACTAACGTCTTTTGGGCTCAAATAGAATATATTACAAAATTTATCTTTTGGCAAATCAAAAAACATGTGTTCAATGTTAGAGTTATTAGCTATACAACCTATTTGAAGATTTGATAATTTTTCTGTTGTTATTATAGTAGAATTTTTGCTAGAGTCTAGCTGTTTTAGCAAAGAAGGATCGAACAAACAACCGTAGTCTATGAAACAAATTCCATGATCATATAAAGAGCAGCCTTTAAAAACGGGATTGATGTCACCAGTATTAATAACAGTGATATCCGGCATCAGCTTTTGGATTTTTGTAAAATCAAAATCAGATAGTATTGTTATATTCGCAGTTTTCTTATGGTTTTTTATCCAGCATATTTGATGCTCTAATAGTTTTTTATTGTTGAAAATCATTAGTCCTTTTGAACCAAAAGATTTCATGCCTTTATCTGGATTACACGCTACTATAATATAGTTAATTTTATTCATTATTTATTGAGCCAGCACGTACATAGTACTGTATACCATTAATTATTTTATGATCTAAAACTACAAATCCGTTTTCTTGCAATAATTTAAATATACTAGATGTTGTATGAAGTATTTTTCTACCATTAAAAACCAGATTATTATATGTAAGTAGATCAATTTGTTTATGTAGAACGGCCGAACTAAGCAGAATAGCATCTATACCCTGTATTTGTATTACTCCATCTTTTTTAAGTTTTTTTGCTATTTCAGACAAAAATTTTAGACGACCATCATCATCATTAAGAAAGTCTAATATATCAAATAGAAATATATCATCTGATTTTTTTAATTTTTTGATCTTAGTATACTCAACAAAACTATAATTATTTAGTGTTGGAATTTCATTGAGATAAACATAGTATTTTGTATTTTTACTCATTTTATTAATTCTGTATTAATGCTGAATATCTGTTTTTGAATTTTTCTAATAGTTTCTGACCACATCTTCTTTGATTCATTATCTCCTAATGAACACGATAAGATTATATCATGCTTATTATCCCACGACAGACTTATTTGTTTTGATACGGCTATATATGTAATTGGTATAACATTTATTGCTTTATTGTTTTTCAATTGTTCTTGTTTATTATAGTGATCTATAACAATAACAGGGCTGTGAAAGTATTTAGCCGCTTCTGTGCATTGATTCAGATATGACCTATTATTGCAGATTACGATATCGATATCTGCGAATCCAAAATAAGTTTGGTCAAAATCAAAAATATTACATTTATTATCTAGGGATGTTTCTATAAATTCCTTAAATAGTGAGTTGTCACAGTGTGTCCAAAGAAGATTAATAGTTTCGTAGAATTCTCTATGCATTAGAGATGCTATCATTCAAAAATCTCCTTAAAAGCTTTAGATATTTCAATCATATCGAAACGTTTTATAAATTCTCTTTGATCTATTATTCTTTTGGTCTTATCAATATAGTTTTCTGTTATTGCCATTTTCATTTTAATCAGCAGGTCTTCTAGAGACGGCTGGTGCCATGTATTATAGATAGAATTATAAATATGGCATTCTTTGTGGGACTCTCTACAAACAGCATTAGATGATTCTACAATCAAATTATTGTATTTTCCAAGTAATTCTTGCGCACCAATACCTGATGTTGTTATAACATTATTATCAAAACACATTGCTTCTAAAGTAGAATAACCAAAACTATCTCCAGAACATAGGTTAATATAACAATCCGACATATTATGTAAAGACAATATGTTCTTATATTCTGTATAGCCTAATATAATTTTTGCTCTTTTTCTTATCTTTTCAGATATGGGAAATATACTATTAACTGATTCGATAGAATCTCTAATCATATAGTCTTCTAAAGAGCAACCCGGCTTCCTATTTGTTTTTACTGTTAGTGCTATGTTGTCAAACTCTGTGGACAACACAGAGAAAGCCAATACTATTGATTCTATGTTTTTTCTTTCGGAAAAATCACCGATAGTATAAAAGCTGTATTCACTAGATATGTGCTTTGGGCTATGGTGCCTAAAACTATTGATTACAGATACATCTATTGGTTCTGGAACTATAAAAATACGGTCGGTCGCAATACCGGATTTACTCAGAGATTCTTTGACAAAAAAAGAACCCACAATAATATTATCTAATCTAGATAAATAACTACTTATATCAGCACCATAACCCATTGATTCTAAATGGATTATACCTGAGATTTGATCAAATTTATTGCTATATACTACTTGATGAGGATAGCAGTGCTGTATACAAATATCATATTTTTTTGAAAAGTTTTTCTCTAAAGAAATAATTTCATTATCAATCTCTTGTTCTGGATATGCATCATAGATATTATATATTGGTCTTATAGACACATTATAGCCCGCCCTATGTATAGATTGTATATATTTTCTGGCAGCATTGCCCATCCCAGAAAATTCTCTATACGGACCTATATATAGAATATTTTTCATTTTAGAACTTTAAAAACTCATCCTGTAGTTCAATTTCTCCAGATCTTATCTTTTCACAAAAGATCTTATTATTTAGGAATACTTCTAGTATTTGTACGGCTTGTTTACGAGAATAATCGCTCATCTGTGGACCAATCTCAAATGATTCGTCCAATGATCTGACTAGGGATTCTGCGAAATAAGTGTTCATAAGTTCTGGTGATTTGATCACATTATTAATTATGAAAGAGATAAATTCTCTATTCGATCTTATTGCAGGAACTTGTCTCTCCCTATCAAATGACATAGGCTTATTCCATAGATTTTTTGGCTCAAGCTTATCAAAGATAGAAGTCATAGTTTCTGCTGTTTTATCCCAACTATAGTTTTCTATTAATGCTTTTCTTGTATTCCTAGACAAACTTTTCTGTTCCTGATGAGACAAAGCAAGCCACTCCTGAACCAGCTCAACAAAATGGTTATTATCAGGGATAGCTCTGTCTGCTCCTGTTTCAAGCTCTTTGTATAAACTGTAGTTTATTTTAAATCCATTCACCTTATTAGTTACTTCTTCCATACCACTGTAATTTACAGCAAAAATCGGTATACCACACGACGCTGCTTCCAACTGAGGTATTCCTAATCCTTCGCAAATTGCATATTGAACATAAATGTCAAAACAATTATATACATCGCATAACTGCTTGTCGTTTACTCCATCAACAACATTCGGGAATATGGCCATAGTTTGTTCACCATTTTCGGAATGAATAAATCTCGGCCCCTTATATGTTGATGCGAAAAATACTTTTTTATGAGGAGCATAGTAAGAGAATAGAACATTGTTGTATACGCCAAACTCCTGTAGAAGTTCAGGAATATTCCATCCTTGAGATTCAGGGTACGATGTATGAAGATATAACAGAATCTTATGGTTCTGTGTCTTGTCTAATAAGAGTCGTAAAGCCCGGAATAATTCTGGTATAAGTTTTCTTTTTTGATTCCTCATAACAGACCCTACGACTATAGAATCTGAAGGTATACCATATTTAGTTTTATGATAAGATTTACTATAAGATAATGGCTTAAAGATATTGGGATTTACGGAATCTGTTACACAAGACATCACATTAATTTCTCTATTCAAATTACGAAGATAGTCCCCAGCCCAATCGGTATGAGTAAGTACAACATCAGCGTTTTCGTATGTGCGAATCCACTCGGGTTTTTGTGGAACAGAGTCTATGGTTGGCGCTACTACCCAGTGAAAATACGGCCTAAGAGGAGATAATTCCTGATAACTAAACATCCAATAGTCTCTAATGTCAAACACTATATCTGGCTTAAAATGAAGAACCGTCTTCTCAAATCTCCACTGCCCAAATTGATTGATTGGATTTTCTCTATATTTTTGTTGTTCTGGACTATCTTTTTTTGGTTCATTCGGATATACCTTCCACGGTACTGTTTTTTCTTTAGCGTCCTCTTTATGATAAGAAGAGAATTCCGCTATCTCATAGGAAGGGTTCTTAAATAAGCGAGACATTATCTCGTAAGTATATCTGCCAAATCCTGAGTTTACCTTATGGGATTCGGCGCACATAAGTATTCTTTTTTTTCTGCTCATAATATCTCCGTATATAATAATAGCGACAGGGGCTTTCGCCCCCGCCGCGTATTATAATTCCTCAGAAAGAAACCGCTTCTTCGTTTTCCTTCTTCTTTAGGCGAGTAACCTTAGAAAAATTATTAACTCTAACCTTTAGGGTAGAATGCTTTACGCCATCCTTCTCCCAATTATCATTCCTTAGACTTCCCTCGATCATTACCAGATCACCCTTCTTAAAAGACGACCCAATAACTTCCGCACCACTATCCCAAGCCTCACACTGAACATACGATACAATCTTATCCTTGGTACCGTTTGCTCGTGTAAAATCCTTCGATACAGCAACAGTGAATGAAACAACGGAGGTTTGCTTCTCTCCACTATTAACAACTCTTAGCTCAGGATCCCTAGTCAAATTACCCTTTAGTAAAACAATATTCATTGCAAGCTCCTTTAAGGTTACATAAAATCCATCAACGAACGGATCAGTTTATTATAGATTGGCCGGTGGCGTGGTCAAGGTTTTAGACCACAAAGCATTTTTTAACGATAGGCGTGTTGTTCTTCCCTGACTTTTGACCGCTAAACATCAAAACCCTGCCGTTGTCTAAAAGGTCCTTATATTCTTCAAATTCTTCTGGAAACAGAACAACAGAATCAACACTCCCATAAGAGTCTGTGAGTCGTAGAAAACACATTTCTTTTCCGGGAGTTTTTCCTCTCTTTGTTACCACAACACTCATAGTGTCTATTTCTGCCACAATAAAAAATTGTTTATTGTTGGGGAAGTGCTTAATATCCTTGCAGTCAGTATTAGCGTGTGACGAGTCGTATAGGTCTGTTTTTGTTACGCTTAATGGAACACCCAAAAGATCTCTTTCGCTATTTGAGATCCATTCCGGATCATCTTCAAGGGAATATGGTGTGTTTATAATCTGATTAAGCAGACTCATTATCTTTACTTGTCTGTTTTTGTTGATCTTTGCTGATGCCAATAGCACTCTGATAAGTTCCGCCATGTCTTTTGGCTTTTGTAATTGTATAATCTCAGAACACTTACTTAGCTCTTTTTGTGTTAATTCGGACACTACGCTAAGGTCAAACAACATTTTGCTTCTAGATATCTTTAGATGGCCAACAGCTCCCGATGATATTAATGCTTTTGCTGATGACGAATTTATATTAAGTAATACATTAACAAGAAGATCCAGCCATGACATTTTTGCTATGTCTTTACCGTTCACTACGGATAGCAGCTTATTATATACCGACTCGCCCAACCCCTTAATGTTGGTCAGACCAAAGTATATCTTATGGTTAATAATATCAAATTCTTTGTTCATAAATAAAATATTTGGTCCAAAGACGCCTATATCCATATCTCTGGCGTTACTAACAAGTTCTAAAATTTCCTGTTGTGGATCAATTTTATCTTTAGCTAATCTTAGATATGATAAAAAGAATATCAAAGGAAAATGAGCTTTAGCATATGCTGATATATATCCATTAATGGCATAACTTACAGCATGACTTTTATTAAAAGAATATCTTTGACTTTTTTCGATCCAGCTAAAAATCTGCTCCGCTTCATTCTCGGAAACTTTACCGATAGTTTTTGATCCTTCAATAAATTTGGTTTTAATTTTTGCCATTTCTTCTGGCTTTTTCTTACCGATAGCTTTTCTTAGCATATCAGCTTCTTGCAGATTGAAACCAGCAATATCTTTAGCTATTTGCATAGCCTGTTCTTGATAAACCATTTCTCCGTATGTGGTTTTCAAAATGGGCTCTAATGATTCATGAAAGTAATCGATAGATTCTTGTCCGTTCTTTTTATCTATATAATGATTACTAACACTTTTTCCGTCTCGTATAGCTTCCAAGCATCCTGGTCTTAAAATAGAAATTAGAGCGGATAATTGCTCTACGTTTTCAGGCATAAGTTTTTTTGCCATACTTTGACCAAGCCTACTCTCTAATTGAAAACATCCTTTGGTGTTTCCATCAGATATCAATCCCCACGTTCTTGAACAATCAAAATTAATCTTTGATATATCAAAATCTATGTTGTATAGATCACTATTGGAGGACGCATCAAAAGAACAGCCGCAATCAAAATTAACTTTAGTTGGCATTTAAAAAAGAATCCTTAAACTTAATCTTCTTACCCAAATTCCTATGTAGCTTTAAAAACCTAATTAATAACTGAGCGCAGTCCTTAACATCCTTAAGAGCATCGTGAGCGCCATCTTTGGATATGCCTAAATAGTCACGCACATTATCTAGAGAATAACTTTTAAGGTCTGAACTTTCGAACCAGTAAAATACAAGATTCATAATATCCAAAACATCTCTTGGATAAAATAATGAAGATGTATTTTCTTTTGTATCAATAGTTTTATATTTTACGCTTAGTCTATTAACGATCTTTAGATCGAACCTATTAATATTATAGCCAGCCGCTATAGGAGCGGAAAACATACTTTTTTTCTTGCGATTAAAGCAGTGATATTTCTCCAGATACGTAACAAATGTCATCCAGCAACTTTCTTGCGAAGGATACTGTTGCCATTGCTTATAAATATCTTCTTGAGAACATCCTCTTACTTTCGCATGAAAATCCATAATGTCGGTTTCATACCTATAGTCATCCTTGCCCTCCATAACCTCTGGCTTACAGAAGGCATTAAACTCGGATCCGTTAATTATTTCTAGCTTAACAGGATCTACAATAACAGCAGATATTTGTACCGGACTACAGACATTAGGGTCTGAGCCATCAGTTTCCATATCAAATACGCAAATTTTTTTGGTTAACATTATTACTGTTGTGTATTGGTCTCAATTCGATCAACTTCGTCCAGTGGCTTAAGAACAGCCTTCTCTTCTGATCCTACTAGTTGACAGTTATGACCAACCTTGCAGCAGGATACTCTAACCTCTGGAACTTTGGTATATTCCTGATTATTAAATCTGAATCTTTCACCTACAGCCAGTTCATGAAACTTCATTTTTTGAAACTCCCTTTTTAAGGTATTCTGATATTAACATTATTTTATCTAACATCGCCACGCCAAGAATATCAAATTTAACTACTCCAATTGATTCCAGATCTTCCATTTCCATACCGGCAATTCTGGTCTTTGTTTTGGAATCGTAAATCATTGGACAGATAGTGGACAAATCCGAGTCTGCTATAACAACGCCAGCAGCATGTTTGGATTGGTTCACTTTTGTGCCCTCTAATCTTATAGCCTGTTCAAAGCGTTTTGCAAGTGGTCCTTGTAATTCATTATTTTCGTCAATATGGCACCATTCTTTAAGTTTGTCGCCCTGATTCTCTAGAGCCCACCTTATAATGGACGCTTCGCCAGTTTCATCTTTCATCTCCTGCAACTCGTCTGCGATTTTGGCCTCGTCCGGAATATTTTTGGTAATATTGTTCATTTCATCAAAACTTATATTACCATAGACTCTTAGTACATCCTTTATGGCACCTCGCCCTTTAATGGTATTGAATGTAACCATTTGAGATACCTGATTTTCGCCATATTTATCCTTGA
>JACCDW010588463.1_pt1 | contig 11342 bp, 17 predicted proteins | sample 7449781 | NCBI WGS metagenome assembly JACCDW01 (sample SAMN15323449, study PRJNA562643) | freshwater metagenome | isolation source: river surface water | place: USA:Blue River Watershed | collected 2017-08-18
GACAGTAAACTGACCGGGATGAAAAGACAAGCGAACACCACGCGAACGAGCCACATCTCCGATTTGCTTAAATCCTCTTTCACAATAGTCTCGTGTATCGGGAAGCCGCCAAAACCAGCTCCAAGTTGGCTCAGTGTAGACAGGAAGTATATCACTGCTGAGTCGTACCATTCTAAGATTTTCATCGAGTCCTCCTACTCGTTCGACAAGTAAACGTGTGCTTTCGATGTTTTGTTCCATTAAGGACCAAAGCTTCTCTACAGCTACGTCTTTAGTCTGTCTATTTAACCAGGCCACAGTAGTAGCACCTGTGTTATATTTTTTACAGTCGTCCTTGGGTTTGATCCCATCTACTTGATCGGGACGGTCGATCCATTTGCAGGCAAAGCCGATTCGTTTAGTCATAGTATTATTATATGACATTTAACGCCAGTTGTCAAGTACAAACTTATCCTGAACATCTAAAGGATTGGGCTCTCCGTGGAATACAGCTACAGAACAATTGGTAGAAATTTGGACATCGTTTTTGACAGTTTTAAATGTCCTGCGCCCGTTATTCATAGTTAATTCATCTTTAGATCTAATTTCCCATTTATAACTCATGATCCAATCTTTAGGCCAAAACTTAATTCGATCTTTAGATAGTTTCCAGATCCAATCTTGATCTCCCTGTAGACGTTGTGCGTCTGAAGGTTTTTCTTTAAACTTAGACCAGATATAACTTTCAGCACCATGATTCCAAGCTAGAACAGAACTGTTAAGATACTGCCACGAAGGATAAAATTTTCTATTAAAATCGTGTATGCCCATGAAGGAATCCGTTTTGTACACAGCCAACTTGTCTATGTTATTACAGATTACTACATCAAGATCGAAATACAGTATGCGTCCTGCTAGGGGAAGATTAGGATCAAACATATGAACTTTATGCCACCAACCTTTTTGATAGTTCGCATTGGGTTGATATACAGTTCTTACACCTTCTATTGGATGTTGATCGTCTGTAAGGCAGGCAAATTCATAAGGAACTGTGATATGTCTAGCAACCATGTTGCGTAGACGTTCTACATATTCTCTGCCGTATTTGTTCCCAAATCTAACGCAGAGTACAGTGATCTTATCGTTAGAGATAATAGTTGGAATCTTTTCTGCTCGTGCAGCTTCTTTAGCCGCACGTTTTTCTTCTTTAAGACGTTTGCGTTCTTCTTTTGACAATTCCATCTATAGCCACCAAATCTTCTAATATTTCTTTTAGTCTGTTTAACGGTATCATGTTAGGACCGTCGCTAGGAGCATTATCTGGATCTTCGTGACATTCCATAAATACACCAGCTACACAACCGGTGGCTACAGCCGCTCTGGCTATAAAAGGAACCATGGATCGGTCGCCACCGCTTTTTTCTCCCATGCCTCCAGGACTTTGGACTGCGTGAGTCGCATCCATAATAACAGGATAGCCGGTGCTAGCCATAATAGGTAAGCTACGCATATCCACCACGAGATTGTTGTACCCATGTGTATATCCCCTTTCACATAACATAATGCGTTCATTGCCTGTTGATGCAATTTTTGCAGCAACATTTTTCATATCCTGCGGCGCAAGGAATTGTCCTTTTTTAACATTAACAGCAAGACCAGTTTCACCTGCGGCTAATAATAGATCTGTTTGACGGCACAAGAATGCAGGAATTTGAATTATATCAATACCTGCATCTGCAACTAAACTAGCCTGGTAGCTTTCGTGTATGTCAGTTAGAACAGGTATTCCGAATTCGTGCTTGATAGAATTCAAAATTTTTAGACCTTCATCAATGCCGATACCACGTTTGGTATTAATACTAGATCTGTTCGCTTTATCAAAACTACTTTTATAGACTAAGTCGATATCAAGCTCGTCGCAGACTTCCTTGATAAATCCGGCAGTCTGTTCGGCATGATCTTGACTTTCTATTTGACAAGGTCCAGCTATAAGAAAGATTTTATTTTCGTTGCTGGCGACGATTCTGTTGATATTAAATGTACGCATATTTCTATTTACCAGTGACGTATGACACCAGCAATAATAAAACAGTTTGTAATTATATAAGAGAGTACAATAAGGGTTCGGACTAGTGCTACTTTATCAGCTTCCTGACGAGTAGCACCAGCCTTTTCTCCCAGGGCCTTAGCCCAGATGCGCCATATTTTACGCATCGCCCTCATATACTGCAGAGTTACCGGCATGTTCGAATACTTCTACTGAACGTAGTTTAACACCTTGCCCAACAGGATAACGTGCTTCAAATACACGACCATCTGGGTGTGTCCAACCTCGACCTTCTTGATATGCCGTAAGTATTTCTTGCATTGTGCGATATGCTAGTTCGGCAAACTTTTCACAACCAACTGCTTCTACAAGACGAAGGTCAGCAACACCGCCTTGATCCTGTTTACCTAATGCAGCCATTTGTTTGAAAAGATCTAGATGAGGATCATCTAGTGCGATACAAAGTGTGTGATCGAATTGCCATTCGCTCCACTCTTTGAATGCCTTGAGTCCACCAAAATCCATGACCCAATTGCGATCATCTAGTGTTTCGGATTCAAAAATTAATTTGATACCGATAGAGTATCCGTGCAGTAGTGAGCAGTGACTATGAGTAGAACGCCACTGTCTAAAGCAGCAACTAAGACCTCTGTCGTTGCCGTATGTTTTTGTTGAAAGATATTTCGCCATCTCTTGCCTCCTGTAAAATAAGCGAGTAAGTTTGATGACATGCAGAATTTATAAAGCGGGTTGAATGCCATGTAAGACCGCTGTACCTCTGTGTGTATATGTAATTATATTACAATGATATTTATAATGCAATGAAAGACACATTATTTTTTTGCCAATCCTTGGGCATTTCCCAGGTTTGTCGATTTCGTATTATAAATTGGGAATTCGAATACTTGAATACTTGTGCTATTTGATATATCCAATAACTAGGATCAACCGGCTGTGCATCTGGTCTGCTGTAGTTTTCAGTTCCTTTATAAACATTGTTTACAGATTTCCCCATAGGATAAAGATCAAACCCTATCAATTCAATTTCATCAAATCCTAATGATGCCGCTAATAATACAGCATACCCTCCACTACCCCAATGATCAGGATGATCACGTTTCAGTTCTCCTGTATAAGGAAGTTCTGGTAGTTGTCTTACGTTTTTATTTTTTTGTATTTTTCTAAAATAGTGAAACCAATGATCTCTAACATAGATTAAAGTATCTTTGGTTAATTCGTTCGCAGTTGCCTCGGCGGCCATGCGCCTATCACAGCAGATTAGATGATCTACGATCATATCTCTGTGGATAGCATTACATCCTATCAGTGTGTGAGTTTGTCTATATTGTTCTAAGTTGGTATCGCGACGACTTTCACCGTTACCAATTACCACGGCTTTGGGCATTATTCAATTCTTCCAAATCCGCTCCAGAGACCAGGACTACCTGCCTGTGTACATACCCAACCTATAAATTTTCCAGATTGTGGGTAGTTATTCCAAACTACATCACCTTCATTGAATGCTCCACCTGTTGGAGGTTCGTTACCACTAAGGTGTAATTTGTCGTTAAATTTAAGGGCACCATTAACGTGTAATTTACTTCTAGGATCTGGGTTTTGAACATTAACTCCCAAACTTCCTATAATAGAAACTTTCGAATCTCCTGAAGCAGGATTTCCTAAAGTAATGTTTCCGCCAGCACTGATAGATATTCTTGCTGTGTTATCTGTGGCTAATTCTAAGTCTGTATAGTTGTAAGTTCCGACCCTGGCTACATTTAAATCCGAAGATCCGATAATTAGATCTACATTTTGATCGATAAGGTTAATAGTTGCCTTGGGTTGATCAGTTCCTATGCCTAGTCTATCAGTGTTGGCATCGTATATTAGATATTGATTTACACTTAAACCACCATCGACGATAAGACCTTTTAATCGTCCAACTTCTCTAAGACTACTTTTTGTAATAGTAGATCCAAGCTCTTGCTCGTCGATAAGTTTGATATTGTTTACAGAAATACTTTTATTTTTTGCTAGATCTAGATTTTCTGATAAGAAGAATCTGTCTGGATTACTAAAAAATACTAGTTGTTTATTATATCCTTGGCCTGACCAAAGTATTCCTTTTCCTTCTATGTCGCCTTCTATTTTAATATACGGAAAGCTAGAGGTATCAACAGAAGTTCTTTCTTCGAGTATTTCTGCTAACAAATTTTTTAATTGATCGAGTTTATCAGACATATTATGAATTTCCAATCTTGCCAAACGGTTCCCACAGGCCAGGACTACCTGCTTGTACACAGATCCAACCTACGTATTGATTGATTCTTGGATTTGAATTCCAAACTATGTCACCCGAATTATAGGTTCCGCTAGTTGGATATGTCTCTCCTACGGTCTGTAGTTTATTATTAAATCTCACAGGACCGTTTACATGTAGATCAACTTCGGGATCGGGTGTTGAAACTCTTACAGATAGTTTTCCGTGTACAGATACTTGTACAGGAGCAATTTTAGGATTACCTAGATTTATATTTCCGCTCGAACTAATAATAATTCTTGCAGTATTATCAGTGCCAATTTCTAAATTATGACTGGCATAGGTTCCAATAAAACCTTTTACAGTATCTTTGGCGCCTAAAATAATTTCTACATTGCCTTCTACAATACTAAGTGCTGCATTTGGATCTTCTGTGCCTAGACCTAGTCTATTCGTATCTGATTTAAATGAAATATACTGACTTATAGATACATCGCCATCTACGATTAATCCTTGTAGCCTGCCTACCTGTCTTAAATTACTTTTTGTAATAGTAGGACCGATTTCTTGTTCGTCTATGAGTTTAATGTTGTTAACGGTTATACCCTTGCCTCTTCCGAGATCTAAATTTTCAGATAAGAAAATCCTGTCCGGGTTTGAGAAAAATACTAACTGTTTGGTATAACCTTTTCCGGTCCACAGCAAGCCTTTGCCGTCCAAGTTGTCACCACCGAATGTTATTGGAACATCTTTTTCAAATTTAATGTCGGCTTTAATCTCTTCAACTTCTAATACCTTGGTTTTTAGAGTGCCGTTTACTGTTAGATTATCTATGTTTTCTACAAAGAGATTTTTTGCGTGTACACCAAAATCGTCTACAGTTAATTGTGTTTTTGCCGCAGTGTCTTTAATACCCGAACTGGCAAAGTTTGTGATGGTACCGCCGTTAATATGATCACCTGTTAGAGATCTAAGAGGTAATTTACGTGCGATTTCTTTCGGATCAGGTGCGCCTCGTTGGGAAATTCCGTTGAGTTCGTCTGCTAATGCGGCTAAAATTTGGTTGATATTGCTCATAGTATTGTATTTATCCGCCAACAAAAAAGCAGGCCGAAGCCTGCTTTTTACTGTAAATTTACTTTGTTATTGTACTTTAAGTAGGATTGTGTCCTCGTTGATACGACCGTTGAGCTTAATATCTACTGCTTTAATGTCCTCAAGGAACTTACGCAGAGCTACCTTACCCGCAGATTTGAACTCTTTAAGTTGCTCTTCGGGCTTGCGTAGAGTTTTAGAAATACTCTTAAACTCGTCAAACCCTGTGATAGTTGTACCTTTTACGTTCAGCTCGCTGAACTCTGTGGTCACATACTTGCCCAATTTTCGAGTCTTGACGTTGAATACCCAAAGTTCTTTAGCACCGATGATATCCTGAGGATTAACAGATACCAGTTTGAGCTTGTCGTCTTGCTTAAGATATTTCATCTTGGCAACAACTTTGGCCTTGTCGGTAGGTTTCTTAGCACGAGGCTTCTTGTTAATCTTAGCTTCTTGTGCCAGCATATCGCAAGCAGAAAGAATTTCAGCGTAGAATGCAGTGATCTTTTTCAAATTAGCCTTGCTGAGATGACTGTAACCTTCTTTCAACTGCTCGTCTTTAGTAGTGGCGGCCTCTACTAGCTCATCGTGATTTCTTTCATAAAAGCCTTTGATGATACGAGCATGAGCAGCCTTGACCTGTTTGCCTCGCAAAAGGTTTAGAATCTTAAATGATTTTGGATCAAATGCATCTGGATCTTCTTGGAAACTTTCGATAGCATCTTCGATTTCTGTGGTCATACCTACAGCAACTTCACGCAGGCGCTCTTGGATGCTAGGAGTATAAACTGCTGGTTTAACTTCTTGGCCTTCTTCTGGCTCTTGCTCGTCGTTCTTACCTTCTTCGATAATTTTAGCAATGCTCTTGCTCAACCATTCTGCTGTGTTACGGCCTTCGTTAAAGTCTGCACGTTGAGCAGGCATACCTTTAAGGAGATTGGCAGCAACTGCACCAACAGTCACAGAACAGCGATTATCTTTGGTATCCTTGAATGCTTTGATAACATCCTTAGGATAATTCTGGCTGCTCATCCAATTAATAACTTTGGGTTTGAGTTCTTTACCAGAGCTTTCCAAACGGTACCACTCCATAGAAACTCGGAAGTGTTTGTTAAACTGTTCGGCAGTCATCGATTCGTGATCGTCCCATTTTGGACTTAGATCACGTCCTTTATTCTGACGAATAGCGATAGCTGCTTTTTTGAGTTTAGTTGCCATTTGAATTCACTCCTAACTGTTTAACAATACTTATATTATACGGCCAAAAGATCATTTTGTCAACCTTGCTCAAACCGATCTATCTCAACCAAATCGCCTTCTTCATTTTCTCTGTATACTATAGTTTGAAGATATCCTAGGCCCAAATTGGCTTCGGCAATTTCGTATGCTTCTTTCTTACTGCTGGTTGTTTCTAATAGCTCTTCGTGGAACGATTCGTCCACGCCCCAGACCTCGTAAAGTTCCCAGGTCATGATAAATTATTAATCTCCTAAGTTAAACAAATTTCTTCCAATCTCCATCGGGCGCCACTGCCCAACCAAGACGTTGGAGATCATTCCGGATCTCGTCGGTAATGCAACCTTCCGGCACATATTTTTTGGCATCCCAGGCGTTGTTGCTTTCTTCGTCATCTATAGGACCGCCTCGAATGCCCGAACAGTACCAATCTATATAGTCACCTTCTTGTCGCATGTCTGCGATTATGCCTCCGGCATAGCGCCAAGAGCAACTCCATTCCTCTTGTTTGAGCACAGGAATGACTTCCAATTTAATAAATCCGTTATTGCACATAGCCGCATATAAATTTTGGGCATAGGTTTCGCTGGCACGAACTTTCTCTAAAAACCAATCGGTAGTTAGTAGATCATACTCCATGTCGTTTACACGACGTTCGGGATCGTCAAATCTAGCATCATATTGCTCGAGCATAGTGTCGTGCATTTTTACATAATCGGGATTAGGTTCTTCACCCTTTTCTTTACACCTTTTGATATAACCTTCTTTTTGGAAAGTCATTCTTTCAGGACTCTTGCTGATCTTCTTCATTGTCGTAAGGTTCTACGTTTTCTTCAATAATAGCAGTATCACCGTAGCCGTTAGCATCGACTAGATCGATCTTAACAGGACCTAGAATTGCCACGTGATCGTCCTCAATTTCCCAATTGTGGTCTCCGTCATAAATCCAGGCGGTGCCCCAACGGCCGTCTTCATCTTCTTTTTCGCCTCGGAGTATTGCTTCGATATGTTCTTTTTCTTCTTCTGTAAATCCATCGCTGAAGTTTACATAAACTGCAATAAGATCGTCAAGCTCGCAACCCCAACCTACTTGAGGATTACAGTGTACACGATCTGTTTCAAATTTCCAAACAGGCTCGTCTTCTTCTCGGAAAGACTGTCCCCATCGCCATGTTTCAGTTACATCAAACCCTCGAATAGTTCCGTCGGGCATACGCTCAAATACGTCGACAAAATATTCAACAGATTTCTTTTCTAACGGAGTGATGCGATAGAGCTTTTCCATTATTATTCCTCAAATTCTACACAGTTACCATCTTCGTCTGCAACAACAATCTTAACTTGATTACCGTCAGCATCTTCGATAACGATAGGACCCCAGCACCAAGCTTCGCTTTCGTCAAGCATCCAGCCCTCTTGGTCCTCTAACACTTCGTAGGCGCCTTCTTCAGCAATCAGTTCTTCTAGACGTTCACATTCTTCTTCGTCCATATCGTCGGGCCACTCGTAATCTTCCCAACAGCCGTCGTTCATGCTTTCTAGCTCTGAGCTTTCGATGTTTGGTCCCGATAGGCTATACATATTAACGCTGTCTTTCTTGCCGTCGCCACCCGGAACAAATTCAAATTCAAACTCTGGAGGATTATCGTCGGTGGTCTCTACATAGAAACTAGCCCAGCGGAAGCCAGTCTTTCTACGGATAGTCATTCCGTCTTTGGTATAGATCTCGTGTTCTTCACAAGACTTTTTATAGTAGGTTGATACTTTCCAGTTAGCCATTTTTCTTCTCCAATCGTTGTTTACGGAATGCCTTTGAATCTTCAATTGCCTTTTTTAAAGTTTCTGCATAGTTAAAAGCTGTCTGCTCGTTCATTGTCAGAACTGTCTCATGCTGTAAATAACCCTTAGTCAACAGTGTCCAAATTTGTTTAAACCGATTCATTGACCACCAAGGGCTTTTTACATCAGCATAAATCGTTACAGTGATGCCGGTGTCCTCGGCTTCTACCCACAGATTGTGTGAGTGGTCGGGTTGTCCACAATCACAAACAACGTGGTACGACTTAGAATCTCCCCAGTCGTTGCTTTTTAGAATACCTTCTGCAGGTGTTTGCAGTTTCATTGTAAAGTTCTACCTTTTGCGTTTTTCTCTTGTTGATCTAGTCTTTCTAGAAGTTCAAGATCTTCCTCGTCTAGGTCATCAAGGTCCAAAGGACGAGCATTCTTTTGGAATTCTCCGTTTTGAAACATTTCTTTGATATGTGTAACTAACTCATCGAGTTCTTCTTGTGTGCCGTCAAAGTTATCAAAACAACCTGGAGCGAACTGAATCTTAAGTTCTTTAAATTCGTCGGCTGTGAGGTCTTCTAATTTTTTAGTCATAGTGTTTTTACCTGATCTCGTTTATCGTAGATGCTTTGAACTATCTTTTGATAATCCTCTTCATTCATGATTGTTTTATAAAAAGTTAATCCTTGGATTACTAGAATAGATGCTATCTCTAAAGCAGTGCTTTCTTCCAACATAATTTGGTTGAAGGCCATATACTTTCCGTACAGGTCTTCTACACTTTTACCTTCGTCAAACAGCATCTTTGGTCCTTTGATGTTTGTACTCTCTCTTAAGCCACCACTTAAACTTTTGAAAATATTCTTCGTGAGTATATTTAGGTATGTTTGCCTGGAAATGTTCTTCGCAGTTTTCGTACCACAATTCTCTGACCCAAGTTCTAAAGGTAGAAGATTTCATTTTATGTCCATAGTGATTGACGAACCTTAATAAGACGAATCATCATTTCTTCGTCCTCTTTTTCATATTGTGCTTCCAACTCACGACTCTTGTCAAGAGCTGTTCGACACATTTCAGCTTCTTCTGGGTTTTTATCTTCCATATCTAGGAGATGATAGCCCTTTTCTCTACGCAAATTGCAGTAGGCAGTCCAGCCACTAGCATCATGTACATCAGGACGATTTGGATATACTTCTTTCCACCAAGTGTAGAGTTCTAGGATTTCTCGGGCAGCTTTGGCTTGATAGGTAGGTTCGGGAGTTTGGCCTTCTTCGATAAAGTCTTTGTTGGTCAAAGTCATCGCCCATTTTAAGTGTTCGATGCCTGCTTCTGGACAACGCCATTGACGATACCAACGGCGCCACCAAGGGTAGTTAAACTTTTTACGGGCAGCTTCGTCCCAAAGACAGTGATGCCAAGCCTGTTCTATTTCAACGAATTCAACAAGTTCGTTAAAAAGACATGGCAAGAATCGATTCCCAACATCGCACCAAGTGCCACGGTGGATATCGCGAGGGTGAGCAGAAAGACAATGAGTGCGAGTAATAAAGCGATTGTTGATATAATATCGAACATCGTTAATCCTTTCGGGTATCCAACACCAAACATTTTGGATATAATCTAATCCTTCTTCAGCGAGCCACCAACGAATAGGGTACTTGGCCTTAGCAGCCTTTTCCCATTCAGACCATTCCTTGCCTGTACCGCATTGAAGTTTAGTTGTGCCACGGATCCAATCCGCGAATTTTGAACAAGTCCAATAATTTCTCATATAATTTTCTTTCTGTCGAACACTTTAATTATACTAGAAATTTAAAAACCTGTCAATATGATTCAAAAATGACTCAAAATTTTCTTTGGTAGCCTGCTAGATTGAGCATGATCGAATACTGCTCGTAGGCTTTTTGGACAGCAGGATTTGTATTACGATAGTATGACTCTTCTCGTTCTTTTTCCATAAGGATTTGGAACATGTCAACTTCGCCCTGACTGTGTCGTTGCATCCTGAAGAAACGTCGTTCAAGTTCAATTAGAGCTCTTAGACGGCCTTCAGGGATTTCCATAGTAAACACTCTTTCAGTTTCGTACTCCACGACATCATTTCTTATGATATCAGCACGTTCTGGATCTGTAAAGAACTTGGGAGGATGATACCGTGCCCTACGCTTTTGATCGTTTAGGACACGGACCTCGTAGTTTTCACAAAAATCTTTTAGTTCTTCATTCATGTGATACTAGACTTTCCGTCATTGGAAATATAGCAGCGATAGCTTTGGCACAGGCAAGAGCAACTAACTGATGTTCTTTCTGTGTACCGTTTCCGGAACGCAATTCGATAAAATGTACCCACGAACGTAGTGTACCATTCATATACAGTTTGCTTTCAATATTGCCTTCTGGTAGAACAGAACGAGCTTGTTCTTTGGCTATACCGTTCGTGACAGCCCAAGTGTAGGCTTCACGAGAGGCTCTAATAACAGCCTGTTGTTTTTCTTCCCATAGACGTGCAAGCTCTCTTTGCTCAGGGTCTCCCAAGTCCAATTCGACAGAATTTTGTCTGTTTTTGGTGTCCTGCAATCTTGCTTCTCTAGTGACGAAGTTAAGATCTTTTGTAGGGTCAGCGTATCGTTGACTAAATTCTTGGAAGGAAAAACTTCTGTGTCGAAGAATTTGTCTTGCGATATCTCTGGTGGTGGTGATTTCCACACACGCTGATACCATTTCAAGGGGGCTCCAGTGGGCGTGTTTGACCAGGTATCGAATAAGTTTCTCTGATGTTTCGGAGTTAAATTGGTTGCTTGGATTGCTGACACGGGCGCAGTACGCGATGAGTTCCTGTGCATCATCGATGCCCAAGTCTGCAAATTCTTTTGTTGGCTGTGAATAGGATACGAGTCGAACATCCATTATGATTCCTTTAATATCTTCATTAAC
>JACCDW010379932.1_pt1 | contig 11341 bp, 8 predicted proteins | sample 7449781 | NCBI WGS metagenome assembly JACCDW01 (sample SAMN15323449, study PRJNA562643) | freshwater metagenome | isolation source: river surface water | place: USA:Blue River Watershed | collected 2017-08-18
CACGATGCGTAAGCTTAAACCAAGCACGTGCAAAAGCATCAGCAAATTGGTCGGGATTTTCAAAGAAACGTCTTGAGATTTTCTCATAAGCTGGGTCCATTCTCAAAGCAAGGTCAGTCGTAAACATGATTGGAGCATGGCTCTTAGAAGGATTATGAGCATCTGGCACAGTTCCAGCTCCAGCTCCACCTTTTGGTATCCACTGATGAGCACCTGCCGGACTTTTTGTTAATTCCCATTCAAAGCCAAACAAATTATTGAAGTAATTATTGCTCCATTGCGTTGGTGTTTGTGTCCATGCTCCTTCCAAACCACTGGTAATTGTATATTCTCCGTTACCAGTACCAAAGGTATTTTTCCAACCCATACTTTGTTCTTCAATCTCTGCCGCAGCTGGCTCTGGACCAACATATTGGCCTGGGTCACCCGCTCCGTGAGCCTTACCAAAAGTATGACCACCCGCAATCAATGCCACTGTTTCCTCATCATTCATTGCCATACGGCCAAATGTATCACGAATATCACGAGCCGCCGCAATTGGGTCGGGATTTCCATTAGGTCCTTCCGGATTTACATAGATAAGTCCCATCTGAACTGCTGCAAGCGGATTTTCCAATTCACGGTCGCCCGAATATCGTTTGTCTTCTAACCATTTACCTTCCGAACCCCAATAAATATCTTCTTCTGGTTCCCAAACATCGGCACGTCCACCACCAAATCCGAAGGTTTTAAAGCCCATTGATTCTAAGGCACAGTTTCCAGCTAAAATCATCAAATCGGCCCAAGAAATCTTTTTACCGTATTTTTGCTTGATAGGCCATAGTAACAAACGAGCTTTGTCAAGATTCCCATTATCTGGCCAGCTGTTTAATGGAGCAAAACGTTGTGTACCAGCTCCTGCTCCACCACGACCATCAGCTATACGATATGTACCAGCACTATGCCATGCCATGCGGATAAAAAATGGTCCATAATGACCATAATCTGCTGGCCACCACTCTTGCGATGTAGTCATTAGGTCATAGATTTCTTTTTTCAACACATCTAAGTCAAGAGAGTTAAACTCTTTTGCATAATCAAAATCTTCGCCCATTGGGTTTGATAATGAAGAATGTTGGCGAAGAATATTGAGTCTTAGTTGGTTTGGCCACCAATCCTGATTTCTTGTGCCACCACCAGCACTCTGATTAACAGGTGCACCTGCTCCATGATGGAATGGGCATTTTGCTGCTCCGCCATTAGATGTATGATTTTCCATTTCTTTAAGTTTTAAAGTTAATTTATGAGTGATAAAATTTTATTATTCTGTTTCTATACTAAATATTTCTAATTCAGTATCCTAATGTTTTTGTTTTTCAAAATTACTACACGACAATCAATAAATCAAATTGATTGTTTTTATAATATTATAGTTTTTATCTATATATTTTCTTAGAACTATTTAGCTCATTTACGGTGGCAATTTTTTTTAGTTTAGCACAAAATAATTTTTTAGCATAAACAAATAAAAACACCAGAGATAATGGTCTCTGGTGTTCTTAAAGTAATTTTAATTAAATATGATAATCGATATATTTATTATGAAGACTTAATTTTTAGGGAAGTTATGAAAAGACTTCAAAAAATCGTCTTTCCGACGACGAGAAAGGTTAACATTATACTGTTCTTCTAATTTCACCATCAAACCTTCGTGAATTTGATAACCTACAACATGATTCAAATTAACCATAAATGACTTATGTGTTCGAAAGAAATCATATTGAACAAAACGTTTTTCGAGTTCTTTCAAAGTCTTTGATACGATGAGTGTTTCTCCTCCTTGAAGAAAAACCTCCGTGTAATTTATATCAGCTTTTAAGAAAAGTACATCTGCTGGATTTACCTTCTTCTTTCCAGTCAATCGAATTGTTGAGGTGCGGATGGGTAGTTGCAATTTCATGATTAAAAAGTGTAATTTGAATAAATGACATTTCAATGGTATGACACAGATTCATTAAAAAAGGTTGTAAAGGATTTATAAAAAAAGTGACTTATTTACGAGCAAGATACCATCTCTAATAAAATAGATTGTATTACACTGATAATAAGCCACTTTCTTGAACAAAATTAATATATCATTTATTTAACGATTATCTCGATTAACTGTTGTGTCACGTTTAATGAGCTCAACAGGAGGAAGTCGCTGATTTTCTTCGGAAGTAACCCCAGCCGAATCAACTGAAGAAGCAGTAGAATCAGACTCGGCCACCTCTCCGCCTATTGATACACAACCTTGATAATCTTTTGTAATTTTCATGCCAGGTTTAGGAAATGCCCCTGCACTGTAACCAAGCTTCTTATCAGTATAGACACTTTGCATAAACTTTCCAAAAATAGGCATCGCCGACCTCGAGCCTTCGCCCATGCGTGTGCGGAAGTGAATACTTCGGTCATCTCCACCTACCCAAACACCACAAATCAAATCTTTTGTAAAGCCGATGTACCAAGAGTCAGAATAATTTGAGGTTGTACCTGTTTTACCAGCAGCTTGTCCACCATTAGCAAACAAAGCACTACAATACTCAAATAAACCTTGCGATGTTCCACCTGGTTCTTCAACGCCACCACGAAGCATATATTGCATCAAATAAGCTGACTCTGGCTTAATAGCATCACGCTTTTTTGTTTCAAACTCAAACAAAACTTTACCTTTGGCATCTTCTATTTTAAATACTAACATTGGGTCAGTGTATTGTCCTTCGTTTAAGAATACTCCATAGGCAGCAACCATTTCATAAAGTGAAACATCGGAAGTACCAATTCCAAGCGATAAAACAGGCTCAAGCGGAGCAGTTATACCAAGTTTTCGAGCATAGTTAATGATTCCACTTGGTTTAACTTCATCTGATAACTGAGCTGCCACCGAGTTGACCGAGCGAGCAATAGCTCTACGAAGTGTCATTTGCGAATAAGTAAAATTTCCATCCGCATTTTTGGGTTCCCAAGTTTTGGGTTCTCCATTTTCAATCCATTCTTTCTTAAAAGGCTTATCTTCACGGCGGTCGCATGGCGAGAGATTCAATGGACCATCAATGGCAGCCGTGTAAAGTATTGGCTTAAAAGTAGAACCAGGCTGACGGCGGCCCTGCTTTACATGGTCATATTTAAAGTAATCGTAATTGATACCTCCTACCCACGCTTTAATGAAGCCAGTGTAAGGGTCCATAGCCATCATACCCGTTTGCAAAAATCTTTTGTAATAATCTATGGAGTCAACAGGACTTAACATTAATTCTTTTTCTCCTTCCCAGCTAAACACTCTTACAGGCTTCTTTTTCTCATACATATAATAATGTACTGAGTCAGGATTGTTTTTATATTTTTTTACCAAGCGTTTATAGATAGGTGTCCGTTTAGCTACTGTATCCAAAAAACCAGGAATCTCTTGTCCGTTTTCATACGTCCACGGATTACGGCCTTTCCATTCTTGGTCAAATATTTTCTGTAAACGTTTCATGTGGCTCGAAACAGCAGTTTCGGCATGAGTTTGCATTCTTGAATCAATTGTGGTGTAGATTTTTAGACCATCTCGATAAAGGTCAATATCTATTTCATTTTTCTTTGCCCAGTTTTCAACAAACTTAGCTAACGCAACCTTGAAATAACTTCCTTGTCCTTCATATGCATCTTCAATATTAATATCTAACTTAATATCAGTCTTACTCAACCTATCAGCTTCTGCTTGGCTCAAAGCTCCATTATTAGCCATGAGTTGCAAAACCGTATTTCTGCGTTTCAGAGCATTTTTAGGATTTCGAATCGGGTTATAAAGTGTTGTTCCTTTCTGCAAACCAACCAAAATGGCAGCTTCCTCGGGTGATAAATTGATTGGCTCTTTGTTAAAGTAGGTCTTTGAAGCCGTTCGAATACCGTAAGCATTATTTCCATAATCAACGGTATTCAGATACATCGTCAGGATTTCTCCTTTTGTAAAATTTCTTTCTAAACGAATAGCTGTCAGCCACTCTTTGGTCTTATAAACTAATGTTTTTACTAATGGTATATAGTATAAAAGACCTTTCATCTCGCTTCTGCGAGTATTATAAAGATTTTTGGCCAGCTGCTGCGAAACCGTACTTCCTCCACCACGCTCGCCGCCACCCGTGAGAATACCAATAGCTACTCCTCCCATTGACTGCAAATCAATACCCGAATGTTCATAAAAACGTTTATCTTCGGTAGCAATAAGTGCCTTGAATAACCAAGGTGACATCTGTGAAGAGTCGATTGTTTTACGGTTTTCGGTAAAAAACTTTCCAATTTCAACACCATCAGCCGTAAAAATAGTCGATGATTGCGAAATCTTCGGGTTTGTTAGCTGCTCAATACTTGGCATTCGGCCACACAACCAAAGGAAGTTTGTTTCGATACAAAATATATAAATCAAGCCAGCCACAATTGCTCGCAAAGTATATTTGTACACTTTTGATATTACTGGGTAGTAATTACCTTCTGAATCAAACTTAGAGATAAAATAATTTCGAGCATCATCTAATTTACGGTGATAAGTAGTAAAAACTCGTTCTACTTTCTCTTCCCCAAAAACTTTACATAAAAGGCGGTAAATCTTATCCAGGGTCCACCACCAACCTGCACTAATTTTTAAGATGATGCTTGACCAAATTCGCTGAATAACCGACACAATATTTTTTAAATTATCTATCATAGGGTGAGTACATAATATTTTTGCACAAAAGTAGGCGATTGTGGACTTACCTACCAAGTCTTGGTTTAAAAATGAAATACAAAGAAACACGAAAGTTTTGAAAAATGCTTTTACAAGTAAATGATAATATCAGAATTTATCAAAATTTAACGAGATTATTTAGTTGTTGCTACAATTTCAATTTATTTTCGATACATTAATCTTTAGGTTTTTAGACCTTTTATTTAAAAAAAAATCCATTCGTACTTATTTTAGCGTTATATCTTACTATCAAGCTATATTTGAGCCACTAAACCAAACATAAACCAACCGTGAATAATATCTTAGAAGTTCACAATGTTGTGAAACGCTATTCGCAACACACCGCCCTCAACGACGTCAGCATCAACATTCCAAAAGGAGTAATTTTTGGGCTTCTTGGCCCTAATGGTGCAGGAAAAACATCACTCATTCGTATCATCAATCAAATTACAGGCCCCGACGAGGGATATGTCCTGTTTGATGGAAAAAAACTTAATCCCAATCACATCAAAGAAATCGGATATTTGCCCGAAGAACGTGGACTTTACAAAAAAATGAAAGTCGGCGAGCAGCTTCTTTATTTAGCTCAACTCAAGGGCCTTTCAGAAAAGCAAGCCCTCGAAAAACTCAAAGAATGGTTTATCAAGTTTGATATAAAAACTTGGTGGAACAAAAACGTAGAAGACCTATCGAAAGGTATGCAGCAAAAGATTCAATTTGTGGCTACAGTTTTGCACGAGCCGCAGTTGATTATTTTAGATGAACCATTCTCTGGCTTCGACCCAATCAATGCTGATTTGATTAAGAATGAAATCTTAGAGCTAAAAGAAAAAGGCTCAACGATTATTTTCTCGACTCACCGCATGGAATCGGTTGAAGAACTCTGCGACCACATTGCTCTCATCAACAAATCTCAGAAGGTGCTTGATGGCGAGAAAACAGAAATTAAGGAGCGTTTCAAGACCAATACCTATAATATTAAGTATTCTGGGGAATTACTGACCACATCAAATGATTTTGAAATTATCAATACCGAAAAAATTGCAGATAATTTTTCGAGTTCAACTATTAAGCTCAACCCAGATACACCTGTTAATCAATTAGTTAGACAAATTATTGACCAAGTTGAGTTACGCTCATTTGGCGAAAATATTCCAACAATGAACGATATTTTCAAAATGGTTGTCAACGAAACGATTGATTAACTGATAAGACCGTTTTCAAGCTGTCAAAATCTAAATTGAAGGGTTTATATCGTATTCTAAAAAACTAAACACATGAAAAATATACTACTCATCTTACGCCGAGAATATTTGGTCAGAATCAAGAAAAAATCTTTCTGGGTAATGACCCTTCTCATGCCTTTACTGGTTTCGGGCTTTTATGCCTTACTATTTTGGGGTGTTTTCAATTCTCGAGAAGTTCAAAGAGTTTCAATACTCGATGAAAGTGGCTCATTCACACAAAAATTTAAAGATTCAGAAAAAGTAAAATTTGAGTATGTGAATATACCGATTGATTCGGCCTTAAATCGTCTTAATCAAAAACGTACCGATATTGTAGCGGTAATTCCGAAAAACATTATCGAAGTGCCGAGTGGCCTAAAAATCTACACAGGCAAAGGCGTTGGTTTTGAGATTCAGAGTAAAATCGAGCGTATTATTCAAAACGAAATTCGAAATGTAAAATTAGCCAATGCGGGTATCGACCAAAAAGTTTTGGAAGATGCTGACGTTGATGTTTCTTCTAAAGTAGTTGTTGTAAGCAAAGAAGGCGAACAGAAAGAACAAAACACACTGGCTTCAACGGTTTTAGGCTTTATTACTGTAATTCTGATGTTTTCGACCGTTATTGGTTTCGGAATGCAGGTAATGCGTGGCGTAATTGAAGAAAAAACCAATCGTATCATCGAAGTGATTATTTCTTCTGTAAAACCATTTCAGTTGATGATGGGTAAAATTTTAGGTGTTGGTTTGGTTGGTCTTACGCAATTTACACTATGGATTGCTCTCACGTTTGTGCTGACTACGGTTAGCTCTTCGATGCTGCCATCACAGCAAATTGCCAAAGCTGCACAAGACCAAATGTCAGAAATGCCACAGAAAGATAAAGATAAAATTGCCAAGAAAATGGAACAAACGCCATCAGACGCGGGCAAAGTCATGGCCTTTATTCAAAGTGCTAAAAACCTCAATATTCCGCTTATTATTGGTTGCTTTTTGTTTTATTTCTTGTTTGGGTATTTATTTTATGCTTCCGTTTATGGAGCTATTGGCTCAGCCGTTGATAACGAGACTGATACCCAGCAATTTATGTTTCCGATAATGCTCCCGCTGCTTGCTGGCTACTTAATTGGCCTCATGACTGCGGGCCAAACCGACAATAAATTACTCTTTTGGGCATCTATGATTCCGTTTACTTCACCAATCACGATGATGTCACGCCTACCGTTTGGCGTTGAGCCATGGGAATTGATTTTATCAATGTCGTTGCTCGTCATAAGCACCTTTGGTATGGTCTGGATTGCGGCAAAGATTTACCGTGTAGGTATCTTGATGTACGGTAAGAAGCCAACTTTCAAAGAAATTGGAAAATGGTTATTCTATAAGGGATAAGCTTCAACAAAAGTGAGCCACATTTTCAGTAAATGTGGCTCACTTTTGTTCTTTTTTTACACTGCTAATATTATTCTAAGACTAAATCCAATTTTGATGAAAGTTCATTTTTCATCTGTTGAACATTACTTTTATGCTCAAAAACAAGTTTTTGAGTTTGCACAATTTCTTCATTATTAACTTTTAGCTGCCTCAGTAGCTCATTTTTTAATTCCTCTGCTGCTCTGATTTTTTCTTCGTTTGTCATAATTATCTATTGTTTAAACGACCAATCATAAATTCACAATGCTCGATATCCAAATCAATATCATCTAATTCTGTACGAAGTAATTTCAAGTGATTAACCTGATGATTTATCATATTTTTTAGAACTTTAAAGTCTGGTTCATCGGTCAAACCCATTATTTCGCCTTTTTTATATGTTTTTTCCAACTCATAATGAGCCAATTCTCTTTTTAGAACTATCAGAACCAAATCTAACTGTCGGCGTTTCAATTCTTCAAGCAAAATTTGATAATATTCTTTGTCGTGCATAACTCAAATTTCATAAAAAAGATTCAGAACTGCAAATTGATTCACTATCTACTGCTCTCTAATCCAAATATCAACCCAGCCATCGTAGCCTTCGTTTAAAACTTTTTGTTCGTATTCATTCAAGGATGTCTTACGGGTTTTAATCTCCCCTACTTTTATTACATTAACTTGCATGATGCGGTCAGTTGAATAATCGTTAGCAGTTTTTGCATCAATTATTTGGCGTTTATTACCAATTTTGATGGTATAAAGTTGTTTCCCTTTGATGGTAAAGTTAGACTCTTCTTTGGCTTGTACAGCGTTTTTGGTTGTAATCACCACAACCCCATTTTTGCCTTTTTCTCCATAAATTGCGGTAGCAGAAGTATTTTTTAAAACATCCATTGTCGCAATATCATTTGGCTTTATACCTGACATTTCTGCTTGACTAATAACTTTTCCATCAAGAACAAAAAGAGGGTCAGCATCAATTACATTTTCAGAAGCTTGGTTTACATTTTTTTGCTTATCCAAAATCTTAATTGTCATTGATTTCTCAATAGTATTTATCGAAATCTCTTCTTTCACCGAACCACTTTGCAAGAGAGGCTTCAATCTTTCGGTTTCTTTATTGATTGATTCCTTATCAGTAAAAGTTCTAATTTCTCCTTTTTCAACAACGATTAGTTTTTCCCAAGGAAAATTACCTTTAGTAAGGGTTGTTTTGTCTTCTTCCAAAACAAAATTTACAGGCATAGTAAAATATACACTCACTGGCTTTCCATTTTGCTTGCCAGGAGTCCATTTTGGCATTGAACCAAGAACTCTGACAGTTTCTTCGTCACAACCAAAACCTATTCCTTTTAGTATTTGTAAATCCGAAACGCTTCCATCTTTTCTTACGATAAATTTCACAAATACTTTACCCTGAACATTGGCTCTTCTGGCTGGCTCTGGATAACGAAGATTTCTTGCAATGTATTGGTACATGGCTTTGATACCCTCAGGAAACGACGGATTTTCTTCAACTGTAGTAAAAATTTCCTCACTCTCGTAATTGATAGTTGGCTTATAACCCGCCACAACAACTTCGTGCAAACCAATCGGGGTACCATCTTTCTTAGATTTTAACTTGATATCAATAACTTTCTTGTCAGTTACAGGCACGGTTGAAGTTTCAAAACCTACAAACGTAAAAATCAATTCATCGGCAGGTGTGGCGTTTATCATGTAATTTCCATCAATATCAGTTGTTGTACCTCTATTCTTGTCTTTAACCGTTATCATTACCCCAGCCAAAGGCTTGCCATCTTCGGCTGCGGTTACTTTTCCTTTTACGGGTGTTTCTTTTTCAATCAATAACTCCTTTATTGGCGAAATTGACAATTCAGTAATAGGCATTTTGGCCGTAGTTTCTACTAATTTTTCAACTTTCTTGATGCCGTTATTTTTGGCGATACTTGCCGAGGCAATTACGAGCATCAGGGCAAAAAGTGGTGCGGTGAAACCGTATTTCAATAAAGCAATTTTGCGTGAACGTGGTTTATGTAACATTTCGATTCGTCGTTTTAAGGTTGATTTATCAATAAATTGATTGGTAAGTTGGTGTGGATTTAGCCCAAATTGTTGTGAAAATAGTAGCATAGCGTAGTCGGCTTTTGAAGCCTCAAGCCTACTCGCAATATCATCGGCGATAAATTCGTGGATGTGTTTTACTGACTTTTTGTAGAAATACACTACAGGATTAAACCAACAAAGCACCGCAATGACTTCAAACAAGATTACATCGGCCGAATGTAGTTGCTTGATATGCACATATTCGTGTTTCCTCACTACTTCGTGTTTTTGGAGGTCTTTATCAACAAAAACAAAGTTAAAAAACGAAAAACCTGCTCCGTGCTTGGTATACCCTTCGGTATTTTCTAAAATTCTTTTTAACTGTAAAAAGTTGAATATCAATTTAATAGAAAGAAATAATGTACAAACACCATAAAAGAGTTTCAGTAAATCATACCAAGTAAAGGGATTTTCGGCACTGGCTTTTACTCCAAACACCGCAGGACTCAAAACTGTATAAAAAACAGCATTGACTTGTTGGGTAATAAAAAACGATTGAACGTAATCGGAATACCAAAACGGGATTCCGAAACTCAAAACCGCCGAACCCACCAAATAAATTCGATTGAGGGTGTAAAAGGTTTCGTTTGCTAACAACAAGCGGTAAAAGCCATAAAACAGTACCAAATACAGGTTTACTTGAATAAGATATTGTAAGAAAGTCATGGTTTTACGTATCAGTTAGGTGAATTTGATTGTTATTTACTTCGATTTTTTAGAATTCTCTAAGGCAAACATTACTGGCAAAGTTATCGACGAACGTACGGCTTTACCTCCGATTTGCCCTGCATTCCATTTTGGCATCAGACTTACTATTCGCATCACTTCTTTATCGCAACCAAAGCCAATACCTTTTACGATTTCTGGCGAACTGATAGTTCCATCTTTTTCGATAATCAATTTTACGAATACTTTACCTGTTACGTGGGCTTCAACCGCTGGCTTTGGATATTTAAGATTTTTGCCAATAAAATTTACCATTTCGGTCATTCCGCCTTGATACTCGGCAGCTACATCTGTTTTGTCGTAAACAGGCTCATTAGTTTGAGCATTTACAGATAAAATACTTATTAAAACGATTGATAGTGTAATGAATAGCTTTTTCATAGTTGTAATTTGTACTTAGTTAGAAATATTGAAATTGACTTTTAGATTTTATTTCTTCTTTACGGCCCACTGCAGCTTCCAAGCATCATCGCCTCTTCTGATGTCTTTTACCACAATAAAATACCCAATAATGGCCAGCATCGGTATAATGAGAGCGTATTTTGCCGCTACCCAAATACTGCTACGCACTTTCATAAGCATCAAGATTCGTTCTTTTAGCAGCGAGTCATTAAAGAAATTATTGCTTAACGAGCTGACATTGGTTCTGAAGTTATAAGCGAATAAAAACTCAGCGTAAGATGCTTTTTCTTCGTCTGCAACGATGCCATCAGCGATAAACTCGTGTATTTCACGAATGGATTGCTTATACAATTCAACCACAGGGTTAAACCAGCAGAAAATCTGCACAAACTCAAGCAAAAGCACATCGAAACTATGCCACTGCCCAATATGGACTTCCTCATGGTCAGTAATCATTGAGCGATTGTTGTGAAGGTCGTTTCGATTAAGTATTAGAAAATTAAAAAACGAATAAGACGAAATCGTATCTTCGCTCTTCAAGAGCCAGTAATTCCTTCCTTCACGCGTTTCTTCCTCGCCAAGTGGGTCGCCGTTAATCAATAAATTATAAATTTTTACGAATGCGAAAACCACTTTTGATAATATGAATACGGCACCTGTAAGGTAAACAACTGCTAATAAATCAATCCAATTAAAATTACTTAAAATCAGTGTATAAAAAAGACTTCGTGCATACTCAGTC
>JACCDW011472276.1_pt1 | contig 11339 bp, 24 predicted proteins | sample 7449781 | NCBI WGS metagenome assembly JACCDW01 (sample SAMN15323449, study PRJNA562643) | freshwater metagenome | isolation source: river surface water | place: USA:Blue River Watershed | collected 2017-08-18
ATATGGGGGGGTCTAAAATTAGAGTATTAGTGCTCCTGTGTCCTTGATTAGGTCTTTGATTTCTGGTGTCATTTTAGAGACCCCTTGGACTGTGAGTATGACGGTGGGTCCCTGGAGGGAGATAAGATAGTCTGGACCATCTATTATGTTATGGGCTTCTAGGAGTGTTTTAACATCCTTTATTATTTGTTGTTTTATCATATAGTAAATATAAGGGATATTCTTTGATTAAAAAAATGATTTCTTGGGATGTATATAATTTATAATATACAGATCAGGGTTCTGGGGCACCGCAGATAGACTTCTATAGAGTAAGTACTATGAATACTTCTCTTCATTCTTCATTCTGAGGAGCCTCAGAGTATGGATCAGGAGATATAAAAAGGATAACATATGCTACATTATCAGCTTCGGGGGTTCCTCATTTATGTTTACCATAGAGCAGCTTGGGATTTACCATGCAAATGAAGATGCTCTGAGGTGCCCCAGTGTGTTTACCATAGATCAGATGAAGATTTACCATAGGACAGATGAAGATGCTCTGGGGATCCGCAAGGAGCTTACTTCTTTATCTTATTTTTACTCCACAAAAAAAAGGGACCACAATAGTCCCTTGTTTATTTTGTGTTTAAAGAGTTTTAAAATTCAAATGATGCTGTACTATGGACATTGCCTGTAACGATTTGTATGAAGGCATAAACAAGTGCTGTGATTGTTACTGACCCTAAGATGAATACCACGCCTCTTAATACATTTAAAAAAATAGCTTCTTTCATTTTGTTTTAGTTTTAATTAGTTAGCAAAAATATCTGTGATTACACAAACTCCTTTGTCTGATATAAAAAATACTGGAATGCCTTTTGGTTTCATATTGTTTTTATTTAATTGATTAACATAGCTAATATATGGATTTTTCTACATTATAAAAAATGATTCTTGGAAAAAAGTGGAAAAATATTTAAAGGGTTTTTAAAAGGGTTTAAAGGGTTTAAAGGGTTTCCGTTGGGGAACCGCAGTGATATATAGGTATAAGAATTATTTTTAAAAAAGTAAGTATAATAGTTATGGAAGAGATTTATAAAGAGTTTGGATGTGTGGGTGCACCAAGCATGTATGAGATTACAAAAATTATTTATTATGGAAGATTATAGTTTAATTACTAAGAGTAAGCATAGTGAGGTTATTAACACCGTTAGATGCAATAATTTTGAAGAAGCAGTTAGATACTTTGCTGGGATGAAAAAGTTGCCTATAGTTGATCTTTTAGCTATCTTTGATGTTGCAGTTACTACAACTGTGACTACTGGGGGTTCCTCAAGAAATAAATAGATGTTATGAAAAAATATTTAACAGTATTTAGAAGTAAGTTATTTTGGTACTTCTTTACGTTTGCCTTGTCATGTGTGTCATTGATGTTGGGTTATGAAATACTTGGTGCTATCTTTATGATTTATCCTGTTGTTTTAACTCTTATAGGTATAGCATACGGTGCAATTATAAACCCAATAAGGGAATATAAGGATAACAAGAGGTATTTGAGCTATAGTGGTAAATTAACAGGTAGGGTTTTATGTGATGGTGAGCCTATTGGTGTTGTTAAGGTTGTTGCTAGACTTGCAAGTGGAGAGATTGATATAGACACTAGTAATTATCATGTCTTTACAGATGCAGAGGGTTATTATACAATACCTCATATAAAGAATGGAGATTTTATTTGTTGTGCTTGGGAAAGGGGTTATTCAAATTTTGAAGCACCTTTTAAGATTTCAAACTCAGAGACCATTAACATAGATATAAATCTTAAGAGAGACTAAGGAAGAATTCCTGGGGATCCTCAAAGAATCTTCTCTTGTTCTTACCTTGTTCTTACTTTACTCTTACCTTGTTCTTCACTGGGGTTCCGCAAGGATGTTACACTAGATGATTTACTTTAAACACTAAAAAGGTCTTGATTTATTTTCAAGACCTTTTTACTTACCTATCTACAAAAATTAAAAATAATGCCTATGAAGCACAAAGCAAACATAAGAATTATTTTTAAATAGAAATGAGGATTTTCATTTTTTTTTAATTCTTAAGGAGCCACCCGATTATGCCTCGGGTGTTAGCTCTTTTGAAGTTGTATAAAATGTTCTTCTACCCCCACTTCTTTTAACTCTAAAAGTTATTAAATTATTTTCATTTTTGATTTGTGTAAAATTCAATACTGAACCTGGACTTGCACAGTAGGAATTTGTGGTTTCCATTTTAAGGTTTTTGTATAAACGAATTTTAAAATCAAAAGATTTGTCACCTTTCAACTCAGTTAAAAAATCATCAAACTTTGGAGTTTGGTTTTCAGCTTTTTTCTTAGCTCTATAAGCTTTGTTTGCTGCTGCTTTTTTTTCTTTTTGTTCTTGAGTCATGTTTAAAGTTTTCATAATTGTTTTTGTTTAATTGATTAACATTACAAATATAAGTACTAACCCCCAATATAAAAAATGATTTCTTGGAATTTCTTGGAAATTTCTAAAAAAGTTTTAGGACCCATTTCTGGGGTTCCCGCAAGGATCAGATCCTTTGGGGATCCGCAGGGAGCTTAATTGGTTTTTAGGTTTTTTAGCCCACAAAAAAATCCAGGTTCCCCTGGATCGCCTCAGGGGTATCTGAGGATTATTCTTTTAAGTAGTCACTTATGATAGATGCAACTACTGCTTTATTGAGGTCACATCCTAAAGGAACTCTTATTTCCTCTAGACCTTGTGATGCTTGAACCTCTTTCATCTTTTGTTCAAATATTTGTAAGAACTTTTCAATGTTAACATCTGGGTTCTTACTCTTTAGATTCTTTATAAATTCTTCACTCATTAGTCTATGTTTTTATGTTTGTTTTTTCTTGTGTATACTTTCTTAGAGGGAACAGATTTTTGAATCATCTTTCTTCTGACAATCTGTGCCACATGTCTAATAGATAGACCATTGATTGTTATTGTCTCTTCCTTTTTCATATTACAAATATATGGAATTTTCCACTAATAAAAAAATGATTCCTGATATTATCTCTTCGTACGCACGTACGTACGCACGCGTCCCCCAGGGGGAGGCATGGTCAGATTAAGAGACCAGCTATGATGCTCTGGGGATCCTCAGGAAGTCTGATCTGTGCTCTGGTCAAAACCTGGGTCCACAAAAAAAGACCCTTGTGGGTCTTTCTTTTATCTTGAGTTTTTTCTGGGCTCTCCTTTATTTCTAGGAGTTGTTTTGTGATTTATAATAGAAGCCCTTAACGCGGGCTGACCCCGTGGTAGGATAAAGTTATATTTCTTGTGTCCTACCAATTGTGCTCTCTTATAGCTTGAGTTGGGTTGGTCAATCCCATGTGTTTGCATAATTACGGGGACCAAGAGAGCTAAGATTAATATTGTTATGTAAAGCATCATATTGATTTGTTTTATAATGTAAATGTAGAAATTTCTATTTAATTAAAAAAATGATTCCTCTTCTTTTTCATTTAATTCTTTATCCATCTTGTGCATCACATAAAGACCAACGAATACTGAAACAGCGATTACATACTCACCTAAGGGATTTTCAAAAAATACCATCATTGCTCCTAATACCATACCAACGATGAATAATAAAGTTAAGATTATGTTTTTCATTTTGTTTTTGTTTAATTGATTAACATTACAAATATAGAAATTTCTAACTGATGTAAAAAATGATTCTGGGAAATTTCTAAAATAATTTCTAGTGCACTGATCAGAGCCCGTGGGGTTCCTCAGAGTATGGATGTTGCATCATGCTGCTATGATGTTGCTCTGGGGTTCCTCATATATGTTACCATGCAATTGAAGATGCTCTGGGGTTCCTCATATATGTTACCATGCAATTGAAGATGCTCTGGGGTTCCTCAAGAATTCTGATCAGTGCATTAGCAGAAATCTTGGTCCACAAAAAAAAGAGTCCGAAGACTCCTCGTTTTTTTAACTCCGGTTTACTGTGCCGGAATTAGTTCTTTTGAAGTTGTGTAAAAAGTTCTTCGTCCAGTTCTTTTAACTCTATAAGTTATTAAATTATTTTCATTTTTAATTTTAACAAAAGTTAAAACTGCTCCTGGACTTGCATTATAGGAATTTGAAATTTCCATTTTAAGATTTTTAAATAATCTTACTTTATGTTCGAAACTCATTTCGAATTTATCAAGAGAAATCCAATCTTGTTTTTTTTCTTGATTTTTTTTCTTTTCACGGTAAGCTTTGTTTGCTGCTGCTTTTTTTGCTTTTTGTTCTTGAGTCATTTCCTTTTTCATAATTGTTTTTGTTTAATTGATTAACATTACAAATATAGAAACTTCTACTTGATATAAAAAATGATTCTTAGAAAAAAGTGGAAATTTCTAAAAATAATTTTTTGGTCTGGATCTGCCTCGCTGGGGTTCCCGCAGGAGCAGGATCAGCGGGGGAACCGTCGTCGGATTAATCGGATTCCGCGCGGATAGGTTATAAAATAAAAAAAGACTCCGGAGAGTCTTTCTTTGTTACATTTGACATGTGTGTTAATCAATCAAAAGTATTATTTAGTTTCTTCTTCTAGTTCATCGAGAAGATCATTTATGCTTTTTTCGAGACCATTTATTTTATCCCCTAATGCTTTCTTTAGTCTTTCTCTGATAGCTTGCTTAATAGCTAACTCCATCTTCTCTGCATACTCGTAAGACTCTTTAGGTCCGTATGTACCTCTACATAATACTGCATTTTCTAAAGCTATCTTAATTGTTGCTGAAACGTTTGACATATTCTTTTGTTTAATTGGTTAAGACAAATATAGGGATTCTTCTATAATATAAAAAATGATTCTTGGTATTTTTTGGAATGTTTTAGAAAATTCTATAAAAACCTCTCTCGTACGCACGTAGGCACGCACGCGCCCCCTGGGAGGGGGCTATTCATAATATGCAAAGTAAATCACTCCAAATATGCAAAGTGTGTGTGTATCCTATCGGGGGTTCCTCAAGAATTCCTGCATATGCTATGGTAAAAACCTTAGAGCACAAAAAAGGAGACTAGAAGTCTCCTCTTAAGATATTAGTTTATTTCTATATTTCTATATGTGGTGCTTTTGACTTAAGGTCTTCTACAAATTTATCTAGTTCATCTACTGTATTAAAGTGTACCTCTCTGCTCTTGCCATCATTCATGAAGATTGTACAATGAGGTTTCTCGTATAATATCCCATCCTCAAAGTAATAGTATTCACTTTCATAGTCTTTTAGCTCACATACAAAATCTTCTCCTGAGTCAAAGACACCTCCTGTTCTTATAACTGCATGATACACTATCTCATAGATTGGGAAGAACAAAAATTTACGTCCTACTTTTTTCCTGTATACCGCTACATATTTTAAAGAAGATTCGAAACGATTAGGCTTGTATTTTTTGTGTACATTTACACGGGTAATGTTTGAATTAAAGATTATCATTTGTTTTTGTTTAATTGATTAACTATACAAATATATAGAATTTTCTACATCATAAAAAATGATTCCAGAAAATAAACCTATAGGTTAAGTCTGATCAGACTTCCTGGGGTTCCTCAGGATATTCCAGCATGTGCTATGGTAAAAACCTTAGAGCACAAAAAAGGAGACTAGAAGTCTCCTCTTAAGGTTTGTGTTAATCAATTAAAGTAAATCCCTTACCTTTTTAAAGTGTTGTTCAATATCATTCATGAACTTTAATGCTCTCTCCTCTGTATCTGTATAAGCAAAGAACTGACAGTATTCAGAATCAAACTCTATGCCTTCACAGTCAATCTTATCCATTATGAACTCTTCAAAATCATATGCTCCATCAAATTCTCTAATAGTCATTTCCTTCTTTGGATAACCTGTGATTGTCCATTGAGCTCCTTTCCAGTCTCCTTTGTAGACCGTAAGACCTATTGCTGATTTAGTTTTGTTCATCGATAGTTGTTTTAAGAATTCTTGACCCGATACAGAATAGAGAACCAGAAATAATAGCTACTGGTATGTTACCTGTGATTACAGAAGCGAAGAAGATAAACGCTGCTACTGAAACTTGAAATGCTGTAATAAATATCATAGTTATAAAAAATTAAAACGATTTTATAACAAAGAATATAAGAAATGGCTAAGAGTGGCTACTGTCGAGCTTAATGGGTATTTCAAGGTTTCAGATTTCCACTCGGTACTACAAACCTTTTTTCCCGCCACTTCTCATATTCTCAAACGTTATATTTAGTTAATGTATTTTCTCTCCGCACTTTAAAGGAGTTCCGTCAGAGTTTAGAACTTGAATTGTACCTCTTCGATGTTCTAATACCTTATATACAAATCCATTCTCGCATTCAATCGAATAATTAAAGTGCATACCTTCTTCGTAAGGATCTTTCTTACTTTCGCAGTAACCTGCAAGGAGTAACAATAATAATGCTCCTCCAAATAAACCTACCATGAACTTCATAACTTATCCTATTGAGTTATACAGATCCTTTAACTCCTTCAGGGAAAGCTCTTGAGCAACAACGATATCTGATACCCTTTTAAAAGCTGCTACATCATACGAATTACGTAATGAGTCTATTGTTGCTTCTGTACTTGTGATTGCCTGAAGTACATGTTTACGTACTTGGTCTTTTTCTTCTTCTGTTGCTTTTGACATATTGTTTTGTTTTAATTGGTTAAGACAAATATATAGAATTTTCTACAATATAAAAAATGATTTCTGAAAATAGTTTCTCCAGCAGGAAAATGCCCTGCAGCTGCTGGAGAAAATCTCTGGGGTTCCTCATATAGATTTACCATAGAGCAAATGAAGATTTACCATGCAATTGAAGATGCTCTGGGGTTCCTCATATAGGTTTATCATAGAGCAAATGAAGATTTACCATGCATCATGAAGATTCGCTGGGGTTCCTCAGGAGATTCTCCATGGCAAGGAAAAACCTTAGGTCACAAAAAAAGGGAGACACGAAGTCTCCCCTAACCCTAAAACACTTCCTACTTATTCAGTAGGAACCAACTCTTTAGAAGTCGTATAAAAAGTTCTTCGTCCTGAACGTTTAACACGATATGTTATAACGTTATTTTCGTTTTTGATTTTAACGAAACTTAAAACTGAACCTGGACTCGCATTATACGAATTTGAAATTTCCATTTTAAGATTTTTAAATAATCTTACTTTAAAATCAAATGATTTTTCGAACTTGTCCTCGTTAAAGATTATTGAATAATCCGAGTTCTCCGCTTTTTTCTTAGCTCTGTAAGCTTTGTCGTAAGCTGCCTTTTTTGCTTTTTGTTCTGCTGTCATTTCCTTTTTCATAATTGAGATTGTTTAATTGATTAACATTACAAATATAGAAATTTCTAATTGATATAAAAAATGATTCTTGGAATTTCTTAGAAATTTCTAAACTTTTTTTCCATGGACAGACCCGGATCTTCCTGGGGTTCCTACCTGATTCTTCTCTGCGGGGGTTCCTCAGGTAGATCTACATGTGCTAGCAAAAACCTTGGCGCACAAAAAAGGACCCGAAGGTCCGATCCGATCCGATTAAGGATTTAGATATCTTTTTTATATTCGTCAGCATCTTCGTTATTCATATCCCAATAGAATATCTCCCAATACCCATAAATTGAATAACCAATGTCTCTATATAATTTTCTATACTCTTCCGAATTTTTCGTGAGACCGATTGAATACATGAAATTAACCACGTTATTCATACCACCCATATCATCGACAAGTTTACTTATCCTAGGGTCTTCTTTCCATCTTGGTCTATCGCCTTCTACTTGAACTATCTCGTGGTCGTGATGTGCTTCTTTCCTCATGATTTCCGCAAATAGTTCATCATCTTTAAAAGTTTCCCTTGGTATTATTTTCATTTTCTTTTGGTTTTAAGTAAATGTATGGAATTTTCTACAATATAAAAAAAGATTTCTGTAAAAAAGCCTCTACGCACGTACGTACGCACGCGCCCTCCCTGGAGGGACCCTACATTTCAACTTGTTGTTTTTTGAGCTTCTTACACTTCTCACACTCGTGGACTCTAATATAACCATAAGGAACTTCCTTACCGAATCTGTCATACTTAAGAAGCTCTGCATTCTTTATTAAAGTCCATTCGTGATCGCATTGACTACTTGTTACGTATATAGTTACAATAGCTGATATCCCGATTAGAGCTACAAATCCTAAAAATAAAAGATAACCTGTCATATTGTTTGATTTAATTACTTAGCTAATATATAGAATTTTCTACAGATAAAAAAATGATTTTAATCATCATATTCATCACCTTCTCTCTTAGGCTTGTATGTGCCTAATAGCATACGATGTTGTCTTTTGAATAATAGGCTTAGTATCATTCCGCTACATTCGATTTTTATTGATCCTGTTATCGAGGTTTTGAATTTAACTGGACCTAAGATGCCATCTTTTCTGAATCTCTTAGTCGCAGCATTCTTAAGTCTCTTCTTGTATTTACGAGGAGTTCTTTTATTGCTATCGTCAAAGTATCTAGATGGATTAGGATCCCGTAATTTGTTAACCTTGTGTTTATCGCAATAGAAGTTACCTTTGTAATCAACAACCTTATAAGAAGGCTTACCACATTTGCAGCATTTAGTTAACGGTTCGAATACCATAGAAGAGTAAGAGCAATGCTTACAGTAACCATATCCATCCTTTCGATCTCTACGTTCCATCTCGTGGTCACACGCAAGTACCTTCTGATAACGGTTCCAGCAATCCTCTTCTGCCTCTTCAATCGAGGAACCTTCACCTCTTAAGAAACAACTAGGTGATTTAGGAAAGGCTTCGAAGAAAGCAGTACTGTAGTTACCTGACTTCGAAAAGACAACGCCGCTATCTCCACACTGTACAAATATCTCTTCGGGCCATTCTTTCTTACATTCGTAATCAGGACCAAATGATTTTCTTGCTGTCTTCATTTTTATTTTTTAATTAAATCGTAAGTCATTCTTTCCGCATTATAAACGAATTTGTGAGAAATTGTTTTAGCGAATTCTTTTATGTCCTTAACCATTCTTTTGAAGTCGGAGCATTTCTTAGCATACTCTTTCTCCTCAGCTGAACGAGATTTAGCTGGAGAATCCACCCAATAATCATTTACCTTTCCCTCAGCGAAGTATAAAGCTTCTCCTAAATCTTTTCCTTTGAACCCTTCCTCAGAAAGATCATCGATTATCTTTTCAGTATAAACTTTAATTATCAACATAGTGTTTTATTTACTTAGCTAATATATAGAATTTTCTACAGATAAAAAAATGATTCCAGAAAATAAACCTATAGGTTAAGTCTGATCAGTATTCCTGGGGTTCCCCATTGCATCTAGCATATGCTGAAACATTTAAGCACACAAAAAAGCCTAAGATTTCTCTTAGGCTCCTTTGGTTATATTTAATCAATCTTCTAATATCTCCGCATCATCATCTTTATCTTCATCTGGATAATAATGTTGGTAACCTATACCTAATGATAAACTACCTATACCTATTATGACAGGATAGTTAGCGAATACCAGTGATATACCAATAACAGCTATAAGCGTAACGATAAAATAATAAGTTCTCATAGTTTTTATATTTCGTGTTTATATTTAGGTAATTTAATAACCTCGTCGTACCATTTTAAATTGTCTAGGTCTTCATCTTTAAGAGCTTGAAGCATATATTCATATTCCATACCGGTTTCGTAATAGTTTTGTACAAACCATTTTACTCGCTCTTCGTACGTTAAACCGTCCCAACCAATACCTTCGAAGTTATAATTACCTTTCTTAACTTCTTCAAGTTCGGTCAGACGAGCTTCTTTATATTTAGGATGTTGTTTTTCTTCCGCTTTACATAACAAACAAATATCTTGAGTATTAAAGATAGAAGTTGTGTGTACCTTAGTTTCGAGTCCGCATCTTTGACATTCCATATTGATTGTTTAATTGATTAACATAGCTAATATATGGAATTTTCTACAAATAAAAAAATGATTTATAATAATTTTTTAATACATGCAAGGAGATCTTTTTTTCTTTTCGGAGTAACCAAATATCCCGTAGCAATTTTGTTTACTATCTCTTCCACATCGAAAGGTTCTGAATCAATTCTTCTTTTTTCTCTTATCTCTTCTATCGATAGCTTAAGATCACTTAAATAATCTGTGTCATCTAAATATAAATCGTCTAATTCGAGATTTTCTCCACTTAGTATTTTATCCATCTGTGACTCGCTTAAGTTAAATCTTTCAGCTACTTCTTCTGCTATAAAAAAGGATTTTTTCTTTAATCTAAGATCGTATTCTAAAGAATCCCCTCGGTTACAATTGGCAGTTTTATTGCTATCCTTAATCAACAGATCTATTGATCCTTTGTTAATTCCGATAATTATAAGATTCTCAGTATCCCCCTCATCGTTAAAAGCATCATACCAATATATCTTGCATCGATAAACTAAGATTTTTTCCATTTTCTTATAGATTTATTTGGTTACTTAGCTAATATATAGAATTTTCTACAATATAAAAAATGATTCTAAAAATCAACCTATAGGTTAAGTTGGATCAGACTTCCTGGGGTTCCTCAGAGCATCTAGATCTGCTCTTAGGTTTTTCACACAAAAAAAGCCAGTATCAAGCTGGCTTTAAAAATGAATCTCGATTACTAAAAAGCAATTCCGTTATTTGTCTTTTCAAATATTTCAACACACAAGCCTTCATATTCATCTGACCATTCATATAATGCTTCGTCATATTCATCCTCATCTTCGAAGTCTTCTTCAGATGGTGGTTCTTCAACACCTATCATTTTATAAACCTGGCTTCTTGCGGAATCTGCATCATCAGCTTCAATCATATAAATTTCAACACCCTCATTAGTGCCATCAGGTTCAACCATGCTTCCCGATACATCTCCTAGTCCTTCTCGGTTGACAACAACTGCTAAATAATTTTTCATCTTTATATGATTTATTTGGTTACTTAGCTAATATATAGAATTTTCTACAGATAAAAAAATGATCTAAAGACTTTTCTTATATTTTTTTCGTGTAATTTTTTTATTGGTTACTGTGAGGTATCCTCCGTCAGAGTTGGTTTCGTAATCAACCTGTATTACAAAATCCTTCGCATCAAACTCATCACCATTTTCTTCTAATTTCTCCAGGTAATATTCTAGTTCATTAAGAAGTACTAAGTTTTTTCCTTTTACACGTTTTAATGTATTTAACGGATCATCCAAATCTACTACAGCAACAAGAGCTACACTAGATTTAACTTTATTTGAATATTCTACAGAGAATACTGGATCTTGAGTTAGGCAAG
>JACCDW010133447.1_pt1 | contig 11338 bp, 11 predicted proteins | sample 7449781 | NCBI WGS metagenome assembly JACCDW01 (sample SAMN15323449, study PRJNA562643) | freshwater metagenome | isolation source: river surface water | place: USA:Blue River Watershed | collected 2017-08-18
TCCTCGAGCATAACAGAATTGATAAGATTTTTCAACATGCGTTTCTCTTCTTTTTTTTCGGGAATTTCTTCCTTTTCGACATGTACTTTGGTTGGTACTTCTTTTTCTTCGTTTTCTTTTTCTTTTTCTGATCTGGTTTCACACTTTATGCGAGGATCCCATTCGATAGGTTTCAACCCATTTTTAAGAAGAATTTTGTTGGCTTTTGTAAAATGTCCGCAATTAATAAATTTCTCGTCATCTGGTAATCTGTTTTGAGCCATCGGGCTTGGATGCGCAGTTTTCAGTTTGGTGTGACCTAATAATTCGAAATCTTTCACCGCTTTTTGCGCCGACGAGCCCCACAACATAAATATTAGTGGAGTTTTTATTTTCTTAATAATTCTCATCATAATTAGTTTGAAATAAGGTGCCCATAACGAACTATGACTGTTAGGTTCATTTGGTCGCACGGATAATGCAGTGTTAATAAGAAGCACTCCCTGCTTTGCCCAGTTAGTTAAATCTCCATCTAATGGCAAATGAGAACCGTCTAACAATCCTTCTTCACCGAGACAATCGTGAATATACTTCAGTGATGGAGGTAATGTTACTAAGGAACTGAATGCCAGCCCATGTGCAACAGGAAATTTACCACGACAGCTATAATAAGGATCTTGACCTATGATGACCACCTTGATGTCTTGTAGAGGAGTCAATCGAGCAAAGGAAAACCAGTCTTCGATAGGTGGTAACACATCTTCATCCTTTAGTTTTTCTACAATTCTATCCAGGAGTGGATCCTGTAAAATTCTCAACCAGTCGGCAGAAATGTTTGACAACATTGGACGTTATACTATATTTCATTTTTAAGACAAAAAACAATTCTGTCCGCAGACAATTAGAATCTAGTTAACCATTCTGTTTTCTCGAACTGTATAATATCTGTTACGTCTTCTGGTTGTTCTTCTTCACCGACCCAACGCTTCCAAAAATTCTTACAGTAATATTCATCCATCTTTGGAATGAATTGGGCATATTTAGCATCAAAATCAATTATCCGAACGTCATCTGGTGGATTGACCACTATGTTGGCGGTGTGTAAATCGCCATGTACAATTCCCAACGAATGCATTTTGTCTATAATCCCATATAGTTTGTCTATCAATGACTGAAATTGCGACCGCTGTTTGAATTGGTAATCTTGTATATAATTTTCCAAATCGTATTCGTACTTTTCCATAGTTATCACATATTTGTTTCTATGCCCGGGGAAAAGACGGCTAATCTTAAATGATGGGACGATTCCGTGGCCATCAACAATTCTGTAAAGCTTAGCAGTTTTACGGGAAATGATTTTCCACACAGTTTCTTTAGTTTTGGTACTCATTTTATATTAAAAAAATAATTTCACTTTTATTTTTTCGGGGAACCGTAACGTAACATACCATCCTTACCAAAATCAATGATATAGGGAGACATATTGATAACTTTGATGTTGTTTTCATCTTTATATGCTGGCTCCTGATATTTACGCAAGAAAGATGTGTATGCCGTTTCTGGTAGTAATTCTATATTCGGAGTTCTCTGAACACGTATATGGTCGAACAACATACACAACTCAACGGTGATGTTGATGTTGACTATGATTACCCCAGCTTCGTATTTATCACATATCTCCAAGATTTTCTCCCGTTCATTGAAAATCTCCATTCCTTTCCTATCTATAAATATGTGCTTTCCCTCATGTAATCTTATTTTGATATCGTCTAGATAATCCGCTTCGTTGTCGGTGATAATGATGAAAGGTTCGAAATATTTTGTCAGTTTTTTCAATTCGGTTGTTTTCCCGGAACATGGTAATCCAACAAACAAGACTACATAGTTGTCATGTTTGGCCATTTTCAGCATGGCGTTTCTAATGAGCTCTATCAATTCAGGAGGACGAACTATGCGCGACTCCTCCAAATTTTTATTGATTATTTGCTTTCTTCGGTCTGGTGATATGACCTTGTTTCCCCATTTCCACACATCGCTCTTTTTAATTTCCCCAAAGAACAGTTTAGGCTGTACATACATGATATTTATGTTTTCCGCAAACGCTCTATCATAGTCTTCCTCAGTTTTAGTTTTGGCAGACAATTGCGAGCCACTCTTTCTAACCTGTCCGCCAGCACGTCCAACAAGAATACACTTATCTCTGCAAATATATTGCCCAGACTGCTTGTGATGGATTTCTTCTAGTAACTCAAACATACCCATCATAGGTTTCCTGTTCCGATCGTTCAGGAAAGAAAATATGCACCCGATTGGCACATTGGTCGCGCCAGTCAATGTTTTGTACCACGTTTTAGCATTCTCGAGAGTTCGTCTTGTTTGGTTAGATATGATGACTATCGAAGAATCATGTTCATGTATTTTTCTCAACTGTTTGAGTACTTGTTCTGGCACGGTTACCTCTTCTTTTTCATCTTCTTCAACCAACGTCCCCCACAAACTAAAAATAGCAACCGACGGGCTGTATTTATAATTGTCTGGGAAAAAGTATGTAACTCCGAAGTCAGTATTCCACATGTTATACACTTTATAATTTTCAACAAGGTGTCTGGCGAAAAAATTAATAGAATGATGTGTAACGTGCCTTGTCATCTAAGTTTTCTAACCCTTTGATCACATGCTCGAGTTGTTTGCTGACGACCATTTTATTGAGTTTTGCGTATCCCACGACATCTGTGACATCAACGTATGACAATTCTGATATCTTGTTAATATATGACTCACCTATATTATAATACTGCACTTCCTCGTTGCCGTCGTCCGTGCGAATTACGACAGAGTCAGCCGACAAATGCCGTACCTTGAAAATGGCCATGCCGAACATTTTGAGCAATGTTTTCTTGGCATGATTAGCAATCGCGTAAGGTCTTTTATCAGGATGTTGCCAGACATCCTGGCGCATGACTGCTTGTGAAACTGGGATGGTCAGCAAATCAGTAACACCACCGCTGAGACGATAAGTCAAAATTTGATTATCATTGTTAATGATAGCAATGTGCACCAATGGCTTGACTTGCACCAGTTCATCATCAAGTTGCAGTTTTTTAAGGGACATAACAAGTTTATCGGTCACAACCTCCTTTTGCTTCTTCTCACTTGCGTACTTCATTAATTTGGGGGATGGTTCTATAATAGCTAGGTTATTTCACTTTTTTAATATCAACATCTCGGTAGTTAATGGCTTTGTTGATTATTGCATATTTTTCTTTTTTGTAGTTCTTATTCCTGAAATACCACTGACGTGCCAACGATGGAAGTGATACATCAATCAAATCCACTATACGCCTTTTCACAGATTCGTCAGACCCTAAACGGAATATGCGTTTGTTGATCTGTTCACCATTACTACGACGCGGAGTGGCCAAGACAAGCGCGGTCATTTTCTTGATGGATTTGCCAACACTCATATATGCATACGTAGATAAAATGACCATTGCTTCATCTTCCGCCTGTTTCAATTCGCTGTCAGATGCCCCACCTGTTACATATGCTATTTTCTTGTCTGGAATTTCTTTCCTGATTATTTCATTGATAGATTCTAGGTACGATTTACGGTCAGCGAACACGAACGTGTTATAGCCGTCATTGAAGGTATTAACTATTTCAGCACATAGTGCAACCAGCCGATGTTTGTCTTGTGTTATTTGTTTTATGGTTCGTGAAGAGTCAATGACCCCGAGCTTATCATTCCTTATAATTTTGGTATATCTTGGGTCACCTTTATATTTGATTGCGACTACTTCACCACTAAATTTTGGTGTGCTCTGAAATTTGTCAGCTAGTCGTTGGCAATCTTCTACGTCTCCCAACCACCATTTCGCTATCGTACCAAAGCCGTCGAGTCTCGCATCTGGCGTAGCCGATATTCCTAGCACGCGGTATGCTTGCGCCTTCCTGAATATTTCTGACCTGATGGTTGAGCAATACAAATGGCATTCATCATAAATGATAAATCCGAACTGATGGAAGAATGATATGGGTTTGTTCAAGAAACTATTGATACAGCCTATCACAACGTTTGCTTTGTCCAATCCTTTTGATTTTGGCAACAATGCTACTTTCGCATTTGTGGCTTGATTAAAAGAGTCTCGCCACTGATATAGCATTGAAGTGGAATGTACGATTACTGCAGTTTTTCTGCTTATTTTTTGAGCAAGCATTATACCTATTAATGATTTGCCAAACCCAGCTCCCAATTTTAAAATACATCCACCAAATCCATCGGCGGATATGTCGTCATTAAAATACTTGTCATACAATCTATCGACAATAGCGACTTGATATTCGTGCGGTTCCAAAGCCGTTTCGGATGAATTTAACTGGATTGGCTCGGTATCCTTAATTGAAAGTTGTACGTTAATGTCGCTCACATCTCTTTCTACGAGAAATTCGCGTATACCAAATCTCGGCACGCATAGCAGTTCTGTCCCATTAGACTTCTTTGTTGTGGATGCTTGCCACGTTGTTTTGCTCATCTCTTTTATTAATGGCGTATCAATCATAAAATAATCTAACGCCTTAGACACAAGGTCAGAGTCTGAAACTGATGTGTATGCTCCCGAGTGAGTTATTGTCCAGTCCATTTAAATTATGGATATATATACCGATTTCATTTATGGATAAAGATAAAATTAGAGAACAGGCGTCATTCTTATTTTCTTGCGCAGAGTACATCGTTCGAGAATGGATAGCAAAAAAATTCATGCACAAGGATTATATAGATGTGTTTGATGACAAACAACCTGAACTGCCTGCACACATACCCGTCCACGTGGGCGATAAAAACTACAAAGTGATGTTAACTATCGTGCCACATGATTATTTTGCGCATTTTCCAGATGATGCGAAGATTGCCGAAGCCGTATCATTTTTAGCGATGTCGGTTCGCATCGTGAAGAACGCTGTCACGAAAACGATGAGAGATTGTCCTAAACTTCTGACCGATATTGATTTCATTGAAGAGCATGGCACAATGAAGCCTATAGTGGTTCCAGAAATATATAGATTGTACATTCACGAATCCAGCCAGCTAGACCGCATGCTTGAGTTTTATAAAAAACTGTGTGCCGAACGCAAAGGACCCGAAGACCAAAAAATGATAGACATGGCCTGCAGTCACATTCACGAGCAACAGAAAAAGGTTAGCGATTTAGAAGCTGAAACTTCTACTCCTCAATTTAAAAAATATGTTACAGACACGACTGGCGATTTGTTCAATGTTGAGCGGATTGGCATTGTTTGTTTGCCGTCTTAAGCATCGTCAGCTTACTGGTGTAATTTCGCCATTCTTGTGATTCACATCCATTCACGATAGCGCATTTAGAACTGATATCAACCTTCTCGCCACGTAGGATGCTTTTGATAATTTTTTGGATAATCAAAACGGAATGTGACGACCGCGCACAATGTGTGACGCCATTCACTTCACAAAGATTATTACCTTTTAGTTCCATGACTAGTGACTTGTTCATTCTGGTTTAAAGTTTACTAAAGTTTACGAGTTATATAACATTCAATTTTCAATTATGAAAATCGCATCTCTTAGGAAAAGACTGTGCAAACTGAAGGAACAAGTGGAAATGTTGGCAACCGAAACGACACAGCAAATTTTGGATTTGCGCGCCAACATCGCTGTGATAGCTGATAGGATAGTCAACGATGATGACATGGACGTTGAAGTGATACCACCAATCGAAAAAAGTTACAAACTTACTCGCAAAGACAACATAAAAACATGTAAGACAAGGCAACCAACAAAAGAGGACAAAGAAGACAGTGAGGAAGAGTTTGACGATTATTTTGGGGATGAGACACTTCTGACAGACGAGCAACGATTATTGGAAAAACGTTTGACCAAGAGAAAAGAGTTAGAAGAATTCGAGAAGAAAGAAGAGCAGAAGAAACACGCTGACGGCAAGAATGCCCCGCCGACTGAAATTATAGTACCAGACGCCGAACTGCGTGCCAAATTGATAGCTTGTGAAGAAATTGCTAAGAAGACGGTAATCGCCCAGCAACAACAAACCCCAGCAAAAGATAAACGGCCAGAAAAAAATGACCCTCCTATTGTGACTAATCTGTCTATGTTCAAGCCTGCTGACCAACAAAGAATATTACATTATATTTTCAATCATGCTACAGATGTCGTGAAGGCATCGTCTGCTGGAAATTCTACCATGTCCGAAGCCGACACAAACGCCCTAGTAAAGCAGAAAGCTGACGAAATTCTTGAGAAAGCAATGAACAGCAAGGACTATATGGAGCAGGTGTCCCGAAAGGCTTTTCTGGCTCCATTAGTTTAGAAATAATGAGTTCTGTATTTTTTATGTCGAGTGACGAGCAATAGACTTTTGCAATAGTTTCCGCTTGTCCATACATGATTCTGTGTTCCTCGGAACAAAATCCTTTATCAGTAATCAAACGACAAGTCGGAATTTTACACATACTTTTGATTATAATTTTTTCGTCACGCATTGCAATGATGACCCGACTACAAGATTTGATGTATATGTAGCCAGTTGCTTTCTCTCTGCTCACGCCAAAGAGATGTTCGTCCCAATTTTTCACGCCGTTCAAATCAAATGTTCCTGGCAACATGGTTATATTTTCGGTCTGGCTTTATCAGAATATCTATTAAACAATACCTACTTCAAATTTTATTACGTCCATAAAAATTGAAACGACAAGTAGGATAAATATAAGTTACTGGTATATCTTACGAAATCATGTCTTCCCAAAAAGATACTATCCTCGAAGGTCTCCGCCCGCAAAAGTTTGTCACTCAGCTGAACGAATATCTCACTTTACATGCTCTCAAGCATTACAGCGAGATTAACGAACAGTGTGGTGCTAAGCTCGTTAAGGATGTAATTCCAAAGAAAGACAAGAAAGATAAGAAAGATAAGAAAAAGAAGAAGGATGAGGACGATGACGAAGAGAAAGAGTCCAAGTCCAAGAAGCCTAAAGTCTATCTCACATACGAAGAGTATCTTGCTCAATTGACCGCTAAGAAAGAAAAGAAGAGCGAGAAAAGCAAGAAGAAGAAGGACGTAAAGTCTGAGGACGATGACGAGGATAAAGACGAAGACGATGAAGAAAAGGATTCTAAGAAGAAGGACAAGAAGAAAGACAAGAAGAAGGACGAAGAAGAGCCTAAGAAAAAGGATAAGAAAAAGAAGAAGGATGACGATGAAGAAGACGAATCTGATGAGAAGCAGAGCAAGGACAAACACGTTTCTCCAATCACGTTCCATAAGAACACTAAAGACGCTATCCGTTATCTGATTAATACTTTCATCCACGAGGCTAACAAGCTTATCGAGGATAACAAGGTTGATTCTGATAACATGTCTGAAGGTATCGTCAAGCTATTTACTTCCGACAAGTCGTCCAAACAGCACGTTGCCAGATTGTTCGTTCGTTGTACTGCCAATCATTCCCTACCGACTGAGACTCCCAAGAAGGCTTCCAAGCTTGATTCTGAGCTCAACGATATTATCAAGGATTACATGAGTAGTAATAACTTGTCTGCCCGTTCTGCGCTCGCAAATATCATTATGCAATTCTTGGTGCTCATCGCGCAGAGTGTTGCTAATGTTATCTATCAAGAGAAGCCTGGCAACATCAATCTCAGCAAGTTCCTCGGCATTCTTGCCACACTTTCTGTTGGTGTTGTTCCGATTGAGAGCAACATGCTGACTGCTATCCGCAAATTCTGCATCGAGCTTGAGAAGCAAGAAAAGGAAGACAAGGAAGAGAAGAAGAAAAAGAAGGAAGAAGGAGATGATGAGGAAAAGGACTCCAAGAAGAAAAAGAAGAAATCCAAGAAGGAAGACGGAGACGGAGACGGAGACGATGAAGAAAAGGACTCCAAGAAGAAAAAGAAGGGCAAGGACGCAGAATCTGAATCTGACGAGAAAGATAAGAAGAAAGATTCTAAGAAGAAAGATTCTAAGAAGGAAAAGGACGAATCGGAAGAAAAGGATTCTAAGAAGAAGGATTCTAAGAAGAAAGGAAAGGAAGAGGAATCTGAGTCTGACGAGAAAGATAAGAAATCAAAAAAATCTAAAGATAAAGACGAGGAAGAAGATTTGAAACACGTTGCGTTTGATCAGGAAGAAGAAGCTGATGGCGATGGCCAAGAAGACGCAGAGGAAGAAGAGGAAGAAGAGGAAGACGATGAGTAATCACTCGGCGTCTGTTATAATTAGAGTATCCATGATATCATGAGAACTCAAATATTCTTTTTTTACCTTTTGCTCTATTTTTTCACCAACTGGTTGCTCGTACTGTTCAATTTGGGTCAGTTGGTCAGATATGTGTTTAAATATCCGTCTGTAGTCCTCTTTCGTTATTTCCGAATCGCAGACCAACATCACTTCAACGGAGCGTATCAAACTTTGATAAAGTTTGTAACTTATCTCGTGCGACTTGCTTAGTTCGCCGAACTGAGTGTAATCTCGAGTGATACTGAAAAACATAGACAGTGCCGACAAAACTAAACCGATCGAACTCATAACCTTGCCCGACTCAGGTTTCGCACGAGACAAATCTATCAGGAAACTTGATGCTAGGAACGTCGACACGAGGGTCAGCGGATAACCAAATAATTTGTCCCAGAATTTATAATCGATGAATGCCATTTTATGGCAAATCATGCGTAGTTCGAGCTCCCTCAATGAGCTTCTGATTTTTGTAGGTAAGTCAATAGACTTCATCCTAATTTGTTCAAGCTGAGCGGGTTCGATCTGAACTGGGACTTCTTTTCGTTCGTCGTCTTCTTTTTGTGGCGATTCTTCACTCATGGCTATATTATACGAAAAAATAAGACAATCTATGCTTACTAATGTTTTTTTCGTATGGTAATGTTAGCATCGTCCAGTTTAACCGAATCATCCGAACTCATTCTGCGTTTGGTCTTAGATGGTTGCGCGCGCTTATCAGACACCAAGGACTTACGTCGCTGTTGGACGGCTTTCGCTTTCGGTATGTTTATGTTATTTTTACGTTTCGACTTTTTAGGAGCAGGTATTTCCTCGTTGGCAAATGGCAACGGATTATCATCCTCTGGTGGCGGGGACATATCTATTTTCTTGGGAATTGTAGCTTCCATTATTTTGGTAGGCGCTTTCACGATTTCCTCGGCCTTTGGCGCCACTGGCAATTCTTTCTTTTCCACTTTCCTTTCTTCTTTTACTTCTTTCTTCTTTTCAACCTTTTCTTCCTCCTTTGTTTCCTTTTTCGGAGAATCATCGTCGTCCTGCATGAATGTTTCATCAATGCCGTATTCATCAGCGCCCTTCGTTTTACGTTTGATACTTTTAGATAAAGCTTTATGAACCCTATTCATATCACCTCCTCCATCAACTTCATCCTCGTCCTCTTGGATTTCTTCCATCATAGCATCCATATCCGCCTCGTCATCTGCTATCGGTGAAGACTTGGACTTCGATGTAGAACTCGTTTTAACAGTTTCTGATTCCTCTTCTGGTTCCTCTTCTTCTTCCGAACTGGATGTTTCAGATTCATCAGATTCCGATTCATCAGATTTGTCGTCGGCATCCTCGGGTTCGTCTCGTTCTTCAGTTGTATCTTTCATATCGATATCCTCGTCCTCTTCGATATCTGGCTCGCGAGCAATGTCTTTGATGCTCTTTTTATGAGAACGACCTCCAAACATAGATTCGGTGAGACCCATTGCTGCAGCCATGGCTGGATCACCAACGTACGTTTGCTTCGATGGGGCACGCATAGAATAGAAGTAAATAACCACACCAACACCAACAAGTAACATGAGTAAAATCATGGGATTAGATAACATGCCTGTCACGGAAGAAACGATATCAACAAGAAATTGGAAAGGACTTGTGGTTGTAGTTTCAGTGGTCTGTTCTGCTTCGGTTTTCAGAGCAGTCAGCGCTTCGATATCATTAGTGATTGCTTGTGTGTTTTTGAACACGATGTCTCCTAATTGTTCCATAGTCACATCCTTAACAATAGCATTTTCGCCTCTAATGTTCAGCACTTGCTCCATATTGATGTTTTGCACTACGTCTTGTATGGTTTCGGTGTTGATGGCTGTTTTAACCGAGTTCCTGATTCGGCTATCAACTTCAGCTTGAGAACCGCCAAGCGCACTGAGCAAAGCGATGCCTTGCGATTCGGCAGCTTGCTTAATTGCGTTCTCAACTTCTGTTTGTACTTTTGCCACATTTTGAGCATCCTGAAAACACGACGCATCAAGCTGATATGCTTGATGCATTTTGACGTTATCTACCGTAATATAACTGCCTTCGACCACAAGTCTTTGTGAAGCAACCATATTCGTCTTGCAGTTCATGATGTTACGAGTCAATACTTCATTGACAGTATCATTGATAATTTGCGAGGTGTTTTTAGATTTGGGTCCAGCGTCCGTCATAATAAATGTTATATTACCTATATATCTTATATAAAATGATAACTGATAATTTTTATTTTATTCATTGTTCATATGAGCAATATGACAGGATTACTAAATTTCTGAACAAGTGTTACGAAGGTAAAGATTCTGGACGCGAATTTGATGCTAATTTTGTCAAATGGATTATAGAAAAAAACAAAGAAAACCAGAACCTGGCAGTAGAGCATGTGGATCCGAAAACAAATAAAAAGAACATGATAGCTTTTATATCTGGCATAGACAACCCATTTTCCGTTGGCGACAAAGCGTATCACAACGGAACATACATAAGTCTGTTTGGAATTCACAAGAAATTACGCGGGCGTAAGCTACAAGACGTTGTTTTGACAGAACTGAAACGTAATGGTAAAATTAATGGAAAGCATGGCGCCTTTTATTCCACAACCATCCAATTACCTGGCTCTCTTTGTGAAGCTAGGTTATATCACAGAATGATTAATATTCCACTTTTGGTCGAATTCGGGTTTTGTGAAAAGGGCACGTCCGAACAATATTATAGGATCGACAAAGAAACGAAATTCAGTTATGAGACACCAAATGAAAACGATGCTGAGGAAATCGGTTCGATGCTTAATAATTATTTGTCCAGATATATGATTCGTCCCATTTTTGATAAGGTCAGAGTCATCCATTGGATTGAAGGCATGAAACTTGGGTTTCTGTATTTGTATATTAGAAAGGTAGATGGAAAGATATGTGATATCATTTCCTTTTACACGGTAACGATTTACAACCCAGAGAAGCGTATTTTGCCACCCGTTAAAAGTGCGATGGTTTTATACAACATTACTTTGGCCAAGAATACCAGTCTATGGTCAGACGCAGTTATACTCGCGCAAA
>JACCDW010291333.1_pt1 | contig 11338 bp, 30 predicted proteins | sample 7449781 | NCBI WGS metagenome assembly JACCDW01 (sample SAMN15323449, study PRJNA562643) | freshwater metagenome | isolation source: river surface water | place: USA:Blue River Watershed | collected 2017-08-18
ATAGGATATGATGTCAACTGTTTTTTTATTATAAAAAAAGTTTTTTATTTCACAGTAGACATATCTTTCTTCTTGACACATATGAAGCATATGCTTTATAGTAACCCGTTCAGGATGAAATATAGAGCATATGGCTTCCCATGCAGCACGTTCAATCGTATGTAAACGTGGAGGATCAATGTTTACAGTTCCACGATGATGTCCACGCAGGGATATTGCCCTGCGTAGCGCCTCTTTACTGTTTGTTGTAAGCATCGTCTTCAATCATGTAGATATGAGCATTAAGAAGATCAATCACATTATGATGACGATCTGCGGGGACATATGCCTTGACAATACGAGTGAACATGCTTTGCATATATCCAGCCGCATATGCATAGTTGTCTTCTTTAATAAGAAGATCGTTAAGCTTTTTAATCTTGTCTTCAAGTTCATTAAGATCAGACAGTGACATGGCAGTTCTCCTTTGATGATTTGTTTTATCAAAAAAAGAGGGCGGCGTCAAGTATTATTTCAACTTGACAACCGCCCAAGTTTGTGGTGTGGAAAAGGGGATCAACCACACCGCTGCCAACTCTTAAACTACAGAACGTCTAAAGGTTCAAACTTAGCCTTCAAACGCTCATATTCCTTACGTTCAGCCGCATCAGGATCAAATGCCTTATGATCAGACCTGACATTATTATCCCATTTCATCTTGGCATTATCATCACCATACTGAATGATGAAATCCTTGAGACGACCATAGAAAAACTGCTCACGCAGCGGCTTATTTTCGTCCCAAAAATTCACACTGAATGCCTTCATGATCATCTGACCATTCTTGGCCTGAGAAATCTCATAAAGATATTCAATGTCTACATTATTTTCAGGACGATGTGTCAGACGAATATCACCACCACTACCAAATCTTTTATTGGCGGCAATGAAACCAGTCGCAAATTCATCATGCTCATATCGTGGCATATCCCATGCATATTCCAGAGCATTTGTCAAGAACGTAGCAGCACCTTCGGGATCATTATCCCAATGTTTGTAGACATGGAACACATCATTAGAGTCATCAAAGAACGAATAGACAGCACGAGTTCCCATGGCAGTTCTCCTTTGTTGATTTTTAGAATATATCAGCTACGTTCGATGGTGTCAAGCAGTTTTTGTAAAAAAATTACTTCACTGTCCACTAGACATGCTTCGTCACTTACGTAACCCCATTCATCCTTGTCACTTTCAGCAAGAAACTCACGCTGTAGTTTCAAACGCTGATAAAGCATTTCCTTAATCTCAACCACAGCCTTGGCAGGGTCTCTAGGAAGGAATTCCTGTGTCATGGTATAATTTCCCAATCATCCCTATCAAAGTCAGACAGGAAGAAGTTGACATAATCTGCACGTTCACCAGCAACATGATAGACAAATTCACCAAGTTCACACTTGACAAAATAACCCATCATATCACCATGAGTGAATTTCACTCTATCATCAAACTCACTATCACGCAAGACCTGTAGGATTTGATTGAATGTCATTTTCTTGCCCCTTTTTATATTTACGAATGGTAGACGATACAAAGTCGCTTGACGTTCCTAGACGTTGTGCTATAATAGGATTAGGCAAACCCTTCTTATGAAGTTCGATTACCCGCTTCCTATTTTCTTCGTGCATCATTTTCTTATAAGACATTACTTTTTCTTTCTTCCCTTTACAGCTATCTTAGGAGCGATAGTCGCAAACACTTTCTGTGCAGAAGCGAATGTCTCACTACTACCATAGCCCATCATGTTTGTCAATTCCAAAATGTATGACATTCTGCCCAAGGCAAAGGCATTATTTGGGGGATAGTTGATATATCCCTGACACTGTGATAGGAGATATTGTCCTACGCTAAGATTATCAGTCAACATAGAAAGTCTCCGAAATAAGACCAACGACAACACCACACAGGCACACCATTGTCATGATGATGCAAACATACGCTAAAGACATGTTACCACTCCTGATATGCTGTCATTATAACAACATAATATCCTTTGTCAACCACATCAACAATAGCGGTTTCTTTTGCTTCACCATAGTTAGAAACCCATAATGGGGTATCTACAGTCATCTTATAGTCACCACCCTTATAACCATAGAACACTTTATTAACTGTTCTATTTGCAAGTTGAAGCATTTGAGAACATGTCATATCTTTACCGTCAACTTCCCAACCAAGTGCTAGTTGCTCATAATAGCCACGATAGCTATCAAAATCTGTTGGTTTAATATGGCAAAAGTCAAATACAACATCTGCATCTTCATTGCATCTTTGTAATGCCTTGATAAAGGCACCTAGCGTCATTTGATTTGACATGTTATCCTCACCAGTAGTAGATCATATCCTGTTTCTTATCAGCTTTATCCTGTTCTGTCAAGGGATCAGGATCACCTTGATTGATATTATCCCAATCACGGATAATAACATCAAGTTCAACACCTTCTGGCATTGCATCGCCATATACAGCACGAACACAACCACCATCAAGTTCTATGATAAGACGAACAGATTTCATGTTACACCTGTTTGACTTGAGTGACATGCCATTCAAAACTTTCAGTTGACACAAGACCTTTCTTCTGATCTTCTGCTGAAAGATCATAGAAATAATCACTCACTTCGTCTTCTGAAACATCATCAGGAAGTTCAATCTCATATGTGTGATAGACTGTCTCTTCCAAGTTAATAAGAAACTTAGCCATCACGCAGCCTCCTCAACAAAGAAGTTGTAATCATAGTCATAACCATTCATGATGCAATAGTTTTCTGCCGCCTCAACGGTGGAAAACCAACGTGACGAATATACCATACCCATTTCGCTGAGAAGATAGTAACCTTCACCAGACACATCGTAGCAAATCCAGAGCATCTTGTTATCCCCTTATTAGATGATGTAACCGTTATACACTGCTTCGTTGAATTTGGCAAGAGCATCATACCGAATTTTTTTATTATTTTTTATTGTTCCTTGATAGAGAGCGGCAAAATGCCGCCCCCTTTCGTATGCAAACTGATCATTCTCCGAAACATAAGCATTGTAATCCATAGGTTTACCTGCTAATGCTTCCTTGAAGCCACGATTAAATGGTGCTGTGTGCATAACACTTTTCAGTGTCACCATTTTGGTTTGACCGCCCTGTGCCATTTTTTCTAGCCTCTAACCACTTATTAAGTGAAAGGTCAAGAGTGATGTGCTTTTTAAGACGACCAATTCTAAGATTGCTAACAGTCTTAGGATGGACGTTATACTTTCTAGCGATCACCTTAACTTGTTCTTTAACATGAGAGATAATACCAATTACCTCTTCTTCGGTCAAGGGTTTTCTTGTAAAAACTTTTCTTGCGTTCTCTGACGGGGTAGGAATAAATTTCCACGTGTCAAAGTTGTTAGGATTACGCAACTGGCGAAGATACTTCACAGAAACGCCATATTCCTGTGCAATGGCTTCAAAGTCAGTGCGTTCATTGTTTTTGATAGCCCTAACGATTTCCTCGTTAAGAACACGACTAGTAAATACACGGCGAGTGTTATAGTATTCTGGCTTACGTGTAATATACTTGTAAGTGCGACCACCATACAGGTTCTGAATACAGCGTTTGTCAACACCGTGGCGTTCAGCCAATACATTGACATCAGTGGTATGATCAGTAATGATATCAATCACTTCCTGATCAGTGAACTTCTTCGTTTTATTGTTAAGACGACGAAACATTGGTTTATCCCACTTGTATTTTGGATCTAGTGTGATATCTTTATGTGTTAGACCAGCCCGTAGTTTATATACGGTCTTATGGTTAATATTAAACTTTTTACAGATATCAATAATCCTTGACGTTTTGTCAGATAGGATATCAATAACCTCTTGCTTTGTCAGGTTCTTTCTGCATCTCATTACTTTAACCTCTGGATTGATAGGAATGGTTTTCCAGCATTCATATCTGTTTTGATTCAATAGAGAAACAAGATATTTCCTATTGACATTATATTGTTTTGCAACAGTATGTAAATCTGTTACCTTGCCGCTTTTAATATCAGCAACGATTACAGGATTAAGCTTACGCCGTTCTTGTTTAAAGTTACGTGGAATATATTTCGGATCAAGTGAAATATGTTTCCACGTTTTACCTTTATGAATATCATAGATTTGAGTTGTGGCGACATTATGTCGTGCGGCCAACTCTTTTGGGGTTGACACCTTATCTGTCATGATGTCAATAACAGCGGCATCAGTGAGTTTCTTGGCAACTTTACGCATAATCAATCCTCTAGATCACGGGCAATAGCATCATAAACACTATCACTTTCTTCAAGATATTCTTGTAAGACTTTCTCTAACCATAGAGGGACTTCAAGATAATCTTTTGGAGCATGTTTACTCATTCCGGGTTTATCTTCATAAATTCCCGTGTAAGTAACCTCATATTCCATACCAGATGCGGGTTCATCCCATGACTGAGGAATAGCATCACATGTGATCTCATAATCAAATTCGATCACGATATCAAGTGTTTCAAACAAGGTGTGACAAACAAATGCACAACCCTGATGACCCCTATATTTTGGCATTGTCTTGACTCCATATTAGCGGTTCTTATAATACAAATCTGCCGCATCTCTCTTAACTTGTCAAGCAGTTTTTGTAAAAACTAAGAAGTAAGAGTGAAAAATTCTGGAGTGTTTTTGTGTCCCTTGACGATTAGGTGCTGGTAGTCTATGTTTCGCAGTTAATATAAACATGTCCAGTAACCGGAAGTCACAACCAGCAGCCCAATTGATTACATTCGCATGAGTGCAGTGCATCTTATGATTATGAATGATATCCTGACATTTGATAATCAGAATACCTTTATGTTTCAACACTCTATGTGCTTCATAGATTGTTTTTCTATAATGAACAGATAGTTCCTCATATTTCCAATAACCAGCAAATCTTTTGGACATAATCATATTACCATTACCTTCTCTACCCTGTCTAACATAGGTGAGAAAAGGAGGATCAAACATTAAACTGTTGATTGATTTGTCTTCTAGTGGTAACTCAATAGAAGAAGCCTGAATAACACCATCACATTGTGGGTCAATATCAAACTTATATTTGGGTTCTGGAATATTCTTATAGAAACCACCATTACCATAGGTAACATCACATTCAATACCATCAGGACAATGTAACTTGATGATACCATTGATGATTTCATCTTGGTTATCTGATACGGATTTGACTATTGACATTTGCTTAACCTTGTTGGTCTTACATGTTGGTCAGACCATATAATATAACAAGTTTTAAGTCAAGAACTTTTTTTAATTAAAACAGAGTATATTTTGATTATAATTTTCCCTGAACAGTAGTATTATACCAATATTTTAAAACCTTGTCAAGTTAAATTTTGTTAATGTTTTGGTAATGATCCGGTAATGAAATAGTTCTTGCGTTTTATCTAAAAGCTGGTAATATAAGTCATGGTTTAAAAACAAGACCGTAAAAGGAGATTGTCATGAATGTAGGTCTAGTGCAGTTACAGCGCCAGATGCCCAATGGCACTTGGTCTAATGTTCACACGACTAGTGATCAGCCTTTTTATTATGTCAAAGCCATGTATGATCTAAAGCGTCAGTATCCTAACCATCGTGTTCGGGTTGTTGACACTCAGGGTCGTCTGATTGATATGATTGGCTGATGGTCATGAAATTCGTTTCATGAGCATACTATAACTCACTGTAATATAAAGGATATAACATGCCTCGTGGTGTCCCTACTGCTGGTTTCCGTAAGACCCGTCGTTATCTTGAGCGTCAGGGCGATATCCCTGTTCAGCCCAAGTCTGCTGAAATCATTCAGTTTTCTGCTCCTGCGGTAACTGAAACAACAGAGCAGATTGCAGAACGTCTTAATGATCGTTTTGAAATCCTTGATATCCTTGCACAATCTTGTATTGTTGGGGATTCCCGGTCTTTGATTGTATCTGGTCCTGCTGGTCTAGGTAAGTCATTTACTGTGGAAAAGGCTCTACAGGAGTGGGATGTTGATGGTGATCGTCATGTGATCATCAAGGGTTATGTTCGTGCTACTGGTCTGTTCAAGATGTTGTATAAGCATCGTGAAGCTGGTCACGTTATTGTCATGGATGATGCTGATAGCATTTTCTATGATGATGTTTCTCTTAACATTCTCAAGGCTGTATGTGATACCACAGAACAGCGTAAAGTATCATGGTTGACAGAAGCCCGTCTTAATGATGATGACACTGGTGATGTTATTCCCCGGTCATTTGATTTTGATGGCTCTATTATCTTCTTGACAAACCTTGACTTCGATGCTATGATAGCACGTGGTCATAAGTTGTCGCCTCACTTACAGGCTCTTGTGTCACGGTCACAGTATGTTGATCTTAGCATGAGGTCTGTTAAGGACTATCTTGTTCGTATTGATCAGGTAGTTGGTCAGGGCATGTTGGCCGATCTATCTGGTCAGGAGCGTAAGGACGTTATGGATTTTATTCATGACAACGCTAATAGTCTTCGTGAGTTGTCTTTGCGTATGGCAATCAAGGTTGCTGCTATTCGCAAGACTAACATGAACTGGTATAAGATCGCAAAAGTAACTTGCTGTAAGTGAGGAGAAATACAATGGAAATTAAAATGTTTAATATTGCCTTCGTTCTAATCATGGTCATTGGAATTGGTGGAATGATATACAAAGGCGTTCTAATGAACGATTGTATTAGATCCAACAATCCTAATTCCAAGGAATGCTTCCGGTATAATGTCTTAAATGACAGTATGCGTAATGTGAATGTTACGGGAGATTTCAAATGAAAAAGAAAGTATGGGATATTGTTGAAGATTACGTTGATATGGATTACGAAACTCTTGGTGAGTTTCGTGATAGAATTGATGCGTGGATCAAACAACACGGTAGTAATGCCATGTTTGAATTTCAAGATGATTTCGATGGCTTTGGTAGACATATCGTATTGAAAGCAGAACGTCTAGAGACTGATGATGAATATAATAAGAGAATAGTTCAAGAAGAGTATTACAGGGAGATGTCAGAAAAGCGTGATCGTGAAGAGTTCCAGCGTTTGAAAAAGAAGTTTGGAGAGAACAATGGCTGAATGGAAATATAGGATAAAGATTAAGGATTGTTTCGTTGATGATCCTAATTCTTTAACAGAAAAAGAGGTCAATCAAATTGGTCAGAACATAGCAGAAAGAATTAGAAAGTTTAACCAAAAGTTAGACGTTAATTCTATTTGCTATGATGATTTGGATAATATACAAGATAGTTTTTGTCATGTAGAAACAGTTGATGATATTGACTTGCAGCTAGATCAACTGTATGACATCTGTGACGAAAACCGTATATGGGTGGAATGATGAAAAACCTAGCAAAACTCCTCATGGGTATTAACATCTTTTTTCTTATAACAAATACACTATTATTGGTGTATGGCGACACGCCAGTTGTTAGTGTTGTATCAGCTTTTGCTTGTCTTATTGGTCTGGCTGCGGCTTGGTCAATGTATGAGAACGCAGAAAGTTAAACTAAAAATATGGCGAAATGATGATTAGTGCTTGACAAGCATGTGGTGATGGGGTATAATCATCAGATGCTCGAATATTGGAGCGTCGTCTAACGGTAGGACAACTGACTTTGACTCAGTGAATCGTGGTTCGAACCCATGCGCTCCAGCCAAAAAGGTGTATTATGAAAGTAACAGGTCTACTAAAAAATGCAAAGAAAGTCCATCTTTATGATGATAAGATGGTCATGGTAGGAAACGTCTACAGTGATATTTTGAATCGCTTTGATGATGGTGAAGAAATCAAAACTTCTTACATTGTCAAAGAGAATGGTGAATATGTAACAACAAAAAATTCTTATTATAAAGTCCAGTGGGCTGATGATAAGATTTATGAATGGAATGAGGTCTTCCCATGAAAACTTATATCTTTGATATTGATGGCACAATTGCTAATACAGATCATCGTGTTCATCATTTAGAAGGTAATAAGAAGGATTGGAATTCTTGGTATGCCAAAGCGCATGGTGATACCCCTTATTGGGAAATTGTTGATCTTATGCATTTGGCTAATGATGCTGGTATTGCGGTTGTCATTTGCACTGGAAGAGACGAAAAGGTTCGTGAAGAAACGGCTGAATGGCTAAACAAACACGATCTACCCTATCAGCGTCTTTACATGCGTAAAAAAGGTGATCGTCGTGATGATACCATTGTTAAGTTTGAATTACTAGAACAGATTTATGAAGATGGTTATGAGCCTGTTCTAGTATTTGAAGATCGTGATCGTGTTGTTCAAATGTGGCGTGATGCTGGTTTAAAATGCTTGCAGGTAAAACCGGGAGAATATTAAAACACTATATAATAAAAATAGGAGGTGCCATGGCTCATTTTAAACCAGTTAAAATTACATATGCAGTAAAGAACGAAGATGGGTTCATGGTGGAACGTAAAGTAAAATTTACTTCTCTTTGTGAAGCTTACCTATATGTTAAGTTACTAAAGCAAAATAGCAATCTAATAGGTAAACCAATTCTGGAGACTAAGTGATGCTGTTTCTTGCTGTATTAGGGGGTATAATCATCAGTATGGTATTGAAGTTCTTCATTTACTATTACTTTGCTGAAGATTTCGATCCTGATCATCCTTATTCGTCTGCGTCAAATATGATAATGATCATGGTAGTAACCACAATAATACCGTTTGCTTTTGGGTGTGCTGTTGGGTTATATGCTATAAGCTAAAGGATGATCAAGTGACTAATGTTATCCAGTTTCCAACAGTAAAACAAATAGCAATCAACCAAACTGTTCCTAAAACAGGAATTAAGTTTAGAAAGAAAAGATATAATATTGCTGGTATAGAAGTCGATCCACCAAAGGATAGATTCGAATACCTAGAACTCTGTAAGAAGTTCTTATCAGAATCTAAATACAGGGATGTTCTCTGTGGAATATGTGATAAGGAGATTTATAACACTATACATCCTGCACTACAGAAATTAGTAGATAATTACTATATGTTGGATGTAAAGTAATCTTCTGTTACTTGTGTGATGCGGCAACCAATCTTCACACAAGGATTATAAAATGTTAGGAAAACTATATGACGCTCTACCAAACTTACCATTTGATGTAGATTGTCCTCTGGAAATTCAAATACTATTTACCGCATGTCTTGGAGCGGCGACAGGAATTGTGGTAGCATATATAGTATCTGAACTGGTTAGAATTCTAAAGGAGTAGAAAATGTTTATTGACGACAAAATTAGCTACTATGCTATCAATGAAGCTTATTGCTTACTATCAGCATGGATGCGTGAGGAAAAGATTGCTGCAAACTACAATAGAGAAGAGATTGCCGAATGCGTTAAGTTTTTGGCTGATGTTCTAAAGCATCCTGAAAATTTTAAGGGCGTTGATCGAAAACCACGTATTCAGGAATCTAATCCTGTCAAGGAATAAAATCATGGCTGACTGGCAGTATAATAATCAGTTCTTCGATGAAGGACAGATTGCCTTTTCTGAAGGTAAACAGTTGAAAGATTGTCCATACGACTATTTAAAGTTTGATGAAGATCTTGATATTCGTCAAGAACTCTACCGTCAGACTGAATGGTTAGCTGGTTGGCGTGATTTTTTTGAAAAAAACACTTGACTTCATCTGAAAGCTTTCGTATAATACAAATACTGAAGCTTGAAGTGAAGGAACTATATCATGGCTCACGAAATCGAATTCATCAATGATGTCGCTCAGATGGCTTATGCTGGCGAGACGCCTTGGCATAAGCTTGGGACTAAAGTTCCGGCTGATCTGACTCCTGATCAGATGCTTGAAGCGGCTGGACTTGATTGGAATGTCACCAAGATTCCTGCTTTTGCTACCATTGGTGGTGAACAGGTTAGTGTTGGACATTCTGCTCTTGTTCGTGAATCTGACAACAAACTTCTGGACGTTGTTTCCAATGACTGGAATCCTGTTCAGAACTCAGAAGCGTTTGACTTCTTTAACGAATTTGTCATGGCTGGTGACATGCAAATGAACACTGCTGGCTCGTTAAAGGGTGGCACTGTCGTTTGGGGTCTGGCAAAAGTCAACGAGTCTTTTGAACTCTTTAAGGGTGATAAGATCGACTCTTACCTTCTGTTTACTAACTTCCACAAGTATGGGTTCAGCACTGATGTTCGCTTTACTCCGATCCGTGTGGTTTGTAATAACACTCTTACATTATCTCTGTCTTCTGCTGTTGAGCGTATGGTTCGTATTAGCCATCGCCAAGCTTTTGATGCGGGTAATGTGAAGGAAATGCTTGGTATTGCTACCGATAAGCTTGCTAAGTATAAGGAAATGGCTGCTTTTCTTGGTTCTAAGAGAGCCAATCATGAGAGCGTCGTGGAATACTTTGAACGTATCTTCCCGCTGACTACCACTAAGGAACAGGAAGAAGGCGTTAAGAAGCTTTCTAAGAATGCTCTGATCGCTATGAATGTTCTTGAGACACAGCCGGGAGCAGAGTTTGCTCAAGGAACTTGGTGGCAGTCTTTTAATGCGGTTACATATATGACCGATCACATTCTTGGTCGTAATGATGATAATCGTCTAGCGTCTGCATGGTATGGTCAGAACAAGACCCTAAAGACCAAGGCTCTAGAACTAGCAATTGAATATGCTGATGCAGCCTAATTAAATGGGGTGGCCTAGTGCCACCCTATCATTTTTTGGAGAAGTGAATGGCACGTAGACAGATTATTACTAAAAGAACACCAAAGATAACAAGAACTACAAAGTCAGAACAATATATTATCAATAAGAAATATCTTGGTGATGAACCAGTCTTCACTAAGAAATTATCACAGACTGATCTTATTAATGCTCTGAATTGGTATGGCTACATGTGCAGCATAGATGATGCACGTGAATATATTATGGATTACATCAAAGCAACGGGAAATCCAAATGACGCTAAGAGAATTAAATCAATACCTGATCTATATGTTAATCTTACTCTTGCTTGGATTTGTAGACTTCTTCACCGGAATTGCCAACTTCCTTCTGAATATAGCGGACACGTTGAGCAACGAATTAGACAGCTATTAGACCTATTTCCACAGTCTAAAGAAGAAATAGAGGACGATACTCCAAAGGTATCAGTGCAAGATCGTATGCGTGAAAAGGCACACGATATTCTTGGTGAAGTGGAAGGTTTAATTGATGACCATATGGAAAACAGTCAAGACTTTTCGTTTTATTCTTGGCTCACAGAAAATAATATTCC
>JACCDW010310459.1_pt1 | contig 11338 bp, 6 predicted proteins | sample 7449781 | NCBI WGS metagenome assembly JACCDW01 (sample SAMN15323449, study PRJNA562643) | freshwater metagenome | isolation source: river surface water | place: USA:Blue River Watershed | collected 2017-08-18
CTCCACCATCCCATTGTATGGATAATAATTTTCCATAACTATTTAAGTAAATTCTATTTTCATTTTTTACAAAATGTGCATTGGATCTGCCATTTGCTTTATCAATGGTATGAATCTCTCCATTGCTTAGGTCAAGCCAACACAATTCATCCTCATCATCATTGTAAGTTGGATCTTTGGAATCTAAAAACTTTTGAGCGGAGGTTCTATTAAACACCAATCGCTTTCCTGTTGGATCTACAGCAATTCCTTGATAAAGTGCTGCTTCTTTTGTGACAGTCGCTTCCTTGCCAGTGATTAAATCAATGCTATGAATATGACCTCCTTGGTGATCCCAAGTAGAAAAATAGAGGGTCTTTCCATTCGGGCTCCAAGCGGGTTGCGCCTCTGTAAAATTATTTTTGGTAAGTCGTTTTGGATTTCCAGAAGGATAATCCATTACATACAATCTATTTAATACCGTGAAGGCTAATTTTTTTCCATCAGGAGAAGGTACTGCATCTCTTATTTGTGTTGCTTTGGCTGCCGTACTGTCTTTAATGGCATATTTAAATAAAACCGCTGGAGCCATTTCAATATTAGCATCCACTGTATATTTAATTTCTTCTTGCTCAGCCGTTTCGATATTTATTTTATGAATTTTGCCACCATAAGAAGCCAGTAAATATTTACTATCTGGTGTAAAACTCATAGCAGGTAAAACACCCAGTACTGCAATGGATTCTTGATCGTCACGTTGCACCGGATAGGCAAGCCATTGCTCTTCTCCAGTTGCTAAATTACGTTTTACTAAACCTGTCTTGTCTTCAAATCTAGTTCCATACACCAACCATTTCCCATCCTTAGAAAGTACTGGTGTGAAAGCAGAACCATACCTAGAAGCAATGGTTCTTACATTTCCTTTTTCTCTATCATATACGCCAATACTGTATTGTGGAAGCATTGCATTATAATTCCATGCGCTGGTTCTAGAAGAAAAATATACATAACGACCATCTGCGCTTACTGCAGGGTCAATAGTTTTTAAATTAGCAGGATTCGCAATAAGCTGTGAACCACTTCCACCATTTTTGTGCATCAAATACAATTTTGTATTGCGTCTTCCTTTTGTGTACACAATATAATTTCCGTCTGGGGTATATACCGCGCCAGGAAAATTTTGATTATTGTCATCGGTCAATGCAACGGTATCTTTTTTCTCTGTATCTATGTACCATACATTTTCTGCACCTCCTCTGTCCGAAATAAATAAAATTCTTTTTCCGTCAGGACTAAAGCTTGGATGGTTATCGTATGCTAAACCTTTGGTAACCGCCGTTGCAACACCCCCTTCTATGGGAAGGGTATAAATATCCCCCATTAAATCAAAAACAATGGTTTTTCCGTCAGGGCTGATATGAACGGAGGTCCAGGTCCCTTCATTGGTTTTTAATGGAATGGCTCTGTTGGCCTTTAAAGGAAGTCCTTTGAAACTTGAAAATTGCATACTGTCCTTTTTGGCGGATGGGTTGGTCTGTGCCCCGGCATGGATTAAACCTAAGGCTAAAAAAAATGTCATAGTAAGCAGTCTCATAGCAATTATTTTGAGGAAAGTTAATAAAACCCTGCTTAAAGGCCGAACATTTCAAATGAATAAGTTGCCGTTTATCCATCATAACCAATTTTGATATAATAAATTGATGGATTTAATCCCCTAAAGGGAAGCTGTTTACGAATTCAATCGTAATTTTACAATATGGTAAAAAATTTAATATTTAGGTTACTTTTTGTGAGTAGCTTGTTAATGGGGTTTCAGGCAAGTGCACAAAATGTCGCTATAGAAGGCACCATTGCGGATAGTGTTTCAAAAAGAAATCTAACTTCTGCTACGGTATCTTTAGCCAATGCTAAAGATTCTTCTTTAATTAGTTTTACAAGAGCCAATGACGATGGCTTTTTTCAATTTAAAAATGTAGTCCCTGGAAAATATTTATTGTCTGTATCCTATGTGGGATATCAGCCTTTGTGGTTAGGAATTAAGGTGGGATCTTCCGAAAAGCTTTCTCTTGGAAATATTTATTTAATAGATGCAAGCCAAATTAGTACAGTTACCGTTACTGCACGTAGACCGCCTGTAGTCATTAATGGAGATTCGATAGAGTTCAATTCTGAAAACTTTAAAACGGTTCCTAATGCAGTAGTGGAAGACATGTTAAAGAAAATGCCAGGTATTGAGGTAGATAAAGCTGGAGCCATTACCGTGAATGGAAAATCAGTGACTAAGGTATATGTAAATGGTAAAGAGTTTTTTACGGGAGATCCTAAAATGGCCACTAAAAATTTACCAGCAGATGCGGTAGATAAAATTCAAGTATACGATAGAAAATCCGATCAAGCCATGTTTACGGGCATTGACGATGGCAATGAAGAAACCGCCATTAATATCAAAACCAAAAAAGATAGAAAGCAATCTACTTTTGGAAAATTGAATGCGAGTGCCGGCGTGCCTGGAAGATTTGATGGACAAGGGAATGTGAATAGAATCAATAACGATGAGCAATTTTCTATTATTGGATCTGCCAATAATACCAATAGACAGTCCTTCTCCAATGGAGATATTGCTAATTTTTCTGGTGGTGGCGGAGGAAGAGGTGGTGGCGGTATAGCCGTAAACTTTTCTGGCGGCGGTGGTGGTGGATCTGATGCCAATGCACAAGGAGTAGCCAATACCTTTTCACTTGGGGGAAACTATTCCAATATCTTGAATGATAAAAAGATGGATTTTAATGCCAATGTCAATGCAAGCGATGTGGAAAGAAATAATATTAGTTCAAGCTATACTCAAAATTTAATTCCAGGTAATTTATTCAATCGTTCTAGTACTTCTAATAATACAAGTAGAAACCAGCAGCAAAGAGCAGGTGTGACTATTGACAATAAAGTGTCTGAAACTTTTTCATACAAATACACCCCCTCTTTTTCTAATCAACACAATGTATCTTCTGGGTATTCAACCAGTTCCACTGAGTTGCCAGACGGCACTTTAACCAATGCCAATACCACAACCTCAGGTACGGTTACGGATGCAGTGAATATATCTAACAATTTATTATTAAGAAAAAAGTTTGCTAAAAAGGGCAGAACCATTTCCTCTACCTTGACACAAGGATATAATAATTCTAATTCTAACAGCAGTCAATTTACGGATCAGCTATTTTATAATTTGGGCGTCCTCACCAAGGATTCCATTATCGACCAACAAAGTACTCGTAAAGGAATCAATGAATCTTATTCTGCGAATGTAGTATACACCGAGCCACTAGGTAAAACATCGCTTTTAGAGTTCAATGGATTTTTAAACAATAATATTGGTTCTACCAGCAGACGCGTATATGATAAGAATACGGGAACTAATGCTTATGACCTACTTAACACTAAACTTACCAACGAATTCAATAGCGTTTATACCTATTTGGGAGGAGGAATGAATTATAGATTCAATCAAAAAAAATACAATTTTAGTGTAGGCTTTTCTTTACAAGAGGCGATTTTAAATGGAGAAAATATCAGTGCGCGTGTTAAGATAAAACAAGAGTTTAAAGACGTGTTACCTTCGGCAATGTTTGTCTATAATTTCTCACAAACACAAAATTTTCGTTTCAATTATAGAACTTCTACCAATCAACCTTCTTTAACTCAGTTGCAACCGGTATTGGATCAGTCTAATATTAACAACCAAAGCATTGGTAATCCTAACTTAAAAAGAAGCTATACCAATAATATTAACTTAAGTTATTTTTCTACCAAAATACTGGCACAAAAAAACTTTTTTGCTTTGTTAAACGCACAAATTGTAGACAATTCTATTGTAAACTATGACAGTGTACTTCCTAATAGAGCCATACTTTCTAAACCGGTAAACGTGAATGGGGTGTACCGAATAAATGGTTCTTTAAACTATGGATTTGGCATTAAAAAAATATATTCTCGCTTTAATGTAGGATTAAACGGTGGTATCAATAACAACGTTAACTATGCCAATGGCTTATTAAATACGACTTTAATTAAAACGGTTGGTCCAAGCTTTAATTATACTTTTTCTATGGACGAGGTGGTTGACTTTAATTTGTCTGCAAGACACTCCTATAGTAAAACCAATAATGCTTTGAATCCAGCTTTAAATACCAATTTTGTAACTAGGGTGTATGGGGCAGACTTAACCAACTATTTACCTTTTGAGATTGTAATCAATCAATCCATGAATTATACCATTAATGAAGGTCGTGCTGCAGGATTTAATACGGCTATCCCTATTTGGAATGCAAGCATTTCTAAATTTTTCATGAAAAATAAAAGAGCTGAATTAAAAATTAGTGCTTTTGATATCTTAAATAAAAATGCGGGCATTTCAAGAAATGTATCACAAAACCAAATTGTGGATCAGTCCTATAATGTTATTAATCAATATTTCTTAATTGGTTTCACCTATAGCCTACAAAAATCAGGTTTGACAGGTGGGAAAGGAGGTGGTCCAAGAATGACCATTAGAATGTAATTGCAAAACAAACATAAAAATTAAATATAAATAAATAGTCATTGTATGAAAAAAATAGTAGCATCTTTAGCAGTACTTGTGATGTTCATCACAGCTACATCGGCTCAGATGAAAGAAGGAAAAATTGTATACGAGCGCAAAATAAATATGCACCGTATGATTACAGATCCTGAAATGCGTACACGTATTCCAGAATTTAGAACCTCACAGTTTGAATTGCTTTTTAATGAGCAAGCTAGTTTGTTTAGAACGGTTCCAGAGGACGAAGCACCAGATCCATTTGCGAACAGTGGTGGTGACCGTGGCGGACAGCGATTTATGTTTAGAATGCCAGAAACCTCCACTTTTACAGATATTCCTGCACAAACTCAATATGAATCTCGTGCTATGTTTGAAAAAACATTTTTGATTGTAGATTCTTTAAAACCATTAAAGTGGAAAATTTCAGAAGAAACCAAAACCATTGCAAAATACCTTTGTAAAAAAGCAACTACTTCTGTAGCTGCTCAAGCTTTTCGTATAGGCGGTGGCGGTGGCGGAAGAATGGGTGCTGCTAGATCCGGCACAGACACGGCTGCAAAAACGGCAACCGTAGCGCCAAAGGAAACAGAAGTGACTGTTTGGTATACTGAATCAATCCCTGCTTCTATCGGTCCAGATAATTTTTCAGGGTTGCCTGGTGCTATCTTAGAAGTAGACATGGACAATGGAGGGAATGTAACTACCGCAACAGAAATAAGTTCAAAATATCCTAAGAAAGAGTTAGTACAGCCTACCAAGGGAGATAAAATGAATAAGGCTCAATTTCAGGATGCGATGAAAAAAATAATTGAAGACATGCAAAAAGGGGGTGGTATGGGAGGAATGAGAATTAGAATGAACTAATTTTTCTTTCTAAACATCCAATTCCAACCTATTGAAATGCTGCGTGGCTCCCCTATATAGTAGGAGTACGCAGCATTTCCTTTTACACTAAAATTTTTGGTAGCCATCGTTGAATAATAGACATTGGTAAGGTTTAATACATGTAACCAAATAGAAGATTGCTTCATTTGATAGTTTAACCTTAGATGCAAAAGGTTGAATCCCGGGTATTTTGTTAGATTGATTTCATCCATAAAATAACTAGACTGGTGTTGCCACTCTAAAGCAGTAGTAAGCGATTTGTTTGCTTTCCATACTGCAGAAAAATTACTCCAAAAACGAGGGGCTGCCACCATTTCATTTCCACTCACGTCTATTCCTTTTATAGAAGTGCGTTGATAGGTATGTTTCGCATTCGTGCCATTCCAGCTAAATGCCAATTGGCTGCTCACTTTATATTTAAATTGGTATTCTATGCCAATATGTTTTGTGCTACCGCTATTTTGATTCAAATTCACGCCATCTGTTTGTCGAACGGATATGATTTCATTTTCGCCCATTAACTCATAAACAGAAAATTCTCCTTGCCAATTCCCTTTTTGAAACCAGGCACCCACTTCCGTATTCTTAAATGTTTGAGGAAGCAAATATGGAACCAGAATAGCATTGTATATTTCTGTTATTTGCGGGGGCGCAAAGCCGGTACTAAAATTGGCATAGCCACCCCAGTATATTTTATTGTAGGTAAATCCAATTTTTGGTGTGAATTGTGAAAAATTATTTTTACTTGAAGGAGTGCTATTGAGCAGGGCATTGTTAAAATTGTAATTAAAGTAATCATAACGCAAGGCAATGTTTAATTTAATGTTCTTGTTAATTTGTGAACTTACATTAGCATACATCGCATGATTAAGAATGCTTGTTGAATAATTGGTTACTAAACTATCCTTTGTTGGGTAACTATAATGTACAAATTTACCAATGCTGGTATCCTTCGTAATATCAATATAATGTGCCATTAAACTTTGATGCGTTCTATCCAGATTTCCCCCTAAACTAAGTTGACTATGAAGTTGAGGTATTTGAAAATTTTGTTGAACATCTATGACCAAAGAATTAAAAGTATTACTGTTGTCCTGTCCTTTAAATTGGGTAGGATTATTTGTAGCGGCAATCGCATAAGTAGGATTTTGGTCCATCCTGTTATCACGATACATCATATTGAATAGGGTTTGTATCGATTTGTTCCATTGGTAATTTACATTTTGTCTTATTCTTAGGGCGTTAATTTTTCGATAAGTGAAACTTTGTTGAGCCTTTAAATCCTTGCGTGAAAAATAGATACTGTCAACGGGTCCAGTCATTTGGGTGAAATACTGGATGTATTGTAAGGAATGAAAACCGCTTATCTTATTGCTTATCTTAAATACATGCTTTGCACTAAGGGCTTTTTTCTCATAATTACTATAATCAATGGGACCATTGGATTGATTGGCCCATGTGCCCATTATATGCCAACCCCCCTGTAGGGTAGGTTGCCCGATGGATAGGTCTATTTTTTTTAAACCAAGACTGTTCCACTGGCTAGAAACCACCCCTTCTTTTGTTTTGGGGATGCCCATGGTGATAAAATTTAGGACGCCTCCAATGGCTTCTGCGCCATAAAGTGCCGAGGCAGGCCCCTTAATCACCTCAATTCTTTCTATATTACCGGTGTTGAGTTCAATCAAGGCATTATTACTAAATAATCCACTGGTACGAATGGGCATTCCATCCTCTAAGTACAAGTAAAGGCCTTTTAGAGAAATGGGTTGCCGAATAGCCATCATGTGCTGCTCATTACCAATGCTAGGCATGTAAACACCACTTACTCTATTCATTAAATAATCAATTCTATTTGCTTTTAACTCATTCATTGCCTGTTTCCCAATCACACTAATAGCAATGGGAGCTTCAGTTCTTTTTTCCAAATATTTATTTGCAGATACGATAACGGTGTTTAACTGATTATAACTACTGTCCTGACTGAAACTTGCTTGGCAAAAGAGGAGAAAAATAAATAACAATAAATGTTGTGCAAATCGCATAATTGCAAATTTAGTAGTTAATTTAGTTCTTGACCTTTATAAAGCCTCTAAAACATACTTATGAAAAAACTATTCTTTTTTTTGTTTTTTGTGTTGAGTGTAAGCATTCAATTAACTGCGCAAGTTAAAACAGTTAGACAGCAAGCATCCATCGTTAATGAATTACTGTCTGATAGAATCAACAATTTGTTGCCTGTTTTAATGAAGCGTCATCAAATGGATTGCTGGGTCATGATCACAAGAGAATACAATGAAGACCCCATCGTAAAAACATTTTTACCAGCAGAGTGGCTTTCTGCAAGGCGCACTACCATGCTAGTGTTTTATAATAACCCTGCCACTGGCAAGTTAGAAAAGTATGCAATAGCCAGATATGCAGTTGGAAAAGAGATTAGTGCAGCTTGGAATGTGGCCAAGACTCCGGATCAATGGGAGGCCTTACAGGGACTGCTCCTTCAATTAAATCCAAATAAAATTGCCATCAATACTTCCAAGGATTTTGGTCATGCAGATGGATTAGATCATACTTCTTACGAAGAGCTGGTAGCGCATTTGCCTTCATCCATGCAAGCAAAATTAGTTTCCTCACAACCCCTAGCAGTAGCTTGGTTAGAAACAAGAACTCCCAAGGAAATGGCCTACTATCCTGAGCTTTTAAAAATCACGCATGCTATAATTAAGGAAGGGTTTAGTAATAAAGTAATTAAAGTAAATCAAACCACAACGACCGATTTAGAATGGTGGTTTAGACAAAAATTAGCAGATATTGGACTAATCACTTGGTTCCACCCTTCTGTAGAAATTCAAAGAAGAGATACATCCAACAAAGAAGAAGTGATTAAAAGAGGCGATTTATTACATGTAGATTTTGGAATTACTTATTTAAGACTTAATTCTGATGTACAAGAACATGCTTATATTTTATTACCTAATGAGACTAAAATACCAGCAACGCTTGCAGCGGCATTTGCTACAACCAATGATTTACAAGATATACTTACCCAAAATTTTGGAGTTCAAAAATCGGGTAATGAGATTTTAGCTAATTCCTTGAAAGCAGCTAAAACTAAGGGCATACAAGCAAGTATTTATACCCATCCAATTGGTTTTCATGGCCATGCTGCCGGTCCCGCTATTGGCATGTGGGATATGCAAAATGGAGTGCCAGGTTCGGGAGACTATACAATGTATTCCAACACCTGTTATTCTATAGAACTAAATGCAATGCATACCATTGCCGGCTGGAAAGCCCCAGTTAGAATTGCTTTGGAACAAAACGGATATTATGACGGTTCAAAATTTGAATACCTAGACGGAAGGCAACTTCAAATACACACCATATCTTTTCCATAAAAAAAGCCCCCTACATTCAGGGGGCTTTTTCGTTTCTTTTATTTTTTTATAAAACCAGTTCTAGTTTATAGGGCCAACACACTGTTGGTAGTGCCAAACACATTTGCTGTTTCTGCTTCAGCCTGATCGTCATTCAGCCAAACCTTCTTGTCAACAAAATATTTAAATTCATGTTGACTGTCTTTAGGCAAGTTTACTTCTGCAGTAAATATTCCTTCTTTCTTCTTAGTCATGGCAAGTCCCTTTTTCCATTCGTTATTTAGGCCAAGCAATTCAACTTTTTTTGCTTCTGTGTTTAATGTGAATTTTACTTTAACGTAATCCTTTGTCTTAAAATATTTTTTTTCAATCATAATGGTAATGTTTATCTAATCTTAATACCCTAATCTATAAAAGGTAACCCGCAATTCATAAATATAAATCCAATACTAACAAACAGTATTTCATAAACAAGCACAACAATCGTTTGCAATCAAGACAAAAAAATCCCTCGAAATTTCGAGGGATTTAGATTCAGAATATTTTCGAATCATCTATTTCATAAAATAGCGCACTATTAAATAAGTAACGGCTGCTAATACGGCACTAACCGGAATGGTTAAGATCCATGCCCATAACAAATTGGTAGTTACACCCCATCTTACCGCACTTAATCTTTTTGTGGCGCCAACACCAATAATAGAACCAGTAATGGTGTGGGTTGTAGAAACCGGAATACCCATTTGACCAGTAAAGAACAAGGTAAAAGCACCTGCTGTTTCCGCAGCAACACCCTCGAGTGGCGTTACTTTGGTGATTTTAGAACCCATTGTTTTTACAATTTTCCAACCTCCACTCATGGTACCCAATCCAATGGCTAAGTAACAAGCTGCTGGCACCCAACTTGGCAGGGATCCAAAGTCTTGGATAGAACCACTGGCAATTAATGCAGCGCCTATAATTCCCATTACTTTTTGAGCATCATTTCCTCCATGACCAATACTAAATGCAGCAGAGCTAAATAATTGCAATTTCTTAAACATATTCGCTACGGTATAAGCTGTTGGTGTTTTTACTTTTTCTACAAACACATAAATCAACATAAATAAAATAGCAGAGCCAATAATTCCGTATTCAATAATTGCGTTATCTGCTTTTTCAATTTCGCCCGCTAAGGATTTTTCAATATTGAACTTTTGAATTTTTACTTTTACCTTTTCAATATTTTTTGCTTGAATGGGATAAATAGCGTTCATCGCTATAATTGCAGAGTCTGCACTAATTTCTTTTGCTAAAAATAATTTTAAAGGTGTTTTATAGCCTTCTGTTTTTTCTTTGGCAATATCATATTCCGCCTTAATCGTTTTATTTTCTGGGGCCTTTGCTTCCAATACTAAAAAATCATTTGCATTTCTTGCAGCATCTTTAATTTTACTGGCAGCTACATTTTTCAGCCAACCACTATCATTAGCGGTTTTAGCAATGGCTGCTGCACCTAGTTTGTCATACATGCTTAGGTAAGGACTTACCAATTCGTAAGTCTCATTCGCTTTTACTAATTTCTCTTCATTTAATTTCAACTTAGCCAATAGTACTGTATCGCCCTCATGATGTTTAAGATCTTCTTTTAAAGATTTAATTTCTTTTTTGTATTTATCTATTCCATAAAACTTTTGAACATTTTCATGGATTTTACTATCCTCAAAACGATCAAACATTAAGATGGTAGCAAAAGTTGCTAAAGAAATGATTGCGAGTCTCCACCATATATTACGCATAATGGTAACTAAAGTGATGAATACAGAAACTACAATTCCGATGATAGGTGCTAAGAAAATAAATAAAACAGTTTTAAGAATCGTATCAGCATCTACAATTTTAGCCCAAGGATAATCCCATCCCTTTAACATAAGTGCATGTGCAATGGCTGCGCCGGCAAATCCACCAATTAAGGTATGTGAGGAAGAGGACGGGATACCATACCACCAGGTAAGTAAGTTCCAAAAAATAGCCGCTAGTAATCCTGAGAAAATAACAGGCAAGGTGATAAAATCTTTATAGACCGTTTTGCTAATGGAGTTGGCCACTGCATGATCTTTAAATATCCAAAAGGCCAATACATTAAAAAAAGCAGCCCAAATTACAGCCTGAAAAGGAGTCAACACCTTGGTAGACACCACTGTGGCGATAGAATTGGCTGCATCGTGGAATCCATTGATGTAGTCAAAAATAAGCGCAAGCGCAATAATAATTATTAATAAAGTCATCTGGTATTAAATTAAGCGTACTTGATAATGATAGATTCAATTACATTGGAAACATCTTCGATTTTATCTGTTGCAATTTCTAGCACCTGATAAATTTCCCTTTTCTTAATTACTTCTTTGAAGTCATTTTCTTGTTCGAATAATTTTTCAATGCTCATATCAAATACGTCATCTGCCTGATTTTCAATACTATTTACTTTAATCATGGCCTCTGTCATTTCCTTTACATTTTTCATATTACGCAAGCCCATCAC
>JACCDW011767705.1_pt1 | contig 11338 bp, 5 predicted proteins | sample 7449781 | NCBI WGS metagenome assembly JACCDW01 (sample SAMN15323449, study PRJNA562643) | freshwater metagenome | isolation source: river surface water | place: USA:Blue River Watershed | collected 2017-08-18
TCTTGACTACAATCTTCGAGATAACGTAAATGCCTATGAGCTCCAAGAAGATGGCACCTATAAACGAGTAGTTTGCTCACTCTCATCCGAAGAACAACCTTTTGATATTCACCAACGTTTCTTTGAAGTAACCGAACAACAAAACGAACCAATTTTACTGTTCGCTAACGAACCAAAAGTAGTTGAAGAAATAGCAGTAATCGAAGTTGAAAACTGAGTAAAAATCATAAAAATAGGTGTTGGTTTCAGAAACCAACACCTATTTTTTTTAATGCACGATTAGCTTAGTTCCCATCACAATTTCTTGATAAGGGGGCATTTCGTCGGAAGGGTTTTCTATAATATTTATCAATAACTCGGTAGCTTTTATACCCATATTATAAGCAAATTGCTCCACAGAAGCCAACGGAGGATTATCTAAATAGAAAGTCATAGGCAGATTAGCAAAGCTCACAAACAATATATCTTTGTTAGGCACAAGTCCTTTTTGTTTACACACCTGCATGGCATAAAGTGCTAAATAATCATTAAAAGTAAGAATAGCTTCGGGTGGCTCTGACAAAGCCAAAAGCTCCTTCATTTTTATAATTGTATCTTCTTTCGATAAATCGGTAGATTTGATGTATTTCGGAGAAGTCTCGAGGTTAAACTTTTTGATGGCAGTCAGGTAGCCATTGAGGCGCTCGTCGCATACTTCTAAATTAGATGGCCCATTCATCAAGGCAATGCGTTTAATTCCTTTACCCATCAAATATTGAACTGCCTCAAAAGCACCGTCAGTAATACTGCAACGCACTTTATTAGCTTCCAAATTACGTGGCACACGGTCAAAGAAAACCAGTGGAGTGCCAAAGTTCTCTACCTCTTTAAAATGGCTATAATTATTAGTTTCGGCTGCTACTGAGGCAATTACGCCATCTACTCTACTGCTAAGGAACGATTTGAGAGCCTTTTCTTCTCTATCAAATTTATCTCGTGATTGACTCACAACCACGTTATAGCCTTTCTCCAAAGCTACATCTTCGATACCCGAAATAGCCATCGAAAAAAACTCTTCCTGCAAGTATGGTAGAAGAACGCCAATTGTATATGTACGATTCTTTTTTAAGAAAATAGCGGCTGGATTTGGCACATAGTGCATTGTTTTTGCCAACTCCCAAACTCGCTCTCGTGTACGAAGGCCAATGCGGGTATTGTTTTGTAAAGCCCTCGAAACCGTTGAAATGGAAACGCCGAGTTTTTGGGCTATTTCTTTGATGGTGGCTTGATGTCTTTGCATAAAAGCAAGTCGTTATAAATTTAGTTAGGGTAAAAGAGGATTTAGATGTTCTTACAAAAAGAAATTTACTTGTTTTTTCGCCAGAAATACCAACCTCCTGCCAAAAGTCCCAAATCTACTAAAATCCATTTCAATATTGGCCATATCATAAGATGTTTTTCTTCCGTAATCGTAATCATCTGATTCACTTTCTGATTTTTCAGGATTTGGGTATCTCCTCTTCTCCAATGCACAAGTATTTTATCGATTTCGGTGGTATTCCCACACCAAAATGAACAAAAGTGGCATTCTGCGAAAGGTAGCTCGCCCATCCCCCATCAATTTCTCTGATTTGGTATTTACCATCAACCACAATTTCTACCCTCGAAGCCAAGCCATGTGGTTCAGCATTAGTACCTTTGAGAACAATTTTTATCTAATTGCCTTTGGCTGCATCATTACGAAACAAATGCGTAGTTGATGCCACTGGATACTCAGCCAAAACAGGCTCTTGATTAACCACCAAAATATCTAAATCGCCATCATTTTCTAAATTCAACACTAACGAACCTCGGCCAATTCCGTAGTCGCATACACCCATCAGTCAGCATTTTTCTTCAAATTTACCATTGATATTCTACAAGTAATAATCGCCCATCGGCACACAATTGGGGTTCAAATCTCCATTAACTACGAACAAATCAAGGTCACCATCGTGGTCGAAATCAGCGAAGTTTACACCTCAACTAATTGTAATAAACCCTAAGCCAACTTCACGAGATTTCTCGACAAATGGCTTACCTATACCATTATTGACTGTAATCTGATTGACACTTATAATCATGGCATCGTTGATGGTACTTAAATCGCCTGGGTATTCAGTAAAATAATTTCCAACATAGAGGTCGGGGTATTTCAAGATATTTGGAGGTTCCGCATTAACTCATTTATACCTCTTTCTGTTTTTCAATTTTCCTTTTTCACTTCCAAATAGTACAGCATCTTTATCTAAGTACATATGTTTTTAATTTTGAAAAAAACAAACAACATATTGGATATCGCTGCACTTTGGCACTCTCACGGATTTGTACAAATTCATTAGAATAATATAAATTTTTATTCAAATATTTAAATTTTGTGCAAACGATTGCAAAGTAAAAAAATAGGATAAACACTATACGTTTTCAATTAAAAAACCCTTCACAAGCCTAACTATTTCAATCTTCTTAATTTAACACAGATATATATTAAGGAAATTTAATTTAATTTTAATCGAGTTTTAATCTCAATAATGTCTATTAACTTTTTAACTAATCTTCTATGAAAAAATTTACTCTACGGAGTATCTTTGTCCTGTTGCTCGGGGCAGTAGGTGCTTTGTCTGTTCCTAATGTATTTGCTGGCCCCAGTTCGGGTAAATTCCTTGAACAAAAAGTATCGGGAAAAGTAACTGACTCGGAAAAAGGAGAGGCCCTTCCAGGAGTGAGTATTCTCATCAAAGGCACCCAAAAAGGAACAACAACAGATGCTAATGGCGACTACACCATTACTGTTGCGGATAGTAAAGCCGTATTGGTTTTTAGTATTGTGGGCTATGAGCCACAAGAGGTTACCGTTGGCAACCGTACTTCAATAAACGTTGGTATGAAGTCTGATACCAAAACATTGGGCGAAGTGGTGGTAGTTGGTTATGGCGTTCAGAAGAAAGAAACCATTACTGGTTCGGTTGCCTCAGTAAAAGGCTCTGAATTAATCAAGTCGCCAACTGTAAACTTGAGTAACTCAATCGCTGGTCGTATGGCGGGTGTGGTAGCCGTAAACCGCAGTGGTGAGCCTGGAGCCGATGGCTCGGCAATTCGTATTCGTGGTTCGAATACACTCAACAATGGTGATGCCCTTATTGTAGTTGATGGTATCCCGAATCGTGCGGGTGGGCTTGACCGTATCAATCCGAACGACATTGAAAGCGTTTCAGTTTTGAAAGATGCTTCGGCAGCTATCTATGGTTCTCGTGCGGCCAATGGTGTTATCTTGATTACCACTAAGCGTGGCAAAACAGGTAAGCCTCAAGTTTCGTATTCGGCCAACCAAGGTTATTCGCAACCAACGGTAATTCCTAAATTAGCCAATGCCGCTCAGTATGTGAGTATGCTCAATGACCTTGACATTTACGGTTTGCCCGTAAGTGAGTGGGCAGCTGCCAATTCGGCGTATAAATCAACAGGTTCGTACACGCGTCCTGACGGAACAATCAGAAAAGCCCCTTTTACGCCAAAAGATATTCAACAGTATCAAGATGGCTCAGACCCTTGGCTTCACCCAAATACTGATTGGTACAAAGCTACGTTGAAACCGTGGTCGCCTCAAACACAGCATAATTTACAAATTACGGGTGGAACTGAAAACGTAAAATATCTAACTTCAATTGGTTACCAGAATCAAGATGGTTTCTACAAAAATTCAGCTACTGCTTACCAACAGTATGATATCCGCTTCAATATTGATGCAAAAATCAATAAATACATCGACCTTAACGTAGGTATTTTAGGCCGTGAAGAAGCTCGTAACTACCCTACTCGTTCGGCTTCTGCTATTTTCAGAATGCAGATGCGTGGAAAACCACAACAGCAAGCATATTGGCCAAATGGTCTTCCTGGTCCTGACATCGAAAACGGAGAAAACCCAGTTGTAATTACGACAAGTTTATCGGGTTATGACCGCCAAAGACAAGATTATATCCAAACAAATGGCTCACTCGACATCAAAATTCCGTGGGTACAAGGTTTGAAATTTACAGGAACTGCTGCTATCGACAAAAGACTTGGTACGAGAAAATTATGGCAAATTCCGTGGACTCTTTACCAACAAGGTTCTGGCTTCGAGGCTGACGGTACAACACCTAAGTTAGTTGCCAGTAAAAGAGGCCCAGCCGAGCCAAACTTAACTCAATCATTCGACGACCAGTTGAATATCTTATTGGGTGGAGTGGCTACCTACGAGCGTAAATTTGGTAATCATGGCTTGACTGTTTTGGCGGGTACAAACACCGAAACTATTAAAGGAAATAACTTTAATGCCTATCGTCGTTATTTCATCTCACCAGCTCTCGACCAAATGTTTGCGGGTGGTGACCTCGAAAGAAACAACGGTGGTGGTGGTTTTGAAACCGCACGTATCAACTACTTTGGTCGTGTAGCTTATAACCTCAAAGAGAAATACTTAGTAGAATTTTTGTGGAGATATGATGGTTCTGACCGTTTCCCTAAAGCAACTCGCTACGGTTTCTTCCCAGGTGTAATGGCTGGCTGGGTACTTTCTGAAGAAAAATTCATGAAAGAAATTCCAGCAATTAGCTTCTTGAAATTGAGAGGTTCGTGGGGACAACTTGGAAACGACCAAGTAAACCTTCCGAACTCATCAACGCCTGCAACGTATCAGTACCTATCAACTTACGGTTTCCGTAGTTACATCTTAGGTGATGCTGAGCAAAAAACATTGTTTGAGACTCGTCTTCCTAACGAAAACATTACGTGGGAGGTTGCTTCTAACTCAAATATTGGTTTAGAAGGAGGTTTATTCAACGGAAAAATCAATTTCGAGTTTGATTATTTCTATAATTACCGTTCGAAAATCCTTTGGTTTAAGAATGCTTCAGTTCCACAATCAACAGGTATTACTCTTCCTGCACAAAACATCGGCGAAGTATCAAATCGTGGATTTGACTTTAATGTTGGCTATCGTGGACAATCAGGTGAGTTTAAATATAATGTTAGCGTAAACGGTGGATATTCTAAAAACCGTATCGAATTCTGGGATGAAGCCCCTGGTGCTCCAGAATGGCAACGTACTACTGGCCGTCCGATGAACACTTTCATGGCTTATTTGTATGATGGCGTATTTAAAGACCAAGCTGCTATTGATGCTCGTGGTATCGACTACTCAGCCATCGTAAAAGAACTTCGCCCTGGAGATATGAAGTATAAAGACTACAACGGCGATGGTAAAATTACACCAGATGATATGGTGAGAACAGATAATACTACGCTCCCACTTTTCCAAGGTGGTATTAACCTCGGTGCTCAATACAAAAACTTTGACCTTACTATCTTGATTCAAGGAGCAGCAGGTGCAAAACAATATGTAAGTGCGGGTGAGATGGGTAATATCGGTAACTATTTGCTTGATATTTATCAAAATCGTTGGACAATTGATAACCCAAGCGATGTGCATCCACGTATCGCTAACCGTTCTGACCAATATTTCTCGGGTGGAAATACTTATTGGTTAAGAAGCACAGATTATATGCGTTTGAAAAACTTCGAGTTAGGTTATACCATTCCTGAAGCAATCGGTAAAAGAATTGGTTTTAGTAGCATGAGAATTTACACAAGCGGAATCAACTTATTTACGATTGACAAATTGAAAGTATTCGACCCAGAAACAGCCAGTACAACTGGTCAATACTATCCTCAATCAAGAGTTCTTAACTTAGGCTTAAACGTTAAATTTTAATTATTATAAAAATGAAAATGTATAAAAAAATAATTTTGTCATTCTTTACAGTTTCGTTTTTTACGATTAGTTGTAACGATGATTTTGTTGATACCAAACCTCTTGACCAACTTTCGCAAGAGGTGGTATGGGGAGATGCTTCTTTGGCTGAAGCCTTTGTGAGCGAATTATACGGTGGATTAGGTGTGGGTGGTTTCAACGAGCAAATGCTTGCTTCATTGACTGACGAAACTATTTTTACTCACCCAGGCAGAAACATTACTACCATCACCGAAGGACGCAGTAATCCAGCTGACCCAGGTTGGATTAACGGAACCTTGAGTTGGGTAAACATGTATTCAAGAATCAGAGCTTGTAATTTAGCTCTTGCTAACTTGGCAAAGCCTCAGTTTCCGAATACAGGTAATATCGTAGAGCGTCTTATTGGTGAAACCAAGTTTATGCGTGCTTATTACTACCATCAATTAGTTCGTTATTATGGTGGAGTGCCGATTGTTGACAAAGCATTTGCCTTGACTGATGCTGATTTCTTGACTCCGAGAAATACATTTGAAGAATGCCTAAACTTTATCGTGAAAGACCTCGATGAAGCGGCTACTTTACTTGATGGTAAATCATTGCAAAAAGGCCGTGCTACCAAAGCAGCAGCATTAGCTCTTAAATCACGCATGCTAATTTATGCTGCCAGCGATTTATACGATGTGCCAACTGCTAAAGCAAAATCTAAAGCAATGGCTTCTTTCGGAAAACCTGAGTTGATGGGCTATGTATCAGGTAGCCGTACGGAACGTTGGCAAAAAGCAAAAGCAGCGGCAAAAGCAGTACTTGACCTTTCAGGATTTGGATTTCAATTAGGCTTGACTGCCCCAGTTGCTGCCGACCAAGGTACTACTAACTACATGAATCAATCGCTTGCTCGTAATGGTGGACAAAACGAAATCATTTTTGGACGTTATTTTATCCAAAGCAAAAACGAAGATGGTGGTCGTGTTGGACTTTTCAATGGCCCTAATGGGTACAACAACTGGGCTGGAAATACGCCAATCCAAGAATTGATTGATGATTATGAAATGATGGATGGCTCGAAATTCGACTGGTCTAAACCCGAACTGGCAAAAAGTCCATACGATAACCGTGACCCACGCTTAAAAGCAACCATTTTATACGAAGGTTCTCCGTGGAAACCACGCTCTGCAAGTGCAGCTCCACTTGACCCAGCTAACCAAATTCAAACGGGTGAATATGAGATAATCTCAGGTGGTGCTAAGAAAACACACTTTGGTTTAGATACTCGTAAGAGTAGCATCGAAGACTGGAATGGTAGCTATACAGGTTATTACATGCGTAAGTTTACTGACCCTAACCCAGGTTTAGTTGACCAAAACTCTTGGCAACAAATTCCGTGGCCGTTCTTACGTTATACCGAAGCTATGCTTAATTATGCCGAGGCATGTATTGAATTGGGCGAAGATGCTGAAGCCAGAAAATGGTTAAATCAGATTCGTTTCCGTGCGGGTATGCCAGCAATCACTGAGTCAGGAGATGCACTTCGTCAGCGTTACCGCAACGAGCGTCGTATTGAGATGGTTTTTGAAGAACAACGTTATCACGATGCACGCCGCTGGATGATTGCTCCAACTACACTTGGCCGCAAAGCAAGTATCATTGTTGTAAAAGGCACATTGAAAGCAGGTAAAACCGTTACGACATATAAGTATGACCCAAGCAATTACGATTATTCTTATACCGTAGGTAAAATTGACCCAGGTAAAGAAAACCGTAACTGGGATGATAAAATTTATTTCTTACCTATTCATCGAGATGAAATGAATAGAAATAATAAACTGGTACAAAACCCTGGTTATTAATACACGTTATGAACCAAAATGGGTAGTCGAAAGTAGCAATACTTCTGGCTACCCATTTTTTCTATTTCATACATTCAATTCTTTCTAACCTAACACATCTTTGTATATTTGTTTTCTTTTATAGAAAGTAACTGAAAACCCGACGTTTGATTCTCTGATTTGGAGACTAATGACCTAACAAATGAAAATCTCAACAATTGCATACCTATTATCAATAAGTGTATTCATTACAAGCTGTAATAAATCTTCATCCGAGATAACCGAAGAAGAAGGCGAAAAACAAGAACCTATATTCACGTTACTATTTCCAGATAAAACCAACATCGATTTTCAAAATGTTATTAACGAAGGCCTAAACACCAATGTATTGATGTATGAATACTTCTATAATGGTGGCGGGGTGGCTGTAGGTGATGTGAATGGTGATGGCCTTGAAGACCTCTACTTTACAAGTAACATGCAGCAAAACAAATTGTATCTGAATAAAAGCAAGATGCAGTTTCAAGATATAACAACCCAAGCAGGTGTGGCAGGCCGTGAAGGTCCTTGGAAAACAGGTACTACGATGGTCGATATAAATGCCGACGGCAAACTCGATATATATGTGTGCCATTCGGGAAACCTAATGCCCGAAAAAAAGGCTAATGAACTATTCGTCAATCAAGGGAACGATGCCAACGGCATTCCAAAGTTTATTGAACAAGCCAAACAATATGGTCTTGATAGTCCAGCATCAAGTACAAACGCCTATTTCTTTGATGCCGATAAAGATGGCGACTTAGATATGTTTTTACTCAACCACAATATCAAGTCATTGCCTGTGCTTGATGAAGCCCGTACGGCAGCACTCATTAAGCAAGATGATGCAGTCAGTGGTTCGAGATTCTATAAGAATGATAAAGGCTTTTTCAGAGATATTACTCGCCAAGCTGGTATTCAAAGTTCGGCTTTATCTTATGGCCTCGGAGCTGGAATTGCCGATTTTAATCAAGATGGTTGGCCAGATATTTACGTGAGTAATGATTATGCCGTACCTGATAGATTATACATTAATAATAAAAACGGAAGCTTCAAGGAAGTAAGCAACGAACAACTCGGCCACACCTCTAATTTCTCGATGGGAAATGATGTAGCCGATATTAACAATGACCTCCTACCCGATATTTTTACGCTCGATATGCTTCCCGAAGATAATCGTCGTCAGAAATTATTGATGGCTCCTGATAATTATGATAAGTTTGATTTAAGTGTTAGGTCGGGGTTTCATTACCAATACATGCGAAATATGCTCCAACTCAATAATGGCAATGGCACATTTAGCGAAATTGGGCAAGTTTCGGGTATCTCAAATACTGATTGGAGTTGGGCGGCTCTATTTGCCGATTATGATAACGACGGCCTAAAGGACTTATACATTACCAATGGCTATCTGCACGATTATACCAACCTTGATTTTTTGAAATACATGGACGATTTCATGGCAACCAAACAAGGTGGTTTTCAACGAACTGATGTGCTTGAATTGGTACAAAAAATGCCTTCGTCAAATGTAAAAAACTACATTTTCAGAAATAATGGTCAACTAAACTTCAAAGACCAAACTACCAATTGGGGATTGGGCGAACAGTCGAATAGTAGTGGGGCCGCTTATGCCGATTTAGATAATGACGGAGATTTAGATTTAGTGGTCAATAATATCAACTCACCTGCATTTATCTACCAAAACGAAGCCAATAATAAACTTGGCAATCAGTTTTTGAAGGTAAAACTCAACGGCGAAAATGGCAATGTAAGGGGCATTGGTGCAAAAGTTTATGTATATGCTCAAGGTAAAAGCCAATATCAAGAACAAATGCCTACTCGTGGATTTCAGTCGAATGTAAGTTTTACGATGAATTTTGGTTTGGGTAAAAATGCTAAAATTGATTCAATAAGAGTTATTTGGAATAGCGATAAAAGTCAGATTTTGACCAACATCCAGCCAAATCAAACTTTAGTTTTAGAAGAAAAAAATGCTACGACTAAAGTCAATTTTGGTACTCAGAATGGTGGAGTTTTTACAGAGATACCTTCTCCAATTATCTCGGTTCAGAATAAAGCCACATACAATGATTTCAAAAGACAAATTTTATTGACCAACTCACAATCTTACACCAGTCCAGTAATGGTCAAAGGCGATGTTAATAAAGATGGTCTTGAAGATGTTTTTGTTGGTGGAAGCTATGGCAAAGCCAGCGAACTTTATATACAAGCGAGTGGCTCGGCATTACAATTTACTAAGAAATCATTTCCTTCGAATCCTAATGCTGATGTGAGTGATGCCGTTTTCTTTGATGCCAACGGCGATGGTTTTCAAGATATTTATGTGGCTCATGGTGGATACGGAAATTTCACTGAAAATGACCCAAATCTCCAAGACCAATTATTCATAAATAACGGCAAAGGAGATTTTCAGCTTAGTCCTTCTGCCCTACCTACTATGCTTACAAGCACTGGGTGTGTACGAGTGGCCGATATCAATGGAGACTCTAAACCTGACATTTTTGTGGGTAGTAGAGTTTCTGTTGGAAAATATCCAAACATTCCACGTAGTTATGTGTTAATCAATGAAGGTAATGGAAACGGTTCGTCGCCACGATTCAAAGATAACACGCCAGAAGAATTAAAAAACATCGGCATGATAACCGATGCCGCTTTTGTAGATTTGAATAAAGATAAAAAACAAGAGTTAGTAGTTGTTGGCGAATGGATGCCAATAACAGTTTTTGAGAATGAAAATGGTAAACTGGCAGATAAAACCGAAAATTATTTTGACCGTAAACTATCGGGTTGGTGGAATAAACTAACGGTAGAAGACCTCAACGGCGATGGTTCGCCTGACTTATTAGTTGGTAATTTGGGACTAAATAGCCAATGTAAAGTGAGCGATAAACAACCCGCCGAACTTTATTACAAAGACTTCGATGATAATGGTAGTATTGACCCTATTTTGTGTACTTATATTCAAGGAAAAAGCTATCCGTATTTAACCCGTGATGAATTATTAGAGCAAGTGCCAACCAAACGCCCAAAATTTACGTCTTATGATAGTTATTCAAATGCCACATTGACTGATATTTTTGGCGAAGATGAACTAAAAGATGCTAAAAAACTGGAAGCGAACTGCCTAAAAACGGTTCTTTTGATACAAAATACACAAGGAAAGTTTGAAGAAAAAGCACTTCCGATTGAAGTACAGTTTGCACCGATTTACACTATCATAGTTACTGATTATGACAAAGATGGAAAAAAAGACCTCGTGATGTGCGGCAATTTGAATAAAGCTCGTCTAAAATTTGGTAAATATGATGCCAACTACGGGCTACTACTCAAAGGGGATGGTAAAGGTCAATTTATAAGTATTCCACAACGCCAATCAGGCTTTAATTTACAAGGCGATGTACGCTCAGCATTACTAATGAAAGACCAAATTTTATTCGGAATTAATCAGCAGGGAATTCGAGCATTCAAAACCAAACTATAAGAGAAACATTATATACTTTCTTAGAATTTTACAAATTATGTACAAACCTTTGCAAAACCTTATTATGAGTGATAATGATACTATTCAAACGATTGCACTAATACTTATTTAACTGATAATCAAAACTATATCAATAATTTATTCAAAAAAATATTATTTTTGGTATTAGTAGAAAGA
>JACCDW011540448.1_pt1 | contig 11334 bp, 7 predicted proteins | sample 7449781 | NCBI WGS metagenome assembly JACCDW01 (sample SAMN15323449, study PRJNA562643) | freshwater metagenome | isolation source: river surface water | place: USA:Blue River Watershed | collected 2017-08-18
CTTGCAGGGCTTGCAGCGTCGTCTCGCTCCACGCGTCACGCGCAGCAAGTGCTGCAGCTTCTACTTGTGCCTGCCACGTCATGTGCGTGTCAATGGCTTGTGTGGGTGTGATGTCGGGTGCTGCCACCTCGCGTGGTTTGCGCTCTTGCTCCTTCCACATCTCGCTCAAGGTTTTCAGCAGCTTGGCTGGGTCTTGGCCGATGAGGGGCGTGATGTGTTGCAGCGTGTCGCCGCTCAGCGGGTAAAACCATTCGCGCCAATAGTCTTGCACCAGCGTGAGCTTGAGTTGGTCGGCGTTCTCAAGCCGCGTTTGCTCAAACAGGTTGTGGCTCTCTAGCGCGTGCTGCGTGAGCATGCGGCGCGACCAACCGTGAATGGTGTAGATGGCGGCATCGTCCATCCACTCGGCAGCGCAGTTGAGTTGCAGCGCGCAGCGTGGCCACAGCGATGCGTCAAAGCTGTCGCGCAGGGTTTGCAAAAAGTCATCCACCTTCAACGAGGCAGGGAACTCGCGGCCCTGCGCGCTCAAGTCAAAGTAAGTGGCGGCTTGGCTCAGCCGTGTGCGAATGCGCTCGCGCAGCTCGGCGGTGGCGGCGTCGGTGAACGTCATCACCAAAATTTGTGGGGGCAGCAAAGCCTCGGTGCGTTCGTGGCCCAGCACCAGGCGCAAGTAAAGCGCAGCGAGTGTCCAAGTTTTACCTGTGCCTGCGCTGGCCTCTATCACTTGGCGGCCGTGCAGCGGCAGGGTGTGTGCGTTGAGGGCTTTCATGCGTCAGCCTCCTCGGCGTGGTCCGTGCTGTCGGCATTCAGGTGAATCACCTTGGCGGCTTTGAACATGGGTTCGTACAAGCGGGTGGCCCAATCGTTTAGGTCTACTTGCACATCTTCAAAACTCGTGAACACGCGTTGCAGGGCGGGCGAGCCTGTGTATTCGCCACTCTTGCCAAAGCCGCCTTCAAACGCTGCTTGCGCTTTGCCCATTGCGTCTTTGCTGCCGCCGTACACGCCCATCACAAACGCGCAGGCAGTTTTGGCGGCCACGGGCAGGGGCTGCGCCCATGCTTCTAGATACGCATCGCACAGGTCTTGCAAATGTTCTTGCGCTTGTTCCGCTTTGATGGGCTTGAGTTCGATGGCCGCATCAAAACCAATTTGCACACTGGTGGTGGGCATGCCACTGGCGCACGCGGCCAAGTGGTGCAGCCACAGTTGGCTGAGTGTGTCGATGCGGGCGACTTGGTTTTCTTTTTTACCTTCAGTCACCGCGCCTGGGCGCAGGGCCACTTGCAGCCACTGCTGTCCAGCGTCATGCGCTTTGCCATTCGTGTGCCACATGGTTTGGCCATTGGCCCACTCGGCACTCAGGTGCGTGTGGCCCAGCTGCCAGTGGGCAGATTGCACGCTCAAGTGCTTGGGCCACTTGGGCAACAACACATCCAGTTGCTCGCGCAGTTTTTCGCGGTCGTTCTCAAACAGGTGTTGCTGCACTTCGCCAAAACCAGCCATGGCCAGTTGGCCACTCAGGCGCAGTTGGTCAATGGCTTGCTGTGCATCTTCGGCTTGTGCAATGCGCTGGTTGAGTTTGTATTTTTCTAAACCGTCTAATGAGAAAGGTTCTTCTTCCTCGGCAGCTTCTTCTGGCTTGTCTAGGCGCAAGCGCAAATGGTCCACCAAAAACACTTCCACGGGTTGGCGCAACAAGCGCTGCAAATGTTGCAACGTCAGCTCGGTGGGCGCTGTTTCGTTTGGAGTAGCTTCATTTGACGCAGTTGCAGCAGTCGAAGCAGAGGATGACAACAACGCACGCTGCCAATCATCCGCATAGGTTTGGAACGTGGAGTCTTGCGTGAAGTACTTGGGTGAGAACGCTTGCAGCGGCTGCAACGGTGCAACGCACGCCAAGCCACCCTCATGCGTCCACACCGCATTGAGGTAGTCCATCAACTGCGCCACCAACACCGACGGTGGTTTGATTTCGTGGTCTGTTGTGCGTCGGCCTTGCCAGCTGATGTAGAGCTTGTCGCGTGCGGATAGCAGCGCTTCTAAAAACAAATAGCGATCGTCTTCGCGGCGCGAGCGGTCGCCTGCGCGCCAATGTGATTGAGTGCTGCCTGCGTGTGCGGAGTCGCTCATCAAATCAAAGTCGCGAGGGGTTTGGCTGCGTGGGTAGTCGCCATCGTTCATGCCTAGCAAGCACACGCACTTGAAGGGGATGGAGCGCATGGGCATGAGCGTGGCGAACTGCACGCCACCACCAAAGAAGCGGCGTTGCATGGCGGGCTGTTGCAGCTGGGCCATCCAGTGTTCGCGCACCACCACCAGTGGCAGTGGGCTGTCGAGGCGTGCCAGTTGACATTCAGCCAGCCATGTTTCTAGAGGGGCCATCACGCGTTCAATCAAACGCTCATCGGTTTCGTCGCTGGGTTTGAAGAACAAAGCCACCAGCTGCTGCAACACTGCCACCCATTCGGTCGGCGTGTGTTCTTGGCGTAGTTTGATCAGTGCTATTTGTGTGTGGCGCAGCCACTGCAACAGGCCATCGACCACGCGTGCGTCTAGACCGCCCACGCCTGCTTGGGGCAGTGTGTCGGCCCATGGTGTGGCGAGGTCGTCGCTTGCGCCCGTGGCGTAGCCCAGCAGCAAACGCTCGATGCCAAACAGCCAACTGTTTTGGTTGGCGTCGGCCATGTCGGGCGCAATGCCCCAAGGTTTGCGGTGTGGCGCGTCTAGGCCCCAACGCACGCCGGCGTCGGTCAGCCAGGTGTCGAGCTGGGCCACGTCGTGTTCTTCTAAGCCAAAGCGTTCGCGCACGGCGGCCACTTCAAACAGGCTTTGCCACTCCACGCGCGTCACGCGCAGTTGGGGCATTTGCAGCAGGGTGTCTAGCGCTTGCACCAGTGGTTCGGTGCGCGGCGTGGTGTCGGCCACGGTGTAGGGCAGGTGGCGCTGGTCATGGCTGGCGAAGCGGCCAAACACGGCATGTATGTGCGGCGCAAAGTTGGCCATGTCAGGGACCATCACCATGATGTCGGCAGGCTTCAAAGTGGGGTCAGCATCCAGCCACGCCAGCAGTCGGTCGTGCAACACCTCTACCTCGCGCTGGGCCGAGTGCGTTTGCACAAAGCGCACGCTGGTGTCGTCGGCGGGCACGTTGGTTAAGTGGTCGGGCAGCGGCGCAAGGTTCAGCAGGGACGACTGCAAGTGCTCCAGCATCGTGGGCTCGCGACCTTCGTCGGCGGCTGTGTCTGCGGGGTCGACAAACACATCCACGCGGTTGAACTGGCCTTTGTATTGGTCCACATCGTCAAAGCCATCAAGCAAGTGCAAATAGTCGCGGCCATGTTTGCCCCATGCGGCCAGCAGGGGGTGCGTGTCGGTGTGCAGGGTGTATTGGTCGGCTTCGGACAGATAGCCATCGTCTTGCGGCACGGGCAAACCGGCTTTGTGGGCTTGGCGTTGCTTTGAGATTTTGGCCAATGGCACACGGCTTTCCACCACATGGCCCCAGTAGTGCTGACAGGGGTTTTGCACCAGCATGAGCACTTGGCACACGCGGCCCAAAGCGGCCAGCGCCTGCACGGTTTGCATGGGCAGCGACGTCACGCCAAACACCATGATGCGGTGCGGCACACCCGCAGGGCGTTGGCCCTCAGCGAGTGTGGCCATCTTGGCCATGAACGCCTCGTGCACTTTGGCGCGTGAGCTGTAGCTGTGTTGAAGCTCAGCCTTCACCTCTGCATCAGCCGCAAGGTCGTCTAGCAAATCGCGCCACAGCTCGGGCTGCCAGCATTGTGCGGCGGGCAGAGGTGTGGCCATGCCTGCTTGTGTGCGCAGTGCGTCTTTGTGATTGGCCCAGTCTTCTAGCCAATCGGCGCGGTAGTTTTGGTAGCCGTCCAGCACGTCGGCTAGTTGAGCGGCCAACTGATACGCGCGGCGGTTCATGTGCGACGCGTCAGCCTCAGTTTGGCCTAGGTAGTTTTTCAGCGGCGCAGAGCTGGGCTTGGCCAACAACATAGGCAGCAAACGCATGATGCGCCACACCAGTGGCGACTTGTCTAGCGGCATGTGCGTGGGCACATGGCTGGGGCCCAGCACGGCACGGTAAATCTGCCACAGCTTGGCAGACGGCAGCTCTACCTGCGTGGCCGCGCAAATGCCAAGGTCTTTGGCCAAAGCCAGCTCTAGCCAATGCTTCATGCCGTTGCTTTGCACCAGCAACACCTCTGGCGCGAGCACGGGCAGCGGGTGGTTGCGGATGAACTGCACTGCCAACTCGCGCAGGCCCTCTAGCTGGTTGCTATGAAGCACCATAAAACCGGTGGCGTGGGGGCTAGACATGTGGGGCAGTACGGGCGAAAAAGGGGCTAAATATTTGCGTGAGACAGTGAGCATACTGGATGGCTGGGCGCAAACCGTGAGCCTGCCGATTGTCGATAATCAAACACAATAGAATTAGCATAAGTTTTAAAAAGAATACATGACAACTAATTTTCATGCATCTGCCGCAAATTGCCATCCTATTCACCACCGCTATCGCCATCGCCCTAGCCACCAGCGCCTGCACCCCGTCTGAACCAGCCACCCAGCCCGCCACCGAAATGGCCAACCCAGCATCGGTGCACTGCATCAACGCAGGCGGCAAGCTGACCATCAAGCGCACCCCGCAAGGCGAATTTGGCATGTGCAAATTGCCCTCGGGCAAGGTGTGTGAGGAGTGGGCTTTGTTTCGGGGTGAGTGTTAAACCCCTTCAGGCTTGATCTGCGCCCTTGCAATCACAGGCTTCCAACGCGCCTGTTCGAGTTTGATGAAAGCTTCAAACTCGGCACGCGTGTTGCCCACCGCCAGCGCGGTGTCTTGGCTGAGTTTGTCGTGCACGATTTTTCCGCGCACGGCAGCGATGGCTTCTTTTTCTAATTTTTCTAAATGGGCCTTAGGAATTTTGCTAGGGGCCATCAGGCCGTACCACTGCGTCATCTCAAAGCCCTTAAAGCCTTGCTCAGCCACGGTGGGCACATCGGGCAACTGAGGTAAGCGTGTGCTGGTGCCCGTGGCAATGCAACGCAGCTTGCCCGCTTTGATGAATTGCAGCAGCGCTGGTGCGCCGACAGCAGCTGCATCTAAGCGGCCCGCCATCAGGTCGGTCAACATGGGGCCTGTGCCGCGGTAGGGTACGTGCAAGATGAAGGTGTCTGACACCATCTTGAGGTATTCAAACGCGAGATGGCCCGCGCTGCCATTACCGGCCGATCCGTAGTTGAGTTTGCCTGGGTTGGCTTTGGCGTAGGCTACAAACTCTTTGAGGTTCTTCACGGGCAAGTCTGGATGAACCACATACAAGCTGGGTACTTTAGAAATTAACGTGATAGGCGTGAAGTCCTTGTTCGCGTCATACGACAGCTTGGGGAAGATGTAGGGGTTCACAGCCAGCGTGCCGATGTGGCCCAAGATGAGCGTGTGGTCGTCTGTTGCGTTAGCCACTTCTTGCATCGCAATGTTGCCTGCGCCACCGGGTTTGTTGTCCACAAACACGCTTTGACCGATCGTCTTGCCCATCTCACCTGCCAAGGCGCGTGCCACGATTTCGCTGCTGCCACCCGGTGCAAAAGGCACGACCAAACGGAGAGGTTTGGTGGGCCACGCCGTTTGTGCGCTTGAGAAAGTGGGTGACAAAGCCAGCGCAGAAGCTACGGTGCTGGCCAAGAGTTGGCGACGTGTGAGTGCGGATGTGTCGAAGTGGTTCACTGTTTTCTTTTCAGGGGTTATTCGGTGGTGATGCCACGTTCTTTGATCACGCGACTCCACTGGTTGATTTGTTGGTCGATGAATTTCTTGGTCTCATCGGGTGAACCTTTTTGAATGTCGCCACCCAGTTGTGCCACACGTGCTTTCACCTCGGGTGACTCCAGCGCTTGTTGAAACGCCGCAGCCAGTTTGGCCACCACAGGTTCGGGGGTGTTGGCAGGTGCGAACACGGCATTCCACTCGTAAATTTCAGCGCCTTTCAAACCTGCTTCTGCCAAGGTGGGTACCTCGGGCAAGATGGGTGAGCGCTTGGCGGACGTCACCGCCAATGCTTTGAGCTTGCCTGATTGCACGTGTTGCAAGGTCGATGCGAGGTTGCCAAAGAACAAAGGCACTTGGCCACCAATCACATCATTCAATGCAGGGCCACCGCCTTTGTAGGGTACGTGCACCATGTCCACTTTGGCTGCCGATTCAAACAGAGCGCCTGCCAAGTGTTGGGCCGATCCGTTGCCCGATGAGGCATATGACACTGCGTCTTTTGTCTTGCGTGCAGCAGCAGTTAACTCAGCAATATTTTTGGCAGGGAAGTTGGCATTGACCAAGACCACGTTGGGGAATAAGGCCACCACACCAATCGGCTTGAAGGCTTTGAGGCTGTCATACGGCAGCTTGGGGTAAAGGGCGGGGTTGGCTGAGAACGAGGACGCATCCAACATCAAGGTGTAACCATCGGGTGCAGCTTTGGCAACGGCCGAAGCGCCAATTTGTCCGCTGGCACCCGGTTTGTTTTCGATGATGACGGTTTGGCCCAGTGCTTCGCCCATCTTAGGAGCAATCAAACGCGCCATGGCATCCGCACCACCGCCCGGTGGGTATGTGACGACCAAGGTGATGGGTTTGTTTGGGAATGCGCCTTGCGCATTGGCAGCCGGAGCAATAACACTCAATGCGAGCGTTGTTAACGCCAGCGTTTGCAGGGCGTGGCGGCGGTTGGTTTGGGTACGTTTTGTCATGGTCTGTCTCCTTTGTCTTATGGGACTTACTGCAATTGGGTGTTGTACTTGAATGAGAAGGCGTCGCCACGCGTAGTGCGTAACTCGACGCAGCGGCCAGCCATGTCAAACGCATGGCGTTCTACCAGCACGCAGGGGTGCGCGGGGGCGAGCTTGAGGCGTTTGGCTTGGGTGGCGTTGAGCTGTGAAAAGCTCAAGCTGTCTTGTGTTTTTTGAATCACCACGCCGCAGCGCTGTTGAAGCATGGGGTAGAGCAAGTCGTCCCATGCCTCAGTGTCGGAATCCACCAACTTGCCAAACAGCGGCAGTGGCAACACGATGGTTTCTAGCAAACAGGGCTCGTTGCCGAGGCTGCGCAGACGTTCGAGTTGTAGCACCTGCGCTGTTTTTGCGATGCCAAAAGCATTGGCTTCTTGTGTGGTGGCGGTGCGCAGGCGGCTAGACAAAATGCGTGACTGTGGGGCTTCGCTGCTGGCGTCGTCCACGCCTCGAAAGCGAAAGAAACGCATCATCGATGCGCCATCCACGCCTTTGGTGACGAAGGTGCCTTTGCCGTGACGGCGTTGCAGCACGCCGTCTTCCACCAACAAAGCCAGTGCCTGGCGAATGGTGCCCAATGCCACGCCATAACTTTGCGCCAAGCTCGATTCAGCTGGAATCACTTCGCCCGGCGTCCATTCGCCTTGCAAGATGCGGTCGCGCAAGGCCAAGGCCAGCTTGCCATAACGGCTTTGGCCTGGGGTGTAGGTGAGACGTGTGGTGTTCATTTATAACCTAGACATCTAGAGGACTAGAATGTACACCATGAATTCACAATCGTCAAAAAACTGGGTGGACACCCACTTTCATGTGTTCCATGCAGGTGTGGCTGTCAAGGGCGCGCGCTACGTGCCGCACTACACCGCCGCACTGCAAGCCTGGATGGCGCTTGCGCAAGGCGTGGGTGTGACACGCGGCGTTTGGGTGCAGCCCAGCTTTTTAGGAATCGACAACAGCCTGATGGTGAACGCCCTCAAAACGCACTTGGATGTTTTGCGTGGTGTGGCTGTGGTGGCTGCCACCGCAGATGTCGAAGTGCTAGAGGCTTTGCATGCGGTGGGTGTGCGGGGGCTGCGTTTGAATTTGGCAGGTATCTCGCACGACATAGCTGAGTGGACACGGGCTGAACCTGTGTGGCACACGATGCGCCAACTGGGTTGGCATCTTGAAGTGCATACCGATCAAGGCGCCTTGCCCAAGGTGTTGGCGCAGCTGCCAACCGACATGCCACTGGTGGTGGATCACATGGGCAAACCCAACGAAGCACATGCAATGGATGTCAGCATGGCTGCTTTGATTGCCCGTGCGAAACATGTGCCCACCTATGTCAAGCTCAGTGGCGCATACCGCCTAGGCGGCGTAGATGCTGTAAATCTTGCTCGTATTTGGTTGCACGAACTCGGACCTTCGGCTTTGCTTTGGGGGAGTGATTGGCCTTGCACTAACCATGAGCAACTGGCGAGTTACCCGGACTTATTTGCTTCGCTTGAAACCTGGGTTGGCCACGAGCACCTGGACCAAGTGCTGTCACATAACCCACGGCGTTTGTATTGGTCTGATGCTGTACCGTTGTAGCATCTGTGCGCATAACACTTGGAGTTGGATGATGAAACGATCGACGTTTTTAATAGCGCTCGCCACCTTGGCCGCTTCGACTGCACGGGCCGAGCCAACCTATCCCAGCAAGCCGATTCGCATCATCGTGCCGTTCACGCCTGGTGGCAGTCCTGATGTGTTGGCGCGCACCATCGGCCAAAAAATCACCGAGAGCACGGGCGCAGCTGTGGTGATTGAAAACGTGCCAGGTGCTGGTGGCACGATTGGCGCTGACCGAGTGGCCAAAGCCCAGGCAGACGGCTACACCTTGCTCATGGGACATGTGGGCACACTCGCTGTGGCCCCTGCGGTGTACCCCAATTTGCCGTATGACCCCATCAAGTCTTTTGCGCCTGTGGCGTGGGTGGCCAAGGTGCCCAATGTGTTAGCGGTTCATCCTTCCATGCCTGCTAACAATGTGGCCGAATTGGTGAAGTACCTCAAGGCCAATCCGGGCAAGGTTAACTACGGCTCGGGTGGCAATGGCAGCGCGGCGCATTTGGCTATGGAGTATTTCAAGCTCTCGACCCAAACCTTTGTGGTGCATGTGCCCTACAGAGGCACGGCACCGTCGGTGACCGATGCGGTGGCGGGACAAATTCAAATGGTCTTCACGGGTGCGCCCGCGTTGGTTCCGATGGTGAAGGCCGGCAAGCTGCGTGCCATTGCAGTGTCGAGCCCTAAACGTTTGGATTTATTGCCTGATGTGCCCACGTTGGCTGAGTCAGGCGTGAAAGGTTTGGAGGGGTTCGAGGCCGACCAATGGTATGGCTTGGTGGCGCCCGCGGGCACTCCTACAGCAGTGGTGCAAAAACTCAACCAAGTCGTCAACGCCAACTTGTCTACGCCTGAAATGGTGGTCCGACTCAAGACCGAAGGTGCAACGGCAACGCCGACAACGCCCGAGGCGTTTGGTCAACTCATTCAACGCGAGATCAAGCGTTGGCGACCTGTGGTGTTGAACGCCAAGATCACGGCGGACTAAGCTGTTGCTTCTTTTTTAGGTGTGGAGAACCACGCCACATACAGGGCTGGTAGCACCACCAGCGTCAGCAGCGTGGCGGTGACCAAACCACCAATCACCACGATGGCCAAGGGGCGTTGGGTCTCAGACCCAATGTCTCTGCTCAACGCCATGGGTAACAAACCCAGCGCGGCCAACATGGCCGTCATCAGCACGGTGCGCAGGCGTTGCAGCGCACCTTCTTTCACAGCATCCAACACGGTATAGCCCGCGTTACGCAGCTGTTGAAACACCGACAACATCACCACACCATTCAGCACCGCTTGGCCCGATAAGGCAATGAAACCAATGGCTGCGGACACCGACAGCGGGATGCTGAAAATCCACAGCGCCACAAAACCGCCAATGAGTGCCAAAGGCACGTTGATCAAAATCAGCCCTGCGGTTTTGAATGAGCTGAACGCGTCAAACAACAACACAAAGATCAGCAATAGCGAGATGGGTACAACCACGGCCAAGCGTTGCATGGCGCGTTCTTGGTTTTCAAATTCGCCCGACCAGGTGAGGGCGTAGTTGCGTGGAATTTCCACCTTCTTGGCGACGGCGTCTTTCATGTCGGCCACGATCGAGCCCATGTCGCGGCCTTTGATGAAGATGCCAATGGCCATGGTGCGGCGGCCCGCTTCGCGTGCGATGTTCATCGCGCCGCTGCTTTCGCGAATGGTGGCCACGCTGCTGAGTGGTGCGCTGCCGCCGTTGTGCGTGGGGATCAAGATGCTGTCGAGGTTGACCATGGCACGGCCTTGTTCAGACAAACGCACCGCCACAGTGAAGCGGCGTTCGCCTTCCCACAGGTTGGTGGTGGCTTTGCCTGCTAAGGCGGTTTCGATCACGTCTTCAATGTCGCCCACGTTCAGGCCTAAGCGTGCGGCGCGTTCACGGTCAATGTCGATCAAGAGCTGAGGCAGTTCACCTTGGCGGTCAATCTCAGCGCGGTAGACACCGCGTACATGGCGAATTTCTTTTTCCACTGCTTCGGTGGTGTGGCGCAGCACATCAAGGTCGTCGCCTGAAATCTTGATGACGATCTGGCCGTCAATTTGCGAGATGGATTCGAGCACGTTGTCGCGAATGGGTTGCGAGAACGTGGGCTGCATGCCGGGCAACACCGACACGGCGTGGTCCATGTCTTCAATCAGTTGTTCGCGCGTCAGGCCTTTGCGCCATTGCTCGGGTGGCTTCACATCCACAAACACCTCGGCCATACTGATGGTCTTGGGGTCTGTGCCGTCTTCAGGCTGGCCCGCTTTAGACACGGTGGTGCGCACCTCTGGCACAGTCATCAAAGCCTTGCGCACGTTGTGCAATGTCTTGGCAGCTTCGTCGTTGGAGATGCTGGCGGGCAAACGCACGTTCACCCAAATCGTGCCTTCGTTCAACTCAGGCAAAAACTCAGAGCCCAGTTGCGAGGCCACCAACATGGAGAGCAAGAAGCCAGACACGGCCATGGTCACCACTTTGCGTGGCTGCGCGATGGACCAATTCAAAACAGGTTCATACACGCGCTTGGCCCAAGCCACCACCGCGTTGTCACCGTGGGGAATGCCTTTGCGCAACATCCAATATGCCAACAAAGGCACAAGCGTGAGCGAGAAAATCAGCGAGCCCACCAGCGCCGTAGTAACTGACAAAGCCATGGGCTGGAAGATGCGGCCTTCGTGGCGTTGCAGTGCAAAGATAGGAATGTGCGCTGCGATGATGATGAGCATCGAAAATAACGTAGGGCGGCCCACTTCGTTGGTGGCTTCGGTGATGAGGGTGCGACGCTCTTTCTCGTTCATGCCTTCGCCCCGTTCGGCCAAGCGGTGCATGATGTTTTCCACCACGATCACCGCGCCGTCCACGATGATGCCAAAGTCCATCGCGCCCAAGCTCAGCAAGTTGGCAGGCACGCCCATGATCTTCAGGCCCATGAA
>JACCDW011284173.1_pt1 | contig 11333 bp, 12 predicted proteins | sample 7449781 | NCBI WGS metagenome assembly JACCDW01 (sample SAMN15323449, study PRJNA562643) | freshwater metagenome | isolation source: river surface water | place: USA:Blue River Watershed | collected 2017-08-18
CTAAAGCGGGTTACAGGGGTTAAGAAGGGCAAATAATGGCATACACCAAGGCAGCACTAAGAGAGCGTTTAAAGAACCAGATCATGGCTGGCTCTAAAGGTGGCAAGCCTGGTCAATGGTCAGCCCGTAAAGCCCAGTTACTAGGTCAGGCTTACAAGAAGGCAGGCGGTGGGTATTCAGGCCCCAAGACGAAGGCTCAGGCTTCTCTGTCTAAGTGGACTAAAGAGAAGTGGGGTACTAAGTCAGGCAAGCCAAGCACTCAAGGTGCTAAGGCTACTGGTGAACGCTACCTACCTAAGAAGGCACGTGAGGCTCTATCAAGTGCTGAGTATGCCAAGACTACTGCTGCTAAGCGTGCTGGTATGAAACAAGGTAAGCAGTTTGTAAGACAACCAAAATCTATAGCAAAGAAGACGGCAAAGTTCAGATGAAGAAAAAAGATTCTCGCCTAGCAAGGGCTGGCGTATCAGGCTTTAACAAGCCTAAGCGTACACCTAACCATCCTAAGAAGTCTCATGTTGTTGTTGCCAAAGAAGGCAACACAGTTAAGACAATTCGTTTTGGACAACAGGGTGTTAGCGGTTCTCCCAAAAAGGCTGGAGAGTCTGCTTCATATGCAGCACGTCGTAGATCATTTAAAGCACGTCATGCTTCAAACATTGCAAAAGGAAAACTAAGCGCAGCATACTGGGCAGATAAGGTTAAGTGGTAATATGCCAGCACCTATTATTGGAGCAGCAGCACTAGCAGTTGCTAGAGTTCTTGCAGGACAAATTGCTAAGCAAACTGGTAAGCAACTTACTAAAAATCAGATGAAAGCGATTGCTATTAAAGTTGCTTCAACACAAAAGGGTAAAGTCTCAAAGATTGAGGCTCGTCGTATTGCCGAACAGGTTGCTGGGCCAAAGGCTAAATCTCCAACTGGTCGTGTACCAAGCAAGGTTGCTGGAAACAAAACTGGCCCAGTAGCCAGAATTACAAATGAAAAAATTACTGTAAGCACTCCTATGAAGCGTGCTGGAAAAACCAAGACAGACTCTACCGTAACCAAGAGTTATCAAAAGACTAGAGTTACACCTGCTGACAGACGTGCTGCAATGCAAGCCGAACGCGTTCAGCGCGTTAGGGCTGCGCTAACACCTATTAAGCCACGTGGTACTAAGTCAGGTGGCAAGGCAATGGTTGGTGCAAAAGAAAATCCAAGAACAGTTACAGTTGCAAAGCCAGGTTCAAGTGCTGCTCGTAACAGAATGATTAATCCTCCTGATCGTCGTCTTGATGAAAGCCGTAGACTTGGTATGCGTGATGCTGCTGATAGAAGCAAGACACCAGAGAAGCGCGAATTAGAACAGATTCCAGATACCAATAGAGTTGCACCTTTGAGATCAAAGGATGCAATGCAGCGCGAGGCAGATAAAAGAGTTGCAGAAGGTTTAAAGAAATTAGCAAAAGGCAAGAAGGCTCGTCCTGATATGGCTAAGACAAAAGCACGCGCCCCTAAATATCCTAAATCAACAAAGGCGCGTTTTAGACGAGAGACTGGTGGTCAGTAATGGCAGCAACATTAGACGTACTTACAGATGAAGTGATTATGAATCTTGCTGGTTACACACTACAGCAAGACCGAACTACACACTTAACTTCTGCTATTTCTACAACTACTTCTACACTAGCAGCACCTACTACGTTCTCTTTGAACGCAGATGAAATTGGTTCTGGTATCGTAGAAATTGGTGATGAATTAATCTGGGTAGATTCATATGACCGTATCTCTAAGACCGCTACGGTTCCACCGTATGGTCGTGGATTTATGGGTACAACTGCAGCCACACATTCTGCTGGTGAGAGAGTAGTAGTTACTCCAACATTCCCACGCTCATCTGTTAAGCGTGCTATTCAGGATACTATCCGAGCCGTTGGCTCTAGTATCTATGCTGCTAAAAATACTTCTTTTATCTACAGCCCATCTACAGATGTATATGGATTTACAAATCTAGACATTCAAAACATTCTTCGCTTGTCATGGCAGGATACTGGCTCAACCAAACGTTGGGTTCCTATTACTCGCTTTGACTGGGACTCATCACCAGATGTTGCTACTTGGGGTGCTAACTCACAGACAGTAACAATCAACGATAGATTTGTTCAAGCGGGTCGTAAGGTAAATGTTACCTACGCTACCTCACCTACAGTACTTAGCACTTCATCTACAGATGCGTTTGGAGTGCAAACTGGACTATCAGAATCTGTTAAAGATGTGGTAGTTCTTGGAGCATCATACCGTTTGCTTTCATTCCTAGACCCTGCTCGCAATGCAATCACTAGCCCACAGGCTGATGAGATTGATAGCAAGCGTCAATACGGTTCAGGCAATGCAGCAACACGTGCGCTATATCAACTTTATGCTACACGTTTGGCTGAAGAAGTTCAATCACAGCAACAGCAATATCCCCCACGCATTCGCTACAGCCGATAGGAAAATGAATGACAACTAGAAAATACTCATCTCGTTCGCAAAGCACCACACTTGCTTCTGCTATCACATCAGCAAGTAATACTATAACTGTAATCTCTGCGTCGTCAGTTCTTGGTGGTATTACTATTGCCGCAGGTGAAACCTTCACTATAGTAATTGACCCAGATACAGCGCTTGAAGAAATTGTAGATATTTATTCTGCTAGTGGAAACCCAGTATCTGGTAATACTCTAGCAATCGTTCGTAACATTGACGGCTCTGTGGCACAGTCTCACTCAGCAGGTGCTGAGGTTCGCCATATGGCTATTGGTCGTGATTACCGCGAAGCCAATACCCATATTGAAAACGTAACAACAGCCCACGGTTTAACTATTGCTAACGTGCTTGAGACTACAGATACCAACATGATTACAACTGCTATGTTGCAATCTAACTCTGTAACTACAGCCAAGATTACTGATGCTAACGTAACCACAGCAAAGATTGCCGACAGCGCAATTACTTCGGCTAAGATTGCTGACCTAACAATCGCCACAGGCGATATTGCAGATAGCGCTATTACAAGCGGCAAGATTGCTACTGGTGCTGTAGGCACAACTAAGATTGATGACCTATCTGTAACAGAAGGTAAGTTGGCACCTAACGCAGTTACTACCGCTAAGATTGCAGATAGCAATGTTACAACTGCAAAGATTGCAGACCTAAACGTAACAACAGGTAAGATTGCAGACTCAGCCATTACCTCAGCCAAGATTGCTGACGGTACTATCGTTGCTGGGGATATTGCTGACGGTGCTATCACCTCTGCTAAAATCCTAGATGGAACTATTGCTACTGCAGACCTTGCTGACGGTGCGGTAACTTCTGCCAAAATTGCAGATGGAACAATCGCAAACGCAGATATTTCTACAACTGCTGGTATTGCTTACAGCAAGTTAAGCCTTGGTGGAACTATTACTTCTGCTGACTTGGTTGATGGAACCATTGTAGCCTCTGATATTGCAGATGGAACTATTACAGCAGCCAAGTTTTCAGTAGACCCATATGCCCGTGGTAATCATACTGGCACACAAATTGCATCAACTATTTCAGACTTTAACACAGCAGTACGCACTAATCGTCTAGACCAGATGGCTGCACCTACTGCTGCGGTTCCTTTAAATGCTCAGAAGATTACAGGTCTTGCAGACCCAACTAACCTTCAAGATGCAGTAACTATTAATTATATTAATAATCAAAAGGGTGTAGCAAATGGGCTTGCTGAACTTGATGGTTCAGGTTTAGTTCCTACACATCACTTGCCAGCACTTGCAATTACAACTACACAAGTAGTTGCATCAGAGGCTGCAATGCTTGCGTTAACTGCACAAATTGGTGACGTTGCAGTTCGCACAGATGTTAACAAATCATTTATTCTTACAGCAACACCTGCATCAACACTTGCTAACTGGCAAGAATTGCTTACCCCAACAGATTCAGTTCTATCTGTTGATGGTAATACTGGTGCTGTTAGCCTTTCAGGTACATACTTGAATAAAACAACTGGTGTACTGGCTGGTAACTTAGATGCTGGTGGATTTAAAGTAACCAATCTAGGAACACCAACTAGCAACGCAGATGCTGCTACTAAGGTTTACGTAGACACAGTTGCAGGTTCTGCTACTGCAGCCGCTGCAAGCGCAGCCGCTGCTGCTGCATCATATGATTCTTTTGATGACCGTTATCTTGGCAGCAAGTCAACTGCTCCTGCACTAGATAATGATGGCAATGCTCTTATTACTGGTGCTATTTATTGGAACTCATCAACTAATAATATGTACGCTTGGACAGGTACAGAGTGGGGTTCTATTTCTTCTACTGCTGATATCTACCGTTTTCGCTTCACAGCAGCAGGCGGAGAAACTTCAGTATCTGGTGCAGATGCAAACGGATTAACACTTGCTTATATCCCAGGTAAGGAGCAAGTATACCTAAACGGTGTACTTCTTGCTCGTACATCTGATTATACAGCCAGCAATGGAACAAGCATCACATCTCTTGCAGCCCTTGCTGCTGGAGATATTCTAGAAGTTATTACCTTTACAGCGTTTGAACTTGCAGACTCTATTGCTCGTTCACTCTTTGATGCTAAGGGTGATTTGCTTGTAGCAACATCTGCAGATACACCAGGTAAACTAGCAGTAGGAACTAATGGTCATTATCTAAAGGCTAATTCATCTACTGCAACAGGTCTTGAGTGGGCAGCGGTTGACGCTCTACCTTCTCAAACAGGCAACACAGGAAAATACTTAACCACAAACGGAACAGCCGCTTCGTGGGCAGCAATCGTAACAGACCCAACACCATCAATCTTCATGCTTATGGGAGCGTAAAAAATGGCTAAAAAAGTACTAGGACAATCTAATCCGTCAGCAACTACTGCGACTACACTATATACAGTACCTGCTTCTAAAGAGGCTGTAATCTCAAGTATTTCAGTTGCTAATCTGACGTTTACAGCAGCAACGTTTCGTATTGCTATCCGCCCTGCGGGAGCAACACTAGCAAACGTACACTATCTTGCATACGATATTACAGTAGGAGCATCAGATACTACGGTTATCACTATTGGTTTAACCCTTGCAACTACGGATGTAATTACAGTTTATGCTTCAACCGCTAACCTTGTATTTCATGCATACGGTGATGAGGCTTCTATCTAATGTCAATTAAAAGTATTAAGACTGGACAAAATACTAATAACCTTTTAGTAGGTAATTCTTATTATCTTCCAACTGTAAGTACTCAGTATTTGGTTATTGCTGGTGGTGGCGGCGGCGGTAGTGCAAACTACGGTGGTGGCGGTGGTGCTGGTGGTTACAGAACTTTTACAAACAGTTTAAATGTTAATCAAAATTATACAGTAACTGTTGGTGCTGGTGGTGCAGCAGGTGTTCCTGGTGCTAAGGGCAGTGATTCTATATTTAATACTATTACCTCCACAGGTGGTGGAGGCGGTGGTAGTCTTTATTACACAGGAACTGCAGGCGGTTCAGGTGGTGGTGGTTTTGGTAACTACGGCGGTGCTGGTAATGCTGGGCCTGGTCAGGCTGGAAATACCCCAGCAACAACTCCTGCACAAGGATATAATGGTGCTGCTGGACAATCTGCTGACGCTTATGGAAGCAACCGCTATGGCGGTGGCGGTGGCGGTTCTGGTGGCAATGCTTCTGCAAGCACAACAACTTATTCTTATGCAGGTGGCCCAGGTACAGCCTCAAGTATTACGGGAACTTCTGTAACACGAGCACGTGGTGGTTATGGAACTCAAACTTATAACCAAAGCCCAACAGAAACTCCAGCAGCAAATACTGGTACTGGTGGTTCTGGTGCTGGTGAAGGTGCTGGTGCAGGTACTGCTGGTGGTTCAGGTGTAGTTATTTTACGTTACCTAGCCTCAGAGGGAACTATTACAATCGGTGCAGGATTAACTGCTACTACAACAACAGATGGTAGTTACAAAGTAACAACTATTACTGCTGGTACAGGAAACGTAAGTTGGTCGCTTTAATGACTATTTTTTATAAACTCACATTAGGAATAGGAACGGTTACAGTCTAATGGCACATTATGCATTTTTAGATGAAAACAATATTGTCACAGAAGTTATTGTTGGACGAAATGAAGATGAAGTAGTAGATGGCATTTCTGATTGGGAAGCATACTATGGAGAATTTCGTGGGCAAACTTGCAAGCGCACAAGTTACAACAATAACATTCGTGGTACATACGCATCAATAGGTTATTCATATAACGAAGAAGAAGATATTTTTGTAACTCCGCAACCTCACCCATCTTGGACACGCAATGGTTCATTCTGGGAAGCACCTACACCTATGCCTACAGATGAAAAACGCTATCGCTGGGTAGAGGATGACCTCAACTGGCAAGTAATAGGAGAATAACAAATGACCAAAGCACGTGACCTAGCCAATGCTGGTACAGCCCTAACATCTGTATCGGCAACAGAGTTAGGATATTTAGATGGTGTTACTTCTGCTGTGCAAACTCAAATTGACAGCAAGGCTGCTACAACAACACCAACACTTACTGCTCCATTAATTGTTTCTCCAGAAGAGCGTATGACTGTATCTGCTACAGCAGCAACTGGAACAATTAACTTTGATGCTGACACGCAAGGTGTTCTTTACTACACATCAAACGCTTCTGCTGACTGGACACTTAATGTTCGCGGTTCATCAGGAACTACTATTAACTCTAAGTTGGCAACTGGAGATTCAACAACGGTTGCATTTTTAGTAACAAATGGTTCTACCGCTTATAAGCATTCAGCGTTAACTATTGATGGTTCTGCACAGACAGTTAAATGGTCTGGTGGAACTGCGCCTTCTGCTGGTAACGCATCAGCGATTGATGCTTACTCATTTACAATTATTAAGACTGCATCAGCAACCTACACCGTACTCGGTGCTGGCCCAATCAAATACGCTTAGGAGATATAATGCCTTTATTTACACCTATTGGTGGCGGTGGTATTGGTAAAGCCACAGTAACTGGAACTACTGGTTCACCTACAGTTGATACCACTTCACGTCCTGGTAAAACAATATATAAATTTACCAATACGGCTGGTGGAACTATTACGATTGGTACTGCTGGAACTGCTGAAATTATGGTTGTGGGCGGTGGCGGAGGTGGTGGAACTGGCGGGGGCGGAGGTGGTGGTGTTATATATGAAACTTCTGCTTATCTTCCAGTTGGTGAATTAAACGTAAGTGTTGGTTTGGGTGGTTATAATGGCGGCGTTGATGCAACTGGTTATTATTCACCAATAAATGGAGGCTCTTCATCATTAGGAAATTATGTAGCCGCGGGCGGCGGAAGAGGCGGCAATAGTCGTACTAGTGAAAATCCTGGAAGTTCTGGAGGTTGCGGCGGAGGTGGAAATACTGGTGGATTAGGTATACCTGGTCAAGGATTTAACTCAATTACTACTGGAAGTCACCGTACTGGCGGGGCTGGCGCTGGCGCAAGCAATAATGGAAATATTGGTGGAGCAGGAAAGACTACTTCTATAACTGGAACATCTGTAACTTACGGTGGTGGGGGTGGCTCTAACAATCAAGCGGGTGGTTCAGGTGGTGGTGGTGCTAGTGGTGCTAATGGAACTTCAGGAACAAATGGTTTAGGCGGTGGTGGTGGTGGATATATGTCTAACCCAGCAGGTGGGGGTTATGGCGGCAATGGTTTTGTAGTAGTAGTAATCGGATAATTGGATACGTTACTAACTGATCTAGTCCCGTTACTACGGGATATAGATGATGCAGTAGATGAAGCAGAATTACAAATATACTAAGGAGTAATAGTGGCTGGTCGTGATATAACCGAAGGTGATGGTAATGTCTGGGCGTTAGCAGGTGACGGATTACCTATTGCTCGCGGTACTGCTGATATTGGTATTGTTTCTACAGATGCTATCTGGCAAAACACTACAATTTCATATGATACAGCCATTGGTGGTATGCCGTTTATATCTGCAATTTCAGATAAAGATGAGGCTATCCGTCAAACTGCACCATTTAAGAAAGATCAATTTGATAACGGTCAAGAGCCTGGTGAGCAATCGCTCACGGGCTGGTGGCTACGTAGTCAGATGTCATTTCATTCTGGTGCAGGTATTAACTTTTATGACCCATTAACTAATGATGAATCTGGACACTACCGCTTTGCTGATAGCAAAGGCGTAGATGTTTGGACTAAAGGTCAAGTAACAATGCTCAAAGATTGCGCACAAGGGCATATTACTACTGGTGCTATTCGTACCAACAAGCGACCATTCCAGTCGCTTCGTTCTATTGAATGGGCTAGTGGTGGTACCACATTTAGTGGTGCATTACTTTGGGATGAGTATGATGTAGACAAGATTAAGGTTGACGACCCTAGCAACCCAGTACATTTTATTGACTACAATGCTGGTACTGATGCACCTGTATATGCCATCTGTGATGACGGTACAAACGCATACTGGATTACAAATACAGCCACAAAGAAAACTGTGTACAAGAAAGCACTTACGCTAGACAGTACAACTCCTGGAACTTTTATGTTTGATGAGATAAACACAGTGTCTAACGCCACAATGGAATACGTTAAAGACCGTATTATTATGTGTGCAGATAATAAAGTGTACGAGTTTTCTGGTTCGGCTGTTGCTATGCCTACTGCTTTATACACACACCCAGTATCAACACATGTCTACTCAAGCATAACCGCTTCTGGCCCAGCCATCTACGTGGCTGGCTATAACGGTATTCAGTCTACTATTCAGAAATTTACACTTAATACTTCTGGTGCAATGCCTACGCTGACATCAGCAATTACTGCTGCTGAATTGCCAGTAGGTGAAATTGTTCATAAGATTTATTACTATCTTGGCTACATGCTTATTGGAACCAATAAGGGTATTCGAGTTGGTCTTGTATCAGATCAAGATGGTTCTATTAATTATGGCCCACTAATCGTTGAGACTAGCCAGCCATGTTACGACTTTGCTTCACGCAATCATTACGTATGGTGTGCAACTGGAGTTGTTGGAGAGCCAGGCGTTATTCGCTTAGACCTTAGCAATGAGATTGAAACACTACGGTTTGCATATGCTAATGACCTATACATTTCAAACGTATCTGGATATAAGACGACAGCATGTTCATTTGCTGGTGACACAAATAGACTTATGTTTGCTACCGCAAACAATGGAACTGGAAACGGCTATGTATATGTAGAAGCCTTGTCAACTCTTCGTGACTTAGGCTATCTAACTACAGGTAATATTCGTTATGGAACCCTTGAGCCTAAAAACTTTAAACGCCTTGTTGGACGTGGAGACTTTGATTACGGCTCATTAAGTTTACTTAGTATTGATGTTGATGGTACTGAATACGATCATATTTCATATGACTCGCAGGTTCCATCAGTTGAAGTTGGTACTAACCAGCCATCTGTGGCTAGAGAATACCTAGCCTATAAGTTTTTATTTACACGTGATGCTACAGTTACTAGCCGCGGCCCTGTATTCAAGGGCTATCAGGCTAAGGCTACTATTGCTACACCACGTCAACGTCAAATTAGTTTTCCAGTCTACTGTTTTGATACCGAAACAGACCGTAACGGTGTTACGACTGGCTATAAAGGTAGAGCGCATGAGCGCATCCTGCAGTTAGAAGCCATTGAAGAGTCTGGTGATATTGTATTATGGCAGGATTTAAACACACAAGAACTACGCCAAGTTCAAATTGAAGGCGTATCCCTACGTCGCACTACTCCACCAGATAAGTTTAGTGGGTATGGCGGCATTATTACGATTGTGGTGAGAACGGTATAATGACAGCGACAGAATGGGCTGGCTTTGCCGTAGCCATAATGACTTTAGTTGTTGGATTTACAGCAGCAATTAGATGGTTGGTACAACATTACTTAAGCGAACTGAAACCAAATTCAGGTAGCAGCATGAGGGACGCAGTTAATATTAACAGCGAACGATTGGATAGAGTTGAACAACGTGTTGACCAAATTTACCTCATACTCTGCGAAGGTAAAAGCAAGTAAGTACGGAGTATTCTTTATAGTTTTAGGTACTTCTTTTTTCTGGAGTCCACAAGCAAATGCAGTAACAGCATATGCTGATGTGACATGCGCCAATCAACAAGGTACTGAACAAACATATCAAATTGGATGGGATACTAGCCAGCAATTTTTTGAAGGCAGAGGATATATCCCTAGACTATTTTGTGAGGGCGGATATGCACCACCAGGATTCACTATTTACGTTCGTGATAATCTTTCTGATAGTGCTCTTGGTTACTATAATGGCGTAGCACCTACGCCAGAACCAACACCTACTGCAAGTCCCACTCCAGAGCCTTCTTCTTCTCCAACTTCAACTTCTGATTCTCCAACTGTAACTCAGTCAGATACCGCAACTGTGTCTGCTCCACAGGAGACGCAAACTTCTCCAGCAGTGAGCGATTCAGAGACTGTAGTTGTTACACCTTCCGAGAGTGCGACCGTGCCATCTGAATCCAGCACACCAACCAGCCCATCAGAAACCCCAACAGAATCAATAACTCCATCTGATACCTCCACGATTTTAGATACAAGTACTGTAGTAGTTGAGCCAATCGTACCAGAAGCCCCTGTTGTAGCCCCAGAAGTGCCTTCTACGCCTCCTGCGGTGCAACCTGAGCCTGCTCCTGAGCCTGTTGCACAGCCTCAACCTACTCCTGAACCTGCTCCTGAACCAGCACCAGTTGCTCCTGAACCAGTTGAGGAAGAACCTCTTCCTCCTGCTGAAGAACCGCTTGCTGAGGAACCTCCTGCTCCTGCGGAAGAACCTTCTGCAGAAGAACCAATTCCTGTAGAGCCACCGCCTGCCGAAGAACCTTCTCCACCTGCTGAAGAAGAAGAACCGCCATTGCCTCCTGCTGAACCTGAGCCAGAGGAACCGATTGCACCAGAGCCTGAGCCTTTACCTGAGCCAATCTTAGAACCTGAGAAAGCATCTCCGCCTGATGTAGCACCTGAACCTCCTAGTATTCATAGTGTTGATCTTGAAAGTCTACCACCTAGTACACCTGTAGAACTAGATAACGGTGTAGTAGTTACGGCAGAAGTTGCAATAGCAGTTGCTTTATTACAAGACCCAGCAGCAATGTTGGAAGAAATATTTACAAATCCAGCGGCTGCACTTGCAGCCTTCGGAAGTGTGGGGGCAGACCTACCACCAGAAGTACGTGAGAAAGCAGAAGATGTAGTTGTATCTGCAATTATCGCAGGTGGTATAGCAACACAAGCAGCAGCA
>JACCDW011164414.1_pt1 | contig 11331 bp, 6 predicted proteins | sample 7449781 | NCBI WGS metagenome assembly JACCDW01 (sample SAMN15323449, study PRJNA562643) | freshwater metagenome | isolation source: river surface water | place: USA:Blue River Watershed | collected 2017-08-18
CAAGTAGTTCGCGGTGAAGACGTAACTGAAACTTCTGGTAATTCAGCAACACAACTTCGCCCACCGACAAACGGTACAGCGGGTAATGCTACAGCAGGTACATTTGCCGAAGCTCGTATCCAAGATATCATCGATTGGATTACAGACGGATCTGCTCCAGCAGTAGTTACACCAACTGCTATTGGGCAAGCAAGCTCTGCGCTTCAAGCATCTTACAATGCTTTACAAGCAGCCAAAGCAGAAATTCAATCAGACACTGTTGTATGGGTTAAAAAGTTTTATCAGAATATTAAATTTGATGAAGACGTTTGCTCACGCGACGCTGGTTTAATTGTTGACGCATTAAGTTTTGACGCAATATTTGGTTCAAACTTTAACAGTATTGTTGCTGGTAGAAGTTATCATAGAGCTTTAACATCTACTGCTGTAGTAATGACACTACAAAAAGATGCTGAACTAGGCGCAGTTAACTTTATCAAGTATAAAGCTAAGGCTATTGCTGGCGCCGGCGCAACTGCTCAATCAATTAACGCTATCAACGACATTGTTGCGTATATCAAAGGCGGCGTAACACCGCGTATCCTATGGCCAGACTACACAGGCATAGATGCTCAAGATGCTGCAGCCGCTAAATTAATTTGGCAAAATAAAGAATTTATTAAAGCAGAAACTATTGCTTATGTCAATGCCAATACACCGCCCGCTAATTATAGCGAAGAAGCATGTGCTCGTGATGTTGGTTTAATTATTGATGCTTTACGTTACGACTTAACATACGGCGGCAACTATGCTAGCCGTCAAGCAGGCCTTGCTTATCTTACAGGTACATCATTAACAGGTATTGGCGCTGGCGAAAAAGCCGCAACACTAGCCGCTTATACTAATTTAAAAACCATTGTTCAAGATATTGCCAATGGCGGAACAACAGCATATACAGCATTACAAGTAGCTGTGCCACGTGTTACTGGAACTGCTGGAGATGCTACTAGTGCTACCAATGTAGGTACACTTGTTGAAGTTATTAGAACAACTATCAACACAGGAACTGCTCCTAGCGAAACATTACCAAGCACAAGTTGGGTAGACAGCGCACTAACAACAGCTCAAACTGTTTTAGATGGTGCTAGATCAACTATACAAGCAAATGTAATAACTTACATTGATACAAACTTCCCAGCATTAGTATATAATTCGACTACATGCTCACGAGATGTTGGCTATATTATTGATGCTGTTGGTTATGATTTCATGTTAGGAACTAACTATCGTTCAGTGTTAAATGGTTCAAGTTATTACAGAGCACAAGCTAGTTTAGTAATAGGCGATCAGAAAGAAGCAACATTAGCGGCATTTAATTACTTAAAACTTCAAATTGAAAACACGCTTACTGCTTATACAACAGCTAAAGCTCTTGCTAGCAAGAACATGCAGATTGTTATCAACATCTTAGACAAGGGTGTTGGCGAAACTCCTGAAGTTCATGGTACTCTAACTTATAACAATACTTTAGACACTATTCGTGGAGCAGAAATTCTACATGCTAACAGAGTATTCTTAGCTAATGAAGCAACTGCTTGGATTAGCGATACTTTCAAAGCAACAATCACCGATACAACACAAAGTACTGGTGAGTTGACAACTTCTACAGCACATCCATTTGTAGTTGGCGACCCAGTTGTTATTACAGGTTCGCCAACTATTGGCGGCATTGTGTCAGGTACAACATATTATGTTGCTACAGTTCCAAACTCGACTGCTTTTACATTAACAGATATGGATGGAGTTGCTGTCACTCTTAGCGATGCTACTGGAACAATGACAGCAGTTTATAGCTATGATCCTGTTGCTTGCCGCAGAGATATGACTGCGTATGTTGAAGCAGTAATTCAAGATCTAATGAAAGTTGGAAACTATCGTTCACTACGTGCGGCACAGCTATACAACAACGCGGTAGCAGGTAGTGAAAAAGAAAACATGTTCTTAGTATCTAACGGTTCTGGGCTACGTAACTGTACTCTAAACGGACTATATGGAACATTAACTAACGCAAATAGTTTTGGAACTAAGCGTCCAACAGCAGGTGCGTTCGTAGCATTGAATCCAGGATTTGGACCAAACGATAGTAATGTTTGGGTATCACATCGTTCTCACTATTCACAAAACGTTACAATGTTTGGTACAGGATGTAGTGGTGCTAAAGTTGACGCGGCACTACATGCCGGCGGATATCGTTCAATGGTTAAGAATGACTTTACAACAATCCTTTCAGATGGTATTGGTGTATGGTTAACTGGATCAGGTGCGTTAACAGAACTTGTTTCAGTGTTCAACTACTATGGTTACGCAGGTTACCTAGCAGAACTAGGCGGCAAAATCCGTGCTACTAACGGTAATAGCTCGTATGGTACATATGGTGTTATTGCCGAAGGTGTTGATACTTTTGAAGTTCCAAAATACGGAACAGTTGACAACCGTTATAACGAAGCTCAAGTTGGTTTAGTCGTAACAGATAGTACAACACAAATTTTACGTGTAGAATATAGTAACGCAGGAAGCAACTATACTAACAATACTCCAACAATTAGCGGTTCTGGTTATAATGCGGCCGCAGTTGGTGACGAATTCCGTGATGCGGCATTGTTTGAAGCACGTATTATTGACAAAAATGACGGAAACGGTGTAGGCGGTACAAGCTATGCTAGCTTTGCCAACGCGGCCCAGGAAGGTTCAATAGGCGAAATTACTATTGCGGCTACTGATACAACACTAACAGACGGCTACAACGGTATGCGTATTCAACTTACTGCTGGTACAGGTGCTGGTCAATACGCAAATATTCTTTCTTATCTAAACGGTAGCAAAGTTGCTAAAGTTTACAAAGATAGTTTCACAGCATTGACAGCAACAGCAACAGTTGGCACAGGCGACTACGTAACAGTAAGTTCTAATGCTACATTATATGTTAATATGCCAATTTATTTTACTGGCACAACTTTTGGTAATGTAACAGCAGGAACTTTATACTATGTTAAAGCCTTAAACGGAACAACACAATTTACAATCAGCGCATCATCAACTGGCGGCGTACCTGGTACAGCAGTAGATTTGTCAGATGCTAGCGGTACAATGACTGTATTGGCAGCTGGTTGGGATCATGTAGTCCCAGGACGTACAATTCAAAATACTTTAGATTTGACAACAGCGTATATTATTGAACCACGCCTTAGCTTTACTGCTCCTGGTTATACAAATGTGTCAGGTACAGCATCTGTTACTGGACAAGGTCTTGCTTATGGTAATGGTTATTTTGTGGCAACAGGAACAACAGGAACTTCAGCTTACTTAAATCCTGTTAGTGGAACTTGGACAAACGCAGGTTCAATAGCATCTGCTTCTTATACTATGCTAACATATGGTGGCGGTCAAGGCGCAGTAGCAACTGCGGTAGTTGGCGGTCTCGGTGGCACAGGAGCAGTTCTTGTAGCTGAATTAGGAGAGCCTAACACTACTGGAGCTGCACTAGCAGATCAAGTTGCTCGAGTAACAGTAGTTGACGGCGGCAGAAATTATACAACTCCTCCAACTATTGTGTTTACTAGCGCAACCGGTACCGGCGCAGTAGCAACATGTACTGTTTTAGATGGAAAAATTAAAACAGTAACAGTTACAATTCCTGGTTCAGGGTACGCTTCAGTTCCGACAGTAAGTGCTGAAACTAATAGACTAACTGGTATTACAGTTAATGCTTGGGGTAGAGATTATTTTTCAACACCAACTGTTACTGTTGGATACCCAGCAGGACTAACACCAACAGCATGGGCATCTTTAACATCTGTGACTGTTGGAACAAAACTTGTTACAGTTGATGGAAACATTTATAATGTAACTAACGGCGGAACAACTGCTACAACTAAACCAATTCATACAAGCGGATCTGCTACAAACGGTAGCGCAACACTAGAATGGATTGCTGCACAAGCTGTAGTTACTGCCAACTTAACAAATAACGGAGTAAGTAGCTTTACATTTGTAAACTACGGTGTAGGTTATACATCTACACCAACAGTAACTATTACTGACGCAACTGCTAAGTTTTTAGCACTATCAAGCGATTCAAATGCAGCATACTACCAAACTATTAGTAGTTTTGGTTCAGCATGGACCGCATGTACAACCAACACTGGAAAAACAGATTTGAATTCAGTTGCCTATGGCGGCGGATCATATGTAGCAGTTGGCGGTACATCAGGTACAGCATCAGCAGTATCAAGTACCGATGGCCTAACATGGATTGACCGTTCAAGCGCGATAACAGCTCTTGGAGCAGGAGCAGAATATAGTGCTGTAGTATACGGAGCTGGAAGATTTGTAGCAATTTCAAGTGGTGATAATAAAACAAGTTATTCTACAAACGGTGTAACATGGACTGCTGGCGGTACATTACCATCATCAACTACATGGACCCACTTGGCATACGGTAACGGACGATTTGTAGCATTGACATCTAGCGGAACTAGTGTAGCATACAGCGTTGACAACGGAGCTACATGGCTTGCCGCATCAGCTGGTATTGGACAAAACGTAGCTTGGGGCGCACTAGAATACGGACAAGGTTTATTCTTTGCTACAGGTAACGGTGGAATTAATAATGCTGCCACAAGCCCAGACGGTATTAATTGGACTGCTAGAACTCTAAGCGCCACTGGTAGCTGGAATAAACTAGCATTTGGACGCACAGCAGGAACTGAAAACAGAAATGCGTTCCTTGCTATGAGTGGAACAAGTTTAAATTATGCTTATACAGGCGCACAAGCATTAGGACGTATCAAAGTTGCAGCAGGAATTATTACAGAAACTCGTATGATTGAACCAGGTTCAGGTTATCCAAAAGGAACTGTATCTGGAGCAACAGGCGGAGCAACAGATGCTATTTTAACTGGAAACACAACAAACTTAGTTGATAGCCAACCAGTAGAGTTTACAGGATGTACATCAGCTGGACTAGCCGAAAATGTAACCTACTATGTAATTGGATCAACTATTGTTACCGATACAAGTTTCAAAGTTAGTGCTGTAGCAGGAAGTTCTACTCCAGTAGATTTAACAACTGTTAGCGGATTAACAGGAACATTCCGTGCTGGCCCAATTTGGACTGTAACGGATCCTAACAACGTTAAAGATGTTGCTCTACGTATGCGTATGGGCGACGGTGTTCTTGGAAATCCAAGTTTCACAAATCGCGGTGCTGATAATGCTACAGCAACAGCAGTAATTACAGGCGACGGCTACGGTGATTTATATCAACCAAGCACATTCTTGAACGTGGCAGGATTGTTTGAAATTCCAATCGCAGGTGCAAACGTTGAGTTTGCTAGCTTGCCAGGGGTATACTTCAAACTAGTTACTGTAACTAACGTATTAGGTACAGCTGGTAATTATACAGCACAATTCCAAATTAATCCAGGCTTAACAGTACTACAAGCTCCAAAACATGGCGATATAATCACTACACGTCTAGCATATAGCCAAGTACGTTTAACTGGACACGACTTCTTGTACATTGGTACTGGAAATAGAACCAGCACAAACTATCCGTTTGTTGACCCAAGTACAGCAATTCAAGCTAACCAAACTAACAGTTCGGGCGGCGGACGAGTGTTCTTTACAAGTACTGACCAAGACGGTAACTTCAACGTTGGTAACTTGTTTGGAGTTCAACAGGCAACTGGTACTGCTACATTGAATGCTAGTGCGTTTAACCTAAGTGGTTTGAACAGCTTGCAACTTGGCGCAGTTTCAATTGGCGTCGGATCAGCAATTATTACACAGTTTAGTACAGATCCGTACTTTACTGCCAATAGTGATAATATTGTTCCTACACAGCGAGCCATTAAAGCATACATTACCGCACAAATTGGTGGTGGATCAAGCTCGCTGAACGTAAATACATTAACGTCAGGTGTTATCTATGTCGCTAACAATACGATAAGTACTACATCAGGACAACAAATTAATGTAACAAGTAAAATGAACTTTACAGGTGGTATAGACGGTGCGCCCGTTGCCCTTGGGTTCTTTATGCAAAGATAATGGAGAAATAAATTATGGCAACAGGAAGATTAGGAGTTTCGGCAATCCCAGCAGGCACCAGTGGCGCAGGAACTGTGGTATATACAGTTCCTACGGGATACTATACAGTATTGAACGTTTCATGTACAAACAGAAATACTGGTTCAATTAAATTGCGTATTGGTGTTTCAACAGGAAACACACCAGCTTCGCAAGAGTACATTGAATATGATACAACTGTTATTGGTAACGGTGTATTTGAACGTACTGGTTTGGTACTAAATGCCGGCTTGAACGTAGTTGTATATTCAGATACAGCTAACGTTGGATGTACTGTGTACGGTATTGAAACATCAACAACATAATAAGGTGAGATAACATATGGCAAGATATAATACCGTAGCACCAGTTGGTTCCGTAGCAGCCGCAGGAACACTTGCTACACCTAGCGAGGGTTTACTTACAACCTTTACAGGTACAGCACCTTACACAGTAACGATTGCTAGCCCTGTATTGTATGCTGGTCAAACTCAAACTTTTTATAACAGTACTGCTGGCGTAATTACGCTGAGTACACCAAGCGGCTCATTTATAGGTCCAGGTTCAAGTGGTGCTGCAACCATTACAATGAATGCTGGAACAGTACTACAAGTTATTTCAAACGGTACCAATTACATTACAGCACAGGACGATGGTTCAACATTTAGTGCAACCACTGGACAATTTTCAAGCACACTAAATGCTGATGGAAATTTCACAGTTGCTACAAATAAGTTTAGTGTTGATTCTTCCTCAGGAAATACGTCTGTTGCTGGAACTTTAGGTGTAACAGGTGTTCCATCGTTTAACACAACAAGTCATATGTTGTTACCAAAAGGCTCAGACGCACAACGTCCAAGCGGTGTTACAGGTATGATGCGTTACAATACTGATAGAAATATTGTTGAAGTTTATACAGGCTCAGCTTGGCAAACACCAGGCATGTATAAACAAGTTGACGTTATTAACACAAACTATTCTGCATCATCTTTTGACCAATGTTGGGTAAGTACAAGTTCTTCAGCTGTTACTATTACACTTCCAGGAAGCCCGATCAAAGGAGACGCAATTCGTTTCTTTGACTTGGCAAGAACATTTTCGGCACGTAATTTAACAGTAGCACGTAACGGTAAACCTATTCAAGGCGATGCTCAAGATTTAACAGTTAATACTAACGGCGCGGCTTTTGAATTAGTGTTTTACGACAACACATACGGCTGGAGAATCTTCTCTATCTAAGAGATTTATTGGAATATTATGGCAAATTACGCAGATTATAGACAAGTTCCATCAGACCAGATTCCAGCAGGAACAGTGACTAACGCAAAATTAGCATTTGATGCTCGTCACTGTTTTTGTGTAAAATGGTTTTACGGAACACCTTGCTGTTGTAGCCCAGGATGTTGTTGCCTTTGGACAACACCAACGGGTGTACGACGACTATTTTGGGAAGCCTGGGGAGCAGGCGGCAATGGTCACGGTTCATGCTCGTGCGACCGTTGCCAACACTTTGTTGGCGCCGGCGGCGGCTATTACAATAGCAAAATGATTTCCACAGGAGAACAATGCCAGTATACAGTATGCGCTGGTGGTGTATATCGTTGTTGGAGCCAAGAATGCGTAGGATGTCAAGGATGTACTAGTTACGTAAACGGTTTTAATTTAAGTAATTTTTGTGCTATCGGCGGCTGGCGCGGCGAAGCAGACGGAAACTGGGCAAACCCTTGTTTCTCTTATTGGACATGTTGTTTAGGGCCAACTGCCAACGGCGGCGATTTTGGTATGGGCAATCACTATGGTTCGTGGTCCGGACCTTTTAACTGTCACTGTCACCATCATTACACAGAACCCACTGCTGCACCGTTTTTAGGCGGAGAAGTTGGACAAGGTATTAACGTTTGTTGGATTCGTTGCGGTTGTTGGAACGTTCCTTACGGACACGGCGGTCAGGGCGGTATGTCTGTGTATTGCGGATCGGGTGTTTGCGGCCAAGGCGGAACAGGCGGCGGCGGTGTTGTTAAAGTAACATACATGTAATAGGATTTTAAATGGCAACGTATTCAAGTTATAGAGCACTTACAACAGAAGAAATCGCAGACGGAAGTCTTGTAGATGCTAATTTTGTTGATACAGCAAAGAAAACTTTTGGAGTAACATGGATCTACGGAGATCCAGGTGCATGTACACCTGGCTGTTGTTGCCTGTGGACGGTTCCAAACTACGTTTCAAAAGTTACTTTTGAGTTATGGGGAGCAGGCGGCAACGGACACGGTCAGTGCAGTTGCGATAGATGTCATCACTTTAGAGGCGCCCAAGGCGGACAATACGGTAATAAAACTATCGCCACAACACCAGGATGCCAATATACTGTATGTGCCGGCGGAGTTTATCGTTGCTATAGTCAAGAATGTACAGGTTGTAACGGATGTACAACTTACATAAACGGATATAATATAAGCAATTTGTGTGCTTGCGGTGGACAAACTGGTTTTGCTAATACCGCGTGGACAACTGCTTGTTATTCAGAATGGGCATATTGTAAGAGTCCTACAGACACATGTTCTGACTTTAACCTAGTGCCTATGGTACCAGGATGGTCAAACGCAAACGTTTTCTGTCACTGTCATAACCAAGAAGAATGGATGGGGACTGCTCCATTTATTGGATCTACAATATTATCACAAATTCGTGAATGTTGGATTCGTTGTGGTTGCTGGACTGTGCCGTATGGCGCAGGCGGTCAAGGAGGTATGGGCACATATTGCGGCTCAGGCGCTTGTGGACAAGGTGGAACAGGTGGTTCTGGCTTAGTTAAGATTACTTACCTGTAAGGATTTTTAGATGGCAAATTATACGAGTTACAGAGCAGGACGCATAACAGGAAACAATATTGTTAATAACTCTATTGATAATCCTCAGTTAGCGTCGGATGTTAGAAGTTCTTACGGTATACAATGGGTGTTTGGAGATCCAAACCCATGTACAACCGGATGTTGCTGTCTTTGGACAGTTCCATCAAACGTAAAAATGTTAAAATTTGAAGCATGGGGCGCAGGCGGCAACGGTCACGGTGCTTGTTCATGCGACAGATGTCAGCACTACATGGGTGCTACAGGCGGAAATTATAGTACTGTCAATGCCGCTTCGTGTCCGGGATGCCAATATACAGTATGTGCTGGTGGAGTATTTCGTTGTTACAGTATTGAATGTAATGCTTGTAACGGATGTACAAGCTATGTTAACGGATATAATATAAGCAACTTCTGTGCTTGCGGAGGATCAAGTGCTTGTTCCAACGGTGCTTGGACAGATTCATGTTTCTCATATATGGATAACTGTGCTTTCCCAGGTATGGGCGGCAGTGATTTTCACATGAACAATATGACTCCGCCATTTATTGCTGCCGGTCCTTACACATATCCTGGCGATGCATGTCACTGCTGGAAATCATTAAGTTACTCGCACTCTGCTGTTGGTTTTAATACTGGACGCATTCATACATTTTTAACAGAATGCTGGGTTCGTTGCGGCTGCTGGACAGTTCCGTATGCAGCGGGTGGCCAAGGCGGAAAAACAACATACTGCGGAAGTAGCTGTTGCGGACAGGGCGGAACAGGCGGTTCCGGAGTTGTAAAAATTACATATTTTTAAAAATAAATAAAAAAGATTAGGAGAGATTATAATGCCTTTAGTATCTGTAGATTATGAATATAATTTACCAAACGAGTTTTTAGTAGATCACACTTTTACCGATGGTAAAAAGCGTGAAACTACATACGATGGTCCTGATAAAATCTATCTAATCATCGACAAAGAAACTGGTGTGGAAAAAATGGGTCCAGTAACAGCAGAAGAAAAAGCTGACGGGCGACCAGTACCAATTGATTGTCAATATTGGGAAGTAGATTGTATTGAAAACCCATTATTCTGTCAGTTGCGTGCCCCGGTAATTGACGAGGTAGAAGAAGATCATACTGATTCTTACTTTCATCCTGATAGTCCAGAGATTCCAGGTTATCCAAGATATGTGATTCAAACACCTATTTTACCACGTAACATTTATAACAAGTATCAAACAAAAGTTAACCTAGAAACAGGAGAACTAGTAATTCCAGTTTTTGAAGTTAACGAGTCAATGTTTGGCGATCATATGAGAGGTAAACAACTCACATGGGACGATGTACGTAAACAACGTGATTACGAGCTTAAAAAATCTGATGGCCGCTGGACAACAGATATGCCAGAATCTCTACAAAATAAGTGGAAAGAATACAGACAACTGTTACGCGATTTGCCTACAGTAATGGAAGAAGCTGGTGTTCCACCAAACGTAGCTATGAAAATGTTCCCAATAGAACCGTTATCAGAAGCTCCTCCACACGATCCAAACGCTTAATTAACATTTGCCAAAAAGCACAACTTAGGTTGTGCTTTTTTTTTGACTGTAGTATAATAACCATAAATATCTCACACTATATAGGGTAATATTAATGAATAGATCTACAGCGTTTTTCATAAACGGCGGAGCTGGCCGTGTTATATGTTCAATTCCGGCATTTGAAGCGTATCAAAAAGAAAACCCAGATGATGATTTTGTAATATTGTGCGAAGGCGGCCTTGATTTTTTTAAAGGACATCCAACTTTACACGATAAAGCATACGATGTTTTCCACAAAGGTTTGTTTGAACAATTTGTAAAAGATAGAAATTGTAAAACTCCAGAGCCCTATCGAGTATGGGAATACTACAATCAAAAATGTAGCCTAGCACAAGCATTTGATATTGAGATCAATAATAAAGGTGTAAGGGAATTGCCTCCACCAAAGATTTATCTAAGCAAAGTTGAAATGGTTCAAGGCGCAAATGTTGTAGAAGATGTTAAGAAAGTAACAGGGTTTGACAAGGCTATAGTTGTACAACCGTTTGGCCGTAGTGTTGAAACTGTAGGTGATTTTATTATTGATAGTACATCTCGAAGCTTTCAACTTAATAATATTATTGATCTTATCAATACATTAAAGAAAGAATACGCTATAATCGTTATGAGCGAAGTACCTTTAAGATTACAAGACGATGATAACGGCAAATATCCAGTAGCACAACCCCAAATACCCAACTTAAGAGCGTGGGCAGGAGTTATTCAAGTAGCAGATCATTTCCTAGGTTGCGATAGTGTGGGACAACACAGTGATAAGGGATTGAATAAAACTGCTACAGTTGTAA
>JACCDW012074985.1_pt1 | contig 11326 bp, 8 predicted proteins | sample 7449781 | NCBI WGS metagenome assembly JACCDW01 (sample SAMN15323449, study PRJNA562643) | freshwater metagenome | isolation source: river surface water | place: USA:Blue River Watershed | collected 2017-08-18
ATGGCATGGCGGTAGCACAAGCGCAGCACGTGATCCGTGAATTGATGGAGCAGTGTGAAAAGCGAAATATCAATTTTAGGTTTGCCATTCACCCAGTTGCTGGACGTATGCCGGGGCACATGAACGTGCTCCTGGCCGAGGCCAATATCTCTTATGACAAGTTGATTGAGATGGACGACATCAACGAGGACTTCTCGAATACAGACCTAGTATTTGTGGTAGGAGCCAACGATGTGGTCAATCCAGCAGCTAGAACGAATCCGGAAAGTCCAATTTTTGGTATGCCAATTTTGAATGCGGATAAAGCTCGCACGGTGATTGTATCCAAGCGAAGCATGGGTAAAGGCTATGCAGGGGTTGAAAATGAGCTGTTTGGATACCCTAATTGCTTGATGCTATTTGGCGATGCAAAGCAGACCATCACCAAGGTAGTCAGTGAAATGAAAGACATGGCCTAAGGGCTATGCTTTAGTCCAATCCCAAGGATAGCTGTAATGGAAGTAGCTGAAAGCTTTTTCTATGCCAAAGGCAGCTTCCGTGGGATTGGATTCCTTCCCGATGCTTTTTAGTAGGGTAGCCTGCATTTTGTTCCCATCCATAGTGGGGGAATTCCTGGGCTAGTTTCTCCATCAACTCATCCCGATACACTTTTGCTAAGATGGATGCGGCAGCAATGGAAGCGAATTTTCCGTCCCCTTTGATCACACAGGTGTAAGCGTAGGGAAGTGTGGATTTCCACCGATTGCCATCAATCAGCAGGTGTTCAGGTGCTTGTGGGAGTTGCTGAATGGCGCGTTCCATGGCCAGGAAAGAAGCGTTCAAGATATTGATCTGGTCTATTTCTGAGACGCTGGCTTCCGCGACCGCCCAACCGAGTGCGATTTCTTTGATTTCTTGAATTAAATCTTCCCGAGTTTTTTTAGTCAGTTTTTTCGAGTCTTGAATCCAGGGGTTGTGGTAGTCCGAAGGTAAAATCACAGCCGCAGCGACTACAGGACCAGCTAGGCAGCCTCTGCCTACTTCATCGCAACCAGCTTCGATTCGATTAGCTTCTAAAAAGGGGAGAAGGGTCATCGCTGTGACTGGCTGTGGGTTGGTAATAGGAATGGATCATTTCTGCCACTAAAGCTGTCCAACCCGTTTGATGGGAGGCACCTAATCCTTTGCCGCTATCACCATGGAAGTATTCGAAGAAAAGCAGGTGGTCTTTGAAGTGGGGATCTTCCTGAAACTTGGTTTGGTTGCCATACATGGGCCTTTTCCCATCTTTATCTCTAGTGAATATTGAGATGCAGCGAAGGGATAATTCCTTGGCAATGATGTCCATGGTCAAGAATTTGCCCGATCCGGTGGGGTATTCAATGGAAAGGTCTTCCCCGTAGTAGCTGTCAAACTTCTTCAAAGATTCCATGATCAGAAAGTTGATGGGAAACCAAATAGGGCCTCTCCAATTGGAATTACCGCCAAACATTTGGGTGTCTGCCTCTCCAGGTGTGTAGCGAATCGAAAGCGTGTCCCCATTAATTTTCATGGTGTAGGGATGGTTTTCGTGGTATTTGGAGAGCGAGCGGATGCCAAATTCGCTTAGAAATTCGGTTTCATCGAGCATCCGTTGGAGGACACTCTTCATGCGATGCCCGCGAAGGAGCGAAAAAAGTCTCCGTTTGCCGTATCCGGGTTGAACCCAACTCGATACCAAGGCAGCTAGTTTGGGTTTTTCTTTGAGAATGAAATCCAGACGCTTTTTGAATTCGGGGAGGGAATCAAAAAGTTCTTCTCGGATCGGCTCCACTGCAAAAAGAGGGATCAGGCCGACAATGGACCTTACTTTCAGTTTTTTAGGGTCTTTGCCTTGGTAGTGAAACACATCGTAAAAGAAATTGTCCTCGTCATCCCAGAGGGATATTTGTTCCGAAGAGATGGTATTCATTGCCCCGGCAATGTACAGGAAGTGTTCAAGGAATTTGGTTGCGCTAAACTGGTAGACCGTATTGTGTTCGCAGAGATCAAGGGCAATTCGCAGCATATTTAGCGAGAACATGGCCATCCAAGAGGTGCCATCGGCCTGTTCTAGTTTGCCTTGGTAGTATTGGGCGTGATTTCGGTCAAATAAGGAGATGTTGTCTAGTCCAAGGAATCCTCCTTCAAAGATGTTGTTACCTTCCGAATCCTTTCGGTTGACCCACCAGGTGAAGTTGAGCATGAGTTTGTGCATGGCTCGTTCCAAAAATTGCTGGTCGCCTTTCCCTCCATTGAGCTTTTTATCTATCTGATATACCCGTTGAACCGCATAAGCATGTACTGGCGGGTTTACATCTGAAAAATTCCATTCATAAGCCGGAATCTGACCATTGGGATGCATATACCACTCGTTGAGAAGCAGGAGCAACTGATTTTTGGCAAATTCCGAATCTATTCGTGCAAGCGGGATGCAATGAAATGCCAAATCCCAAGCTGCATACCAGGGGTATTCCCACTTGTCGGGCATCGAGATGATATCAAAGTTCTGCAAGTGCGTCCAACTGTGATTTCTTCCTTTTTTCCGTTCTTGTGGGGGTTGGTAGCGTCCTGGATCGCCCTCTAGCCAGCGGCTGACATCGTAGTAGTAAAACTGCTTGGACCAGAGCAAGCCTGCATATGCTTGGCGCTGAATGGCTTGATGTTCTAGGTTGGAGACTTTTTCTTGCAATACCTGGTAGAATTCATCTGCCTCTTTTTTGCGCTGTGCGAGAATCTCCGGAATGGCATCTTGAGAATCTTCTTCAAGTTGTCGTTGCATGCGGAATTGAACCTTCGCCTCTCCGCCAGCAGGGATGTTCAATTCATAGATCGCTGCTGCTTTGGTACCTGTGCCGTCAGTAAGTCTGGAGTCATCCCCACGCAGGAGGTAATCATTGATGGCGTCTTTGGTAGATTTTCGCTCATTTGGAATGCCATAGAGTCGTTCTCGATTGGTTTCATTGTCACAGAAAACCAGTTCCTGATGTCCCTTAAAACTAAAAATATAGTTCCCTGATCTGGGATTAAAGGCTTTTAAGGAATCCGAGTTGATCTGGGTCATCTTGGGCATAAAGGGTTCGTGCCCTGTAAACCAAAATTTCCGAAACCAGACCGTTGGTAAGACCCATAGCTTCGCTGCTTCAGGACCTCGGTTGGTGATGGTTGCCGAAGCTACAATATCCTCTGCGTCGGCTTTGGCATATTCAATCACAATGTCAAAATACCGGTTTGCATCAAAAATACCGGTGTCAACCAATTCGTATTCGTTCTCGAGTTTGCTTGCCTTTTTATTTTCATCTACCAGCTTTTGGTAAGGAAACTCCCCCTGAGGATACTTATACAGCATCTTCATGTAGCTGTGCGTTGGGGTAGAATCTTGGTAGAAGTAGACTTCTTTGACATCCTCCCCGTGGTTGCCCTGGTTGCCCGTCAACCCAAAAAAACGTTCCTTCAAAAATGGATCTTTGCCATTCCAAAAGGCCCAGGACATGCAGAGGATTTGCCGATGATCAGACAGGCCTGCGATTCCCTCTTCTCCCCAGCGATAGGCCTTGCTCCGTGCATGGTCGTGGGTTACATTTTCCCAAGCCGCCCCATCGGAACTGTAATCTTCACGCACCGTGCCCCATTGGCGATCCGTGAGGTAGGGTCCCCATTTCTTCCAATGCTTCTTTTTTTCTTTATCTTCTTGTAGTCGTGTATGTTCGGCAGACATGAAACTTGTGTTTCGTTGGGCGAGGGGTGAAATTATCATTTTCAACTCATATAAAGGCAAAAAAACCTAGCTAAATGCAAGAAAATCAAGTAAAATTTGAAACGATGTCTTCTTGAATTATTCAGGTTACTTAACCGATTTCAATCGGATTTGAGTTGGAAACCGATTGAAATTTGCCAAATGATAGATTTTTTAAAAACTAACTCTAGCTGTTTTCAAGAATGAAAGGATAGTTTTTTGATTAACCTTTATTTTTTTCTTCTACGTTTGTAGAATAAAAAAATCTTCTACATTTGTAGAATAAAATTCATATTCCATGTTGCCAAAAGCCGAAGAAGAACTGATGAACTACCTCTGGGAATTGAAAAAAGCCTACCTGAAGGACTTGATCGATTCCTATTCTAATCCTAAGCCTGCCGCTACGACGGTTTCTACTCTGCTTAAGCGGATGCAGGAAAAAAAGTTTGTTGGCTATGAATCCACCGGTAAATCCCGAGCATATTTTCCCTTGGTAACTAAGGAGACCTATTTCGGCAAGCAACTTCAAGGATTGATCAAGAATTTCTTTAATGATTCTCCAGCCCAGTTTGCTTCTTTTTTTGCGCAGCAGACTTCTTTCACGGAAGCCCAACTTGAGGAACTCAAATCCATGATAGACGATCAACTAAACCGGAAGAATTAATGGAATACCTGTTCAAATCTATCCTTTGTTTGCTCGTATTGCTGTTATTCCATCGGGTTGTTCTGCAGCAGGAAGTGCTCCATCGGTTCAACCGATTTTTTCTTCTGGCTGCGATTATAGGGTCGTTTTTGATTCCCTTAGTCACAATTGAGATGGAGCGGGAGATCGCTGTTCAATCCCTTGCTTCGGTTTTTTATCCAGCTGAACTTATTTCTTTTGAATCAAGTATGCCAAATGAGTCTGCCATTACGCCAATTTCCAAGGCAGAATCCGCGCCCGCAATGCTTACTGTTCCTTGGTCAAAATTAGGATGGACTATTTACCTCCTGGGAGTTGCTTTCTTTTTGATCCGGTTCATTCGAAATATCAGTCTAATTTATGATCAAATCCGAAAAAACGATCGGGTGATGTATCGCCAAGAAATAGTAGTTTTGCTCTTAGAGTCTGTTTCTCCTTTTTCCTTTTTGAAATATATTTTTTATTCAAAATCGGTCTTTGAGAAAGAGGGTATTCCCGACGCTGTATTTCTCCATGAGCAATGCCATGTCCGGGAAAAGCATACTTTGGATATTGTGCTGGTGGAGCTGTTGCTGATCATTTTCTGGTTTCACCCGGGCTTGTACCTCGCCCGGCAGGCTATCCGGCTCAACCATGAATTTATCGCTGATGACCAAGTGATCAAGCAATTCTCTTTTCGCGAGTATCAAACGATTTTATTATCCGTTCTTTCCAGCCAGCAAGGATTTGCTTTGGGAAGCAGTTTTAATTTTCCTTTAACCAAAAAACGATTTGAAATGATGAATAAATCCTCAAAACCCGGAATAAAATTCCTGAAATTGGCCAGCCTAGTGGTTTTTTTAGGTGTTGTTGTAGCGATTTTCGCAGATAAAGTCGCTATGAATGCAGTAGCACAAGAAACTGAAGTAACCGATAAGGTCCAATCAACTACAAGTAATTCTGATTTGGTAAAAACATACAGTCAGTTGTATGGAAAATTTCAATTGAAAGCCTTTGCTAATCGCCAATTTTCAATTCCATCAGATCAAGAAATCGAAGCACTACGAATGGAGTCGAACGCATTGGATCAACTTTACACCCAAATACCTCTAGAAGAGCGGGGGAAAGTAAAACGAGTTTCCTTCCCCTATGCCAAACTTGAGGTAGCTGGAAAAGTGACCTACAAAAGATTTGAAGATCTAACTCAGGAGGAAAGAGAAAGCCTGGGTTGCTAGGATAAAACTAGTTCTGGGCTGCCTTTTGGAGAGATTTGTTCCTGTTTATAGGTTAATTTCCGGAATTCAGAAGGCCAACTTTCAGCCCATTCTCGGTAGGCTTGCGTTTTAGTCGTGTCTGGTAAGGATAAGCTGATAAGGAGTTCAAAGTCGAAAAAATCAGCTTTTTTTCCTGCTCCAGACATTTCCCCATCCAAGGCATTGCAGGCTTGCTCATATTGCCCAGCTATAGGTACCATGACCACGGGTTTGCCCAAGTACATGGCCTCGCAAACCGATTCAAAACCTGCAGTACAGATCAAACCCTTACAGGCAGCCATGGCTTCCAAAAATGCTTGATCATTGACTTGGTGAAAACTCACATTAGGCAGGCGGTATTCAACTACTGCGGCACCTTTTTTATCCCAAAAAGCCTTAATGTAGATCTCGGGATTACTTTTTGCAAAAGCGATCACCTCTTCCGCATAGCCGGGATTCACCATGTAGGTGAGGTAGAAATCTTCATTCGAAACCTGAAGCTCTTTTACCTCTTGTCGAAGTAAAGGAGGAACGACTCTAACCGAACAATCCTCATTTTTAGGTAAAAATGAAAGTGCCAAGTGCTCGGAAGCTCCCCAGGCTGTAAGTCGGGTGTGTATCCGGAAAAGAAATTTTTCTAGGGGTCTGTTTGGTGCAAAGGTAAATTCTGGGTGTTCTGCCAAGTATTGATGCCCGATTGCCCAGAACACCGCCTTGGATCCAAAAAATAGGTGATAAAGTCCTGCAAGCGGTTCGTAAAAATTCACTACTACTTCCGGTTCCTTTTCTTGAATCAACAGATGAATAGTTTGTAGGCTCGTCCAATACCTGGGCAGTTTGCCCAGATTTGTTCGAATTGTTTTTCCAAGCAGGATTCGCTTTTCAAGTCCATCGGTTTCAAAGTTTGGGCTTTCTACCGAAGTAACTGTGGCACCAATTTTATCTAAAAAAAAACCGGGAACTTGTCGTCTTGGGCTTTTCCCTACCACCACACCCACTAATTCATGCTGCTCCTTTTTGAGTAGTGCTGCAAATGAGAGCGCTTGCGTTAGGTGGCCTCGCCCTTCCCCTTGAATCAAAAATAAGAATCGCATGGTTTACAGTTGAATGCTTCTTGAACTGAGCTGCGCGTCTTCTATGCCAGTAAAGGCCACGTGGGGTAATATGCGCTCTTCCAAATGATCTGGCTCTATCCTCAGCTTGGTAGGTGTAGGATCACTTACTTTCTTGAAATCAATCTCGTTGAAATAGATCAACTCCCAATTTCCTTCAAAATCTTCAGCTAAGGCACTCATGGTCTCCACCCAATCCCCAGAATTCAAGTAATGAATTCCATCAATCATTCGATTTTCTGGTTTATGGATGTGACCACAGATTATCCCATCGCAGCCCTTAGATTTTGCCATTTTGGCCAATTCCATTTCGTAATCATCGACGTAGGAAACTGCCTGCTTCACTTTTCCTTTTACAAATTGGGATAGGGAAAAGTAGGGAAGCCCTTTTCTCATTCGGTAATAGTTGACCACTCGGTTGAGCCAGAGCAGAAAAGTGTACCCAACATCGCCGAGGTAAGCAATCCAGCGCAAATTAGTGGTGATGCTGTCAAAAACATCCCCATGCGTGATGAAATACGTTTTTCCATTACTTTCATAGGTCATGTCTGCTAGAATATGCAGACCCCCGATTTGTATGGGGAGGATCTGATCTAAAAAGTCATCGTGATTTCCTCGAAGGTAGTAGACCTTGGTAGACTGATTTTCCATCATTTTCAACACACGATTGAAAAATCGGGTATGCTTCCGTTTCCAGCTTCCTGACTTTTTCAGCTGCCATCCGTCGATGATATCACCATTTAGGATGAGGTTATCGCAGTGAAATTGTTTTAAAAACCGTACAATTTCTTTTGATTTGGAGCCCTTGGTTCCCAAGTGAACATCCGAAACAATAATGGTTTTGTAGTGAGTCTTCACGTAGGTCGTTTTGTTTCACAAATTGGACAGCAAACGTCACTTGGCTATGTTTGAAATGTTATGTTTTTGTTTCTAAAACGAAATTTTATTTCACTTAAATTAAAATTAGGTTAATTAGAAGTTAAAAATCAGTATCGATATGAAGGAGTTCACACAAGCTCCGGATAAAATAATCCTTCAACTATTATGCAAGCGGTTTGAATCACTTGCCCATCAATCCTTAGTTTCGTTCTTGTAACCCACCCTTTCCATGAAAAAGATCCTCCTTAGCCTAAGTTGCCTGCTTGTCATTTTTTCAAGCGTTGCACAACAACCTGCCTCCAAAGGAAATTACGAGCTCGCAGCTCGTTTTTCACCCGATAAACTGAAGAAAATGATTTTTTCTACCAGCGTAGATGCGCATTGGATGAAAAAATCAGATCGGTTTTGGTACGAATACGAAACTTCTCAAGGGAAAAAATGGCTGCTGGTTGATCCGGTACGGAGAACAAAAACCCCACTCTTTGATGCAGATAAACTAGCGGCCGAGTTGACTCGGGCAGTCAAAGACCCCTTTGATGGGCAGCACCTCAAGCTGGACAACATGAAGCTTTTAGCCGATGAAAACACACTACAGTTCTCGGTGAAAAGCACCGCAGAGGTACTCAAAAAGGATTGGGCAGAGCTGAAAGCAAAAAACAAAAACTCCAAAGATTCACTAGAAAAGAAGGTGCATACCTTTCAATTCAATTTGATTTCTCAGCAACTCAAAGAAATCGAAACTGTAAAAGAGCCTACGCGCCTTGCTTGGGCTAACATTGCGCCTGACTCCTCCAAGGTGGTGTATGTCAAAAACTTCAACTTGTATTGGATGGACAAAGCTAATTTCTTGAAGGCGGTTAAGGATTTGAAAGATTCTACCCTGGTAGAAACTGCGATTACTAAAGATGGAGTTGCAGATTACGAGTACGGGTGGGGAGACCGTGGAGATGACAATGTGGAGGTAGAAAAAAAGAAAAACGACCGAAAGCGGGCTCCTGTACTTTGGAGTGCGGATAGCAAGCAATTTATTCTTACCCGCACGGATCAGCGAAAAGTGAAAGACCTCTGGGTGATTCACAATACCCGAGATCCAAGACCTACTTTAGAAACCTACAAGTATGCAATGCCTGGGGAGAAGGAGCAGCCGATCACTAACTTGATCCATTATTCCTTTGAAACTCAAAAATTGAGTGACTTACCAATTTCTACTTTTAAGGATCAAACGGTGTCGCTTTGGTCAACCACTCCTCCAGCAAATACTCGGGACGATGATTTCCGTCCTACTACCTGGTTGGGTAATGGAACTGAATTTTACTTTGCTTTGACCTCTCGTGACCTGAAGCGAGTAGATGTTTTGCGTTGGAATTTGAAGACCAATCAGAAGGAAGTAGTAATTGAAGAAAGAAGCAATACCTACATCGATTTTGAAAAACCAGAATTGGTGGGCAATGACCTGATCTGGTGGTCGGAGCGCGATGGCTGGGGGCATTTTTACCTTTATGGAAAGGATGGTATCCTCAAACGCCAACTTACTTCAGGACCATACCATACGGCTGGTGCTGCTCGAGTAGATGCTTCCCTTCGTAAGCTTTACTTTACTGCCAATGGTAAAGAAAAAGGAGAGGATCCCTACTACGAGCACTTGTATTCGGTGTCCCTTGATGGGGGAGCAGTTTCCCTATTAAATAAAGGGGATTTCAACCATGAGATCAACATCAATGATGCAGCTTCCTACTTTATCTCTAATTTCTCACGCGTAAATACGGTTCCTGCATCTGCTTTGTACGATCGAAATGGAGCAAAAATCATGGATTTGGAGACGGCAGACCTGAGCCAACTCCTTGCTGCAGGATACAAGTTCCCAGAGCCGTTTACCTTCAAGGCAGATGACGGCATCACTGACTTGTTTGGGGTGATGTACAAGCCTTTTGACTTTGATTCTACGCGTACCTATCCACTGGTGCAATACGTGTATCCTGGCCCACAGACCGAAGCGGTCAACAAATCCTTTGGTCGCGGCATGGACCGTACGGATCGTTTGGCACAGTTTGGCTTTGTGGTCGTGACCCTAGGCAACCGCGGAGGTCACCCGGCCCGCTCCAAGTGGTACCACAACTATGGGTACGGAGATCTCCGCGATTATGGATTGGCAGATAAGAAAGCCGCCGTAGAGCAGTTGGCTGATCGCCATACCTATATTGATCGAAGCAAAGTGGGTATACATGGACATTCGGGTGGAGGCTTTATGTCCACTGCAGCAATGCTTGTTTATCCGGACGTGTTTAAAGTGGCGGTTTCTTCAGCAGGAAATCACGAAAATAACATTTACAACCGCTGGTGGTCGGAGAAGCACCATGGTGTTCAGGAGCGTGTTTTGCCAAGTGGAGACACTACTTTTGTGTACCAGATTGAGAAAAACTCTGAATTGGCAAAAAACCTGAAAGGACACCTAATGCTCAGCACGGGTGATGTAGACAACAATGTGCATCCTGCAGGCACCATCCGTATGGCCAATGCCTTGATTAAGGCTGGCAAGCGGTTTGAATTTGTCTTACTTCCAGGGCAGCGTCATGGCTATGGTGATATGAATGAATATTTCTTCTGGAAGATGGGGGATTACTTTGTAGCTCATTTATTGGGAGACAGCAGCCCCCCACCGGTAGATATGGTAGAGATGCAGCGGGATAAACCCAAGGATAAATAAACTGACACGTTTCCTTTTATTAAATCCCTCAAAAAGTCTTTTCTCTTTGAGGGATTTTCCCTTTTTACTTGTTTGCAATTCAAATCCTGCAGCCCTATCTTTAAACCTTAACAAGTCAATTCAATTAGTTCATCCAGACTTAACTTATTCGAATATGCCAAAATGCGTTCACATGGGAGCAAAAATTAAATGCTCTTTTGGGGCAGGACCCAAGGATATGGTAGTTTTACCCATCGCAATGACCATGAATGCTTCGAAGGCTATGGCTACTGAGATGGATTTTGTACCCATGTTGAATGTCCCAGCTTTTGGGCAGTGTAAGTCACCTCTCAATCCAATGTGTTGGCAAATGGTGGGCCCAGTTCCAGTTTTCAAGCCTGCTCCCTGTAATCCGATCACTATAATGCCTTGGTCCCCAGTTGCTAAAAAACTCAAAATAGGAGGATTTCCAGCAATGCTTGATACGAGTAAAACGATGTGTATTTGGATGGGATCCATTACTGTAGACAAGCCAGGTGTAACTAATGTAGAGGCTAAGTGATGAGGAGAGCTTGATTATTTTTTTCGAATCGAATTTGACTGTTTAATACTGCTAAAATTTCGAGCAAATAGTTTTTACGCTTTTTTAGCCGTTTGAAATCCTATTGATAAACTAGTTTGGATGTAGTATTTTAACTTTTCAATTTTGCTGTTTTCCATGGGCCAAGTAATTTAGAATATGGAATCAACAGGTAACTTTTTGAAAAACACGTTAAAGGATAATCTCCTCCAATTTGTGCTCTTGTTTGCTGCCGTGACTCTGGGTTTTTTTGCGGAAAACTTAAGGGAAGAAAATGCGCATAACTATGTTTTAGTTCTTTAATTTATGTTGCAATGTTATATATCCAATGAAAATTAAGCTGTGCCTATTTATCCTTTTGTGGAACTTTCTAAACATTCAAGTTTCAGCACAAGAAGTCCCTGCACCCAAAGTCCCGCAAACTA
>JACCDW010404951.1_pt1 | contig 11325 bp, 12 predicted proteins | sample 7449781 | NCBI WGS metagenome assembly JACCDW01 (sample SAMN15323449, study PRJNA562643) | freshwater metagenome | isolation source: river surface water | place: USA:Blue River Watershed | collected 2017-08-18
TCTTCTTGATCCCAACTCCATCCTCCTTCCAAAATAATAAACATGAAGATTAACAAGATACCAAAAAAGTGCCGTGGTATATACATATTGTGTAAGAAATATCGCATCTGACAGGAAAGTACTTCTTGTACAAATCCACTTGTAATCACTGCATAGATAACAAAAATATAGGCAAATCTGGATAAAACTAAACTAAATTCCATTCTACTTTATGTTATTTTTTTACTGAATCTGTATATACTTTATATCCCCTATACATGCCGATAACTTCATAAGTTCTGAGTTGTTACAATCTAAGATCACTAAGCACTTAGAAAAACTAAAAAGATTTACAATTTGATCCCAATAATGTTTCTCATGATGAGGATTCATTAGAATATTTGAGATGTAAAGAGTATCGCGAAACATAATCTGACAAAAACGTTTTGTCTCATGTGAATCTGTGGATAAAAGATATTGATGAATATCACGAAACTCCTTCCAGATGATACTTAAAATCTGAGCCATACAACTTTCTTTTTGTCCATATTCAAAAATGCCAATCGTATTTACAGATGGAGTCATTGCGATTCTTTGTTCAAGATGTGAAGCAGGACGAAGTTGTTTAAGATAGTCTATCCATTTTTTCATATCTCGCTTATAAAACTGAGACTTAGATTTGATTACAAAAGGATATTTTTGTTCTTCAAACTCTTCTTCAGATACTATATTCGTAGCATTTTCAAGATACCCAGCTTTGACTGTAACAAAGGAAGGTAGAGATTTTAATTGAAAAAGAGTTTCAAAAGGACAATGACTTATTTGCGGCATCGTCCACCAATACACTTCAAGAGTTGTTTGTAACTCTTCTGCCCAACAGATTCCTGACAGAAGGGATTGTATCCGGCACCCCAATGATCCATAGATTTGTAAGAGAAGAACCATTCCTAAAAATTTACTTGCGTTTGGTGGCTTAAGCCTTTTTTTCTAGGATACAACTATCTAATCGCACTGGAGGGAATTCAACGTGTTGTTTCGCTTTATCGGTCCGAAATGATTGGATCGTTTTATGTATTTTCGGCTGGACGTGTACAAAACCGCTGGAATATCTGGACAAAAGAACTGCCCAATATTCGTCCTTTCTACGCTGTTAAATGCAATCCCGACAGAGATTTACTCCGTGTTATGGCAAAACATGGAGCGGGATTTGACTGTGCAAGTGAACGTGAGATTAATGAAGTGGCTTCAGTATTGAGCACAACCAATAAACTCACAACGTTATCTGATCACGTTATTTATGCTAATCCTTGTAAATCTCTTCGCGATGTGAATGCTGCCCACAACTTGGGTTCCCCCAATACTGTTATAGACTCCTTTGAAGAAGTGGATAAACTCAAGTCTATTGGATGGACTGGGAGTGCCTTGCTTCGTCTTCTCGTTGAAGACGCTGGAAGTGCAATGCCCTTTTCGTCCAAATTTGGGTTTGATAAACAATCTGTTGGAGGACTTGCCCGTTATGCTAAACTGAAGGGTATTCCTCTCAAAGGAGTCAGTTTTCACGTTGGTTCTGGATGTAAAGATCCAAACCAATATAAAGTTGCTGTAAAAACTTCTATACAGGCTATAAAAGATTTAAAAGAGAATGGGCACGAGGCTGATACAATAGATATCGGCGGTGGCTTCGTGCCCAATATATCACAGTTTGAGTTGAATGCTCGTGCGATTCGTTCTGCTCTTGGACCTGTGATGTTTGATAAGACAATGAAAGTAATAGCTGAGCCAGGTCGGTATTTTGCCACCGATGCCTTTGATCTGTTTGTACAGGTTATTGGAAAGAAACCTGCTTTATCAGGTAAACCAGACGAATGGCGCTATACAATCGATGAAAGTTTATATGGACAGTTCAGCAGTATTCCATTTGACCAACAGAAACCTATCTGGATGCGTGTCCCCAGGGAGTTTAATGAAACAGATATGAAACCCAGAAAACGTGTGAAAGGGACACTCTTTGGACGTACATGCGATAGTCTTGATGTCATTGCGAAATCCGATAATATGGAAGAGTTAAATGTTGGAGACTGGCTCTGGTTCCCTCATATGGGTGCTTATACAAGTGTAACGGCATCTGAATTCAATGGATTTCCTAAACCTCCTCAACATGGATCTTCTGCCCACCATGTCTTTCTCCCTGATTTACAAAGAATCTTAGATTCTCAATGGAAAGAAAGATTTCCAAGAGAAACAAAATATGTCACTCCAGTCCGATTGGAATAGCAAGCTAAAAATTGAAAAAAATATTAACCCTATTCCTTGATCACAACCCTCGCAAATCATGGATATTACATCTCAGTTTCTAACTTCTTCCTCTTCTTCCTCCCTTCAAAAAGGTGGTATTCTTTTGAAAGGACGTACTCGCTCCACTCGTCAACCTGTTCACATGATGATGCTGGTAGATACTAGTGGATCTATGGACGACGATCGCAAACTGGAATCTGTTAAGCGGTCTCTCCAAGTCATGCTTGTCTTGCTTTCAGATGAAGATCGCCTCAGTCTTGTGACCTTTGATGATAACTCCAAAGTTCATCTCAATCGCACGATTCCAACTGCAGCTGACCGTGAAGCGATTTCCTATCGCATTAGCAGTCTTCATACAAATGGGAGTACTAATATGAGTGCTGGTCTTCTTGAAGCACGTGATCGTGTAGAAGATCTATCCTCAGGGCGCAAACAAGGTATTCTCTTGCTCACCGATGGTCATGCTAACATGGGTGTTATGGATGTTCCTGGTCTTGTGAATATTGTCCGCCGCATTCAACAGGAAAAACCTGGTGTATCAGTGTCCACTGTAGGATATGGAGCAGATCACAATACCGATCTCTTGACTGAAATCGCGAAAGAAGGCGGTGGAGCATACAATGTTGTCAAAAGTCAGGAAGACGTGGCTACAACCTTTGGTGATGTTCTTGGTGGTCTCATGAGTATTAGCGTTCAGCGTGCTATTCTTGAGTTTCCTCCTGGATACAAAGTGAAAACATCCTATCCAGTCACAGTGGAATCTTCAGGAATGACGTATGTGAACATTGGTGATATTTACTCCGATACGGAAATCACTGTTCTCTATGAAGGTAATCCTTCTATGGGTCCTATTCGGGTACTTGGTACTGATATGACAACTCTTGATCCGATTGATGTTCTTTCCAGTCCAGATGCTATTGCTGATGAAGCAAGCTTCTTGACCAGTTTCATTGTCGCTCAGTTCCGTGGTGAAGTCAGTGATCTCTTGAAAGATGTGCGCAATCACAGTGGATCAGCTTCCCAGATCCAAGATCTCATGCAGCGGATCCGTGAAAATGTTCGCATCAGTGGTCATCCTATCGTACCCTTCTTGCTTGAAGATCTCCAACAAGCCTATGATATCCGCTCAGGAAATCGCATGATGTCGCAAGAAGAATACACAGAAATCGCACAGCATTCTGCCTACATTGGAATGAGTCGTGGTCTTCGGACAACAACCAGCCAAGTACCAAGCACCCCTCCTCCTCGTCGGACCCGTGGTCTCCAACGTCAACGTGCTATGGGTGCTATGATCACTTCAGTAGGATCTGCTCCACCTGCTGGTGATGAGGAAGATGTAGTCGCAGAAGCTATGGCACTTCCACCTTCTCCACCGATGTCTCCTATGGCTCCTCCTCCCCTCTTTACATCACCCACTGCCAACGCTGTTCAGCGTCAAATGCAAAGTGTCATGCGCACGATGTCAATGCAACCCTCTGATGAATAAATAAGTATAAATATAATCATCATCAGATAAAAATAAAAATTGACCTAAAACTATTTTTATTTAGCATTCAAGAACAGTATGTCCAACACAGAAGAAGCCACAAAACTCAATGTCCTTGATTCTATTGGATTTGTAGAGATTCTGGATACCTTTGGCGATGATCTTACTGTCGTGAATGCTGCTCGTGTTTCTTTCGCCAAAGAATCTCATGAACTCACGGAACAAGATAAAAAGTTGATTAAATATCTGGCTAAGCATGAACACGTGACACCTTTCTTTCACCCACAAGTTCGCATGCGCATTAAAATGCCAATCTTTGTAGCTCGTGAATGGTATCGTCATCAGATTGGATTTGCACGCAATGAGGTCAGCCGTCGCTACGTTGATTCACCTCCTGAATGCTATGTACCCAAGGCAGAAGACATTCGTGCTCGTGATCCAAAACTCAAACAGGGTTCCAAGTCAGAATCAGTTGACAATGCTGAATATGTACATGAAGAACTTTATGAAGCAACGTCTGCAGCAATGGATGCGTATAAAAAACTTCTTGCTAATAATGTTGCTCCTGAAGTCTCACGTATGGTTCTCCCTCAATCCATGTACACCGAGTTCATAGAAACAGGAAGTCTTGCTGCCTATGCCCGCCTCTGTAGACTTCGTTTGGATCCGACGGCTCAAAAGGAAATCCGCGATTATGCAGAGTCAGTGAATAGTCTCTTACAAAAGAGATTTCCTGTGAGTTGGGTTGCTCTTATGGAATCAGTTGAAACAAAAACCTAAGGAAAGATAGAGATGAAAACAAATACAGTTTTATTATATGTACTTATTGCATTGGCAATAGTCATTGTATATCTTTTATTAAAACCAACTAAAATAGTATCAACAAAAGAATATGTACCTGTTGTCTATGATACGATCCCGGATAGAACTGTTTTCTTAGGAAACTGGGGTGGATGGGGCGGCTGGGGAATGCACACAAAGCCTTTTGGTGGTCCTCCTCCACCTCCTCCCCCTCCTCCTTCTGGTGGTGGTGCTCCCCCTCCTCCTCCTCCTGGTCCTCCTCCGCCACCACCTCCTGCTCCTCCTGCACCGTTTGCCGACATGAAAAATGAAGGATTTACATGTGCTCCTTATCCATTCGCTTAATACTCAGCATCACTATCTGGAAAACTGGTATCAATCGTATCTGATTCACGATTATAACGACCATGATATTGTAAAGGCATTCCATCTGCGCCAATCGTATAAAGTTTACTCTTGGCAGAGTTGAGATAATAGTTTGTACCATGGTGTTCAAACTTGCGTACTTTAATAGTTAAGACATCTTCATCATTGATTTTAATGGGAGGTTCAAAGGATTCAACAGCTTTCGGTTTTTCTGTAGGCTCTGGAGCCTTTGGAAGAGCAACAGGTGGAGGAGCCACTTTGGGTTGACGTTTTTTGCGTTCTTTTTTGACTGGAGAAGCAACAGGAGCAACTACAGGAGCAACTACAGGAACAGAGGCTGCTGCTTGGACAAGTGCGGTTGGAAGTTTGACTTTTCCTTTCTTTTTTTCCTTGGGTGCTTCAACTACAGGAACAGGCGCAGGCGCAACGACCTCTTCCTTTTTTTCCACAAGTTTTTCACGAAGAGCAGAAGAAAGCTTGATTTTCGTTTTCTTTTTCTCCTTGGGTGCTTCTTCTACTGCTATCACTGGTGCAACAACAACAGGAGGAGGAGGTTCCACAGGTGGTGGAACTTTGGGTTGTCGTTTTTTTTTCTCTTTTGTTTCCATAGTTTCTTTTGGTACAACAAAATAAACTGCTAAAAATCAATTTTTAGCATAACAAGATAGGTATGAATCAACAAGCCATTATTGATACTCCATCTCTCCCGGTAGGAATAAAGAACAATATTATTTTTTACAGTATGTTTACTGTACTCTGGTGGGTAGCCATTTGGGGTTTGTCTGAAACAGTGATGACGATTCTTGTCAAGAACTCTATCATTTATCGCCTTGGGATTTATATTTCCATGCTTGCGTTTGCCTTTTTAATGCTCTTATTTCAACCTCAACTTGTAGGATATTTGTAAATATAGTATAGAATGAGAGGGCAAAAAGGAGGAAGCCTTACAAAAAATGGAAAAACCTTAACTGCTGAACAAATCTTGGATAAGTTTACAGCAACATATCTTGATAAAGATGCTGTAAATATAAATCAATCAACTCATGGGATATTAAAAAAATTTATTGATATTCTTAATACAGATAAATCATATCAACTCTTTGATGCTTCTAAACATTTAGTACTTGAAGATGAATACTTAAATTTTGATGATATTGAAAAAAGAGTATATAAGAGTGTAGTGAAAGATGGACAAAATAGTGCTAGAAATCTTAAATTAATCTTTCCTAAGATTTTATATAGGATATATAAAAATAATAATCCTTCAAACATCTTTTTTTTGGACCATCCATATATAGAAAAAAAATCTAATTCCAATAGTTGGTCACTTTTTGTTAAAAAAGATGGAAACTATATTGATACTGGATTTCAGGAAGAAGGTACAAGCTATAAAGAAGTTTTAAATAAATTTTTATTATCTAAATCCTACGCTATAGGTGATAATAACTATCAAGAACATGTTTCAGGATTAAAAGATAAAATAACTATACTATCTGATGATATTCAAGATTTTAATACTATGCCTAAATCAGACAAGCTATGGTTCAACTTGAATGATGATAGTGAACTTAGTGTTTTTTATGTAGAAAAAGATAATAGAAATCCAAATAAGTTTTTTTTTCACCCTCATAATTTTATTCGTTTTTTACCATCAAGGGCGTATGAAGAAAATATGAAACATTTATTTTATGACACTGCCAGAAAGATGTCTGAAATTTTTGAAGATTGTAAATACCAATATTTAGTAACAGGTGATAGATTTTATCATATTCATGTTACAAAAATACCAAATGAAGAAGATATTTTATTAACATGCCATGCTATGTACGAACAGTTTTCTTATGAGTCTAATAACCAAGAAGCAAAAAAAATGCAAGAAAATTTAAAAAAGTTCACATTAGAGACTCCCAATAGTAAACTATATAAACTATCACGTCCTATTGTAAATGGAAAAACACCTAATTTTAATAATAGTAATAATTCTCAAATAAAAAGAAAATATAGAAGAGCACATAACTTTTATATTTTATTACAACCTGGTAAATCATCGCATCCTATTTATAAAATATCAAAACATAATCAATATGGAAATCCTTTTTTAGTTTCGGGTCCTATGCAAATGCAGCGTGAATATGGAATGCACCAGCGGGACGCATTTAGACCCGCTATCTATGATTACTCATTGGGTGATCTCTTATTTGATATAAATCATATTAAAGGAAAAGGGGTTATGTTAGGACTTGCTAAAGAAAAATGTGTTATGTTATGTGATAATGTAGTAGAAGATTTTAATTATCGTAAGAAAGTTATAAATACTCTTTTTGATGAGAGTCTATCATCTCCTCTTACTAAAGAAGATATTGAAACTCATATGTTAACACCAGAGACGATTCCTAATATAAATAATTCTACAAGAAATACAACAAAATTTAAAAATTATATGACGAATAATAATACAAGTAGTATTAACTCTGGTGTGACAAAAAAAATAGTTGATAGAATATTAGCATTATATCCAGGTCAGGCAAGAAAAGATATAATAAATCTTATTAAAGACCATAGTCTAACAGGAGTAATTAATAATATATATATGATAGATGATGATCAAGAAATAAAAAAGATTTTGGCTGGCAATAATACAACAACTACACAAAATCAAAGCATGAATAATAATTCAGACAAAATAAATCTATTGATTGATATAATATTACAACTACACCCAGATGATTATAATAGAGAACAACTTAGAGATCTTTTTAATGTTTTACCATTGGAAGAAGTAATAGAAAATATGCCAGAAAATATAAAGAACAATGAGTTTATTTCAAATATTTTGAGACAACAAGGAGGAAAAAAGAAGAAAACAAGAAAGAATAGAAAATCTTCAAAACATACAAGAAAGAATAGATCTTAGTTATAGACTTTCTTTACAAACGGTGTAATATAATCAGATATCACATCCAAAAGATAATAACAATTAATATTCAAAGAATTAGTATTTGGAGGAGCCAGTCTACTTGAGTAAGTATGGTAGTAATGTAAACTTCCATCCTTACTATTTTTGTAAAGTTTAAAACTCATTGGATTATGTTCTTTCGTTTTATTTGTTTCATCTATAACTTTTAGGTAAAGTTGCACTACTATATATTCTTCATCAACAAACTCTATCTCTATTTTTGACCCTTGATAACTGATGTTTTTGTTGTATCTATCATTGTATCTTTTAGAGAGGATATCCCAATCGATTGTATCTATGATTTTCATAGTAGGTGTTACCCTTTTACCAATGTTCAATACAATCAATTTTATCACCTAAGAGTAAGGATGTCTACAAACTTAGATATAAAAGTTTTAATCTACGGAAAAAAAACTGATTCAAGATCTGAACCAGAAGTTTTACTTGGATATAGCTCTCAAGTAAATAAAAAAGATTTTTGGTGTTATAAGATAATAACATTGAAATTTATATCTGGAATCCCGGATGAAGAAATCGCCAAACTACAAAATACATTTCCTTCGGAAAATCTAAAAAAGCCTCGCGTATTTGCTGAGATAGATCTTCAAAAGTTTGGAGTTGATAACTTATTTAATGCTTATCTTTCTCCACAGAGACACCCAATGTCTGCTGATTTTTTACCTTTTTTCTCTCATTATATGAATCCTGATAAGACTTCTTTTAAAAAAGAGTATCAACATAATGGATATCTCACATTTGCTATTGATTTACAAGATTTTAGAAGAATATATAAACCTCAAGGTATTGAAAATAATGCTTCTATTGGAACATATGCAATGAATAAAAGTTCATTTAAAGAAAACGCATTTGAAATGGAAAATGGCGTTAAGTTTCTTCCAACAAAACTTCTTGATGATGATTGGCGAAATGAAAAAATAAAATCAAAGTTTAAAAATAGTTCTTCAAGGGAAGGTGAACCACTGATTGGAAAAAAAAGTTATTTCTTACATCCAAAAGCAGGCAGATTCTTATATGAGCTAACGGAAAAGTTTTTAAGAGATATAGGATTTGATATTATTTTTTTACAAGCAGATACATTAAGTCTTGCCTATAAGGTCTATGGTCCTTTAGGATATTATCCTTTATATCAAAAGGGAGTTGATGGGGTAGTAGATCAAGTTAATAATGAGGGGTGGATTAAAATAACTGGGAGTAAAATGGGAAACGAATCAGAAGTATTGAGCCGCATACATTCTGAAAATAATAAAAAAAGGTTATTAACATGTGATTATACTTTTGGTCCGCAAATGTTTAAATTCATTAATGAAGAACATGTTGATCCTAGTTTAAGAAAAAAACTAAAATATCAGTGGTTTGATGAAAGAATAGAATGTGAAGGGAAGAAAGGAAGAAAAGTGTTAAACATCAAAGAAAACAAAAACACGACTCTTTATGGTACCTTTTTAGATAATAAAAGAACAAAAAAAGAAGTAATTTATAATAAAAAAAGGGAGATCTATGGGAATCCAGCAAATGATAACAACTGGCCCTCAGCACTTGTCAAAAAACCTGAACCCAAATATCATGGTTATAAACCGATTGGTACAATAAAAAAGTCAAGAGTACTACCAAAACAAGGAACCTATTTCCAACAACATAGAAGAACATATAAACGTGGACAAAAAAAATAATTTTTCTTTTCTTTTGTAGCTATATAGCTTTTTTATCTATATTCATCTTCTTGATCTACTGAGTAGTAGATGAAGCAGCCGATGATGATGAACCAGCGGGACCATTAGCATAGCCAGCAGGAGGAGAGGAAGGAACTGCTGGAGCTGCTGGTGCAGCAGGAGCAGAAGCCGATCCAGCAGGAATGGTTACAAAGATCTGGAAGGTGCTGCCTTTACCACTGCCACCACGAAGACGGAGGACAAGGTGGAGAGTACTTTCTTTCTGAATGTTGTAATCGGAGAGAGTACGTTCATCTTCAAGCTGTTTACCCGCAAAGATAAGGCGCTGTTGATCAGGAGGAATGCCTTCTTTGTCTTGGATTTTTTGCTTGATAGCGCCAATGTTATCCGAGGGTTCAGCATCAAGAGTGATTGTTTTACCAGTGAGGGTTTTCACAAAGATTTGCATACCACCACGGAGACGGAGAACGAGGTGAAGAGTGCTTTCTTTCTGGATATTGTAATCGGAGAGAGTGCGACCATCTTCAAGTTGTTTTCCTGCAAAGATCAAGCGCTGTTGATCAGGAGGAATGCCTTCTTTATCTTGAATCTTTTGCTTTACGTTTTCAATCGTATCAGAAGATTCAGCATCAAGAGTGATGGTTTTACCGGTGAGAGTTTTCACGAAGATTTGCATATTTACCTTTGAGTGATTGAAAGCCAACCTGGCAAACTAGGCGATCAATTTTTCCCCCGCGCCATGTTGCTTATTGACCACCACGAAGGCGAAGTACAAGGTGAAGAGTGCTTTCTTTTTGGATGTTGTAATCGGAGAGAGTGCGCTCATCTTCAAGCTGTTTTCCTGCAAAAATCAAACGCTGTTGGTCAGGAGGAATGCCTTCTTTATCCTGGATTTTTTGCTTGATAGCGCCAATGTTGTCTGATGGCTCTACATCAAGAGTAATGGTTTTACCAGTAAGAGTTTTCACGAAGATCTGCATTGGATTTCTATACCCTTGCCGTATATTTTTTTTAGCCATATCAAACCCAAAGGAATAAAATTGAAAAAGTTTTATGATTTATTTCCGTCACTCACCCAACACATAGCATACAAAAATGTCTCTCCTTGATACTCTCTCCCAAACCCAGTTCTTCTGGATCTGTATCTCTCTTTATCTCATCGGATTGATGATTTCCAGTGTATCACTTCGTATCATTGCTTGTATTCTCATTATGGGACAAGCCATGATCTTCAATATGAAACGAAATGTATACTCTATGCATCCTCATTGTCTCCGCTATCATTCTGAGGAATAAATCGCCAATGTACGCGCACTGGGATCTGTAGCTCCTGGGGTCCATCGCGGCATCCAAAAATAAGGAACAACAGCTACAGGTTCAGTGCCAAAATGAGAATGAAACAAAAAACGATAATAATACTGTTCTTTTGTTTTTGGAGGCAAATGATCTATATTTGGCGTATGTTTGATACGCTCTTCCCAGTTATTCGGTACAAGTTCATCACAACGTTCTTGAATCTCCTGGTACCAGGATTTCTGTGTACTACTTACACCATCACTGAAGGCTTCTTTTCTTCTCCATAAAACTTCATGAGGCAATGTAATACCGTCGTCAAATGCTCTACGCAAGATCCATTTTTCGCATCGCTGAGGGCTGGGACGACGCCAACAAGTCGCAATCTGTTTTGCCACAGCTACAAACTGTTTATCTAAGAAAGGAGTTCGCGGCTCTAATCCATGACTACTAATACA
>JACCDW010813468.1_pt1 | contig 11323 bp, 25 predicted proteins | sample 7449781 | NCBI WGS metagenome assembly JACCDW01 (sample SAMN15323449, study PRJNA562643) | freshwater metagenome | isolation source: river surface water | place: USA:Blue River Watershed | collected 2017-08-18
ATCGACCTTGCGCCAACGCTGCCAGCCGCTCATGGGCTGCAGGACGTACCACCCGTCCTCGCACGGTCGCACCTCGTAGACATTCCGGTGCAAGTCCTTGGTGCGCTGCCTAGCGCGGGTCGCCACCACCGTCACGCCAGCGCCTTTGTCGTCGTCGGACCACCACGTCACGGTTTGCCTCCAGCATGATGTACTTCAGGTTCCCGGGGTGATTACGGCACACTCCAGACTTCGACCATGCCGACACCCTGCCCCGGCACCCTTCGACGCTCATAACGCAAGGACGGGCCGCTCCTGCGTGTCTTTGACAGTACCCGCTGACGTTCATCTCGCAGAGGGGCGCTCCGCACTCAAGGCAACCGCTCAATGGTGGCCTCCACTAGGTACGCTCCCCGCGCACCACGCCGCTGGTCATAGCGCCACTTGATGAGCGGCGTCCGGTCGTCGTCCAGCCCAAGCCACTCGGTAAGCTGGTCTCGCACGGCCTTCATCGACGCCGGCAACGAATCGTCGTCCAAGCCGTTCGACGGGGCGACGCGCACCAGGGTGATGGAGACCGGGAAGCCGCCGGTCCACGGGTCGAGACCAGAGACCGCTTCGATGACCGCTGCGCGCTGCTTTTTCCGCTGCGCCGCCTTCACCCGCCAGTGCTGGTGGCTGCCGTTGAGCGGGTTCGTCGTCTTGGTGGCAACGTAGATGGTCATCTTCATCGTACCGGCCTCAGTTCAACGAGCCGCTGCGCCCACTCGGCCTGCTGCTCAGGGGTTCCCTCGCCTCGCGCAAGACGCCACTCCAGTTCCCACACCGCCCGTCGCTTCTGCTCTTCGCTCATCGCCCACCTCGGAAGTCGCGCACCTGTCCCATGCGCTGCTCGTAGTCTCGCTTCAGCTTGCGGAGGTCAACCTTTTTTGCGTCGATGATGCCGACCAGCGGTCGAAGCTGGAGTCGCGACCGCAGACGCTCGCCATACCGCTTCACCAGTTCGACACCGCTCAGGTTCGTCGTGACGACGGTTCGCTGCGCCCGGTCGAGTCGGTCGGTCCACAGGCTTCCAAGGGTGTCGCGTCCCCAACCGCTCTCGCTGTCGCGCTCGGTGCCTATGTCGTCAATGACCAGCAACTGCGCCGAACGGGCCGCATGGGAAACCTCCTTCCACTTCTCCATGTCGTCCACAGTCCGGGCCGAAAGCCACACAGCGTTAGCGCCCTCGCCGGCAACGATCCAAGCTGCTGCCGTGGTCTTCCCGGCACCGACGCCGCCAATGATGAGCAAGCACTTGCACTCGGGGTACTCCAGCCATGCCTGCGCGCCGGTCATGGCCTCATGGCTTCCATCGCGCAGTTCCTGCTGCGGTCCAAACCATCCCGGCTGCGGGTACGGCGCGCTGCGAAGCGGTGCCATCCACTCGACCAGGGCCTTGTCTTCGATGCCAGCGTGTCGCATACGCTCGGCGCGGACCTTCGTCCGGTTGCGCTCGGCCTCGGCCACCTTCTCGGACAGCGCCCACTTGCACATGGGACCGTCACCGAAGCCATGCTCCCCGGTGTCTGGGTCGCTGCGTGACGTACACTTCGCGCCGACCTCGCTGGAGATGCCCGTGCATCCCGGGCAGTCCTCGCGCCGGATGCGCTTCATGCGCTCCACGGCCTTGGTTGCGTTCGCCCGAAAGTAGTTCACCGTCGCTTCGTCTACCTGTCGCAGTCGCATCGCTTGCTCCTAGAACCCCAACTCGGGGTCAATTTCGCCGTACTGGCGGCTAATGTGGGTCGTGCCGGCTTCCTTCTTCCACTTGGCGAGGCCCTTGGTGATGCCGTCGTCCGACAGCAAGTACCCAAGGCCAGCGGTCTTAGCGAACGGGTCGTTCTGAAGTCCCTCCAGGGCGCGCATCAGTTGGTCCATGCCCCGCAGCTTCCGTTGCTGAGCGAAGCGGATGTTGCTGTTCTTGCTCGGAATCAACTCGCTCTCAGTCAACCCGGTCAGAATCCTGACCTGAGCCAGCCACCGTTCGCGGTCCTCGGTGCAACTCGGTTCGTCGCCTTCGGCCTTCGCCTTCGGGGGCCGACCGCGCTTGGGCTTCTCAACAGGGTTCGGCAAAGGGTTAGCCAAACCCTTTCCGTCGCCAGCGGCTTTCGCGTCAGCGAAAAGCGCAAGGTTCTTAGTACTTATATCTATCTCTTTATCTCTATCTCTATCTGGTCGCGCAACTGTACGCGCTTCCGTACGCGTACGGTCCTCAGTACTGTCCTGCGTACCGTCCTCAATACGCAACACGGTACCGTACGAATCCGACAGCGCCCTCTTCTCTTTGGCCTTCTCTCGGATGGCCTTCTGCCGCGCCGCCTCTCGCTTGGCATGCTCAATGTGCGGCAACTGGTACTCTTCCCAGCCGTGGATAACGACGCCGTCGTCGCACACAATGAGCCAGCCCGTCTGAACCATCGCGTCGAACAAGGCGCCCTGCTGGCCCGTCCATCCTGCCTCGCGCTCAACGAGCCTCGGGATACCTCGGACGGATATCACTCCGGTGGGACAGAACTCCGACGCCCATGCCCACAGTGCAACGAGGTAGCACCAAGCGTGGTCTTGCTCGACTGCATCCGAAAGGGCCATCGCCTTCGGGTGCCTTCTTAGGTTTGAGTGAACCTTTATCCAGGGAAGTGCCATGCGACACCAAAGACAAGGGGCGCATCCAGCGGTGGCAGCCGCTAAACGCGCCCCTCGGGGCATAGGGGGAGATGCCCTGACGGAACTCTCGGGGTTCGCCGCTGCCACAGCTACGCCCAACGAGTGGACCGTAGCCGAGCGAGCGGTTGCCCGTCAAGCGGTATTTTTATGGTCGCTGACGACCTGGTTGAAAAACCGCAAAAAATCCTCTGCCGTCATGGCGTCGATGACGGCCTCAAGCTGCACCGTCGCGCTGTTTCGACGGTAGACGACGAACCGCACCATCCCGTCGCGAGCCGGTGTGACGGTCAGCGTCGTTCCGTTGAGTCGGTCGATGACCTTGAGGGACATGAGCCACCCAAAAGAGAGGCCAGCGACAGGTTACTGCATCCACCAACGCCTGTCGCCAGCCCCATCCACGGACCACCCGTGGACAAAAGAGGAGTGCGCTTCATCGCGGACAGCCCCCACTCGGGAGCCCCGTTTCGTTCCATGTCCGCGCCTGACCGCTACTCCTGCCCCGGACCACCCGAGGCAACCCTAGCAGCGAAGCCCTCAACCGCAGCCTGCTGCATCGCCGTCAACCAAGACGACACCGGCACCTGACCCTTCGACAGGGTCTCAATCACGCAAGCGTAGTAGATGCGCGGACACATCCTGCCGGTGGCCCATCCATGCACCGCCTGGCGCGTCGTGCCGAGCGTCTTTGCTACGCTCTCCATGCTGTTTCCGTCAGACTTGACCCACTCCGCAAACGTCATGCTGCCTCCACTTGGCGGCATCTAGGAGTAGTGCCGAGGCGCGTCAAGTGAAAGTGACACGTCACCGCCTGTTGACGCAGGATGCAGCGGTAAACAGGGCTGATTAACGTCCCTTCACTTTTTTGTTGACGGAGCAAGCGAACCCTTGTAGAACCCCCAACGTCGCAGCAAGCGACAAGGAGACACGAGATGAGTGAACTGGAAGCACGCAAGCAAGCAGAGGTTGCCCTGTCAGTGGCGCAGTGGATGCTGCTGGACGCTGCGGAGTACGCAGTCAAGAACGGCTCCATCACGCAAGACCTCATCGACCGTGTCAACGAGGCACGCGCTGCGATGGAGACCAAAGACAAGGCGTTCAACATCTGGCTCAAGTCTTTTGAGCCGAAGGAGGTCCGGTAACATGACGACGGCAATTCAGACGAAGGCGCAGGGCGAGTGGACGCGGGAACAGGTCGAGACCATCAAGCAGACGGTGGCGAGGGGCGCATCGGACGCGCAGCTCGCGCTGTTCCTCCAGACGTGCAAGTCGCGAGGGCTGGACCCGTTTACGAAGCAAGTTTACTTTACGCCGCAGGGCATCATCGTCAGCATCGACGGCCTGCGCAGCATCGCAGAGCGCACGGGTACCTACGCTCCCGGCCCCACTCGCTTTGAGTATGACGACAAGGGCAACCTCGTTGCGGCATTCGTCACCGTTCGCAAGCTGGTGGCTGGCACTTGGTTCGACCTTGAGGAGTCGGCCTATCTTGAGGAGTACATGGGCTCGTCGCCTATCTGGAAGGCCAAAAAACGTGTCATGCTCAGCAAGTGTGCTGAGTCGAGAGCGTTGCGGCGCGGCTGGAGTAGCGAACTTTCTGGACTGTATGAATCAGCCGAGCTTGACCAAGGCCGAGAACAGGAGTCGCCTTCCGCTCGCATGACGGTTGACGTGACGCCGGTTCAGCGCCCGTCCGGTGGCATCGCTGCCGCGCTGGCCGCTATTGAGAACGCCACCACGATGGACGCCCTCAAGGTCTGCGCGCAGGGCATCACCGCCGCCAAGAGTACGCTGACTGAGGATGAGCGGAGCGAACTGCGTGCGGCGTACATCACCAAGAAGGTCGCACTGGAAGGTGGCGTCTAATGCGTATCACTGGCTCATCCCTTCCCCTGCTCCGTAACTGCCAGTGGTGGGCGCGTCCCGAGGTCGAAGCGCCAGCGTTCCAGCCGACCGAGGCGATGGCGCTCGGCACCAAAGTTCACGCGGTCATCGAAGGCGTGTTGTCCGGTTCGCTTGACGCCGCCCTGCTGTCGGACGCCACCGAAGAGGTGTTCGCCATGTTCGACGCATGGACCGCCTGGTGGGAGTCGCGACCCTTGGGTGACGGCAACTGGCGCCCCGAGCAGGCTTACGCCTATGACCCTCGCGCCGACCGGTCGCGCATGCTGGACGCCAAGAACCGCGCCTACTCGGTCGAGCAGGGCGAGATTGCCGGCACCATCGACGCGGTGCTGGTCGACGGGAAGCGCGCCGTCGTGGTCGATTGGAAGACCGGTCAGGACTTCGCAAACCTGACGGCTGATGCGTCAGAAAATTGGCAACTCAGGCTTTACGCTCTCGCGGTCAGTCGGTTCCACAAGGCAAGCGAAGTCGAGGTCGTCATTGCGCGCATCACGCCCGAAGGTGTCCGTACCACGCGCTACACGCTGGATGAACTGGAGCTTGACGCGGTCGCATCGGAAGTCGCTGCGCTCGCTGCCGCTGCGCCATCGTCGCAGCCGAAACCCGGTGCGCATTGCAAGCGTTGCAGGGCGGTTGCTGTATGCCCTACTACCGCCACCGCTCAGGACGCTCTGGCGCCTGTGGACGCGACTCCGGTCGCGCTGAAGGTTACCAAGGACAACGCTGCTGCCCTGCTGCTGCGGCTGCGTCAGGTACAGGCCGCGTGCGAGGTGGTCGAGGCCGAACTGAAGAAGTTCGTCATTGAGAACAACGCGCCCATCGACCTCGGCAACGGCAAGCAATGGAAGCGCATTGAGGTCGACCGCGAGAGCATCAACCTGGCCGGTGCCGACCGTGCCGCCGGCATGGCTGCGCTGGAGGCGTCGAACGTGGCCGACGCGGTCGAGGTCAAGTACTCGACCTCAAAGGCTGCGATTGAGCGGTCGCTCAAGGCGCAGGGGCTCAAGGGCAAGGAATTGAAAGCCAAGATGGACGAACTGCTGTCCGACCTCCGCGCCAGCGGCGTGATGCGGGTCGCTACGATTGAAACCTTCCGGGAGGTGTGAAGTGACTGTCTACGACATTGAACGACGCAGCCTGATTGAGCTTCAGCGAGCCGCCATCGAGCGGGCCAACGGCGAAATCACACAGGACGAAATGGACGGGTACGTCGTGCGCTACGCAGCCGCCGTCCGCGAGCGTCGCGAGCAGCACATGGAACAGCTTGCTCAGGGCGCCATCGCCTTTTCGGAGAAGTTGTATGGCGCATGACAGGGGCAGAAATTTCCTTGACGCTCAGACTCGCATATGCGAAATCATGCTGCGATGCGACGGCAGGAAACTGGCCCCCGGTCGCACCATGTGCCGTCCATGCGAAGACGCCATGAAGCCAAAGACCAACCCGCCCTTGCGCGGTGAACGACACCTGGACTACGAAGAGTCAAGAAACAATGTCCACAGAAGACTTGGAAGCGATTGAGGAAGCCTACGACACGCGCATCGGGCCTGACGCAACCACGGTTCGCAAGTTGGTCGACGCGCTGCGTAAGGCGATGGACGAACTGGAAGCCATCGACTTTGCTCTGGCCGGCGGCTTCGTTGGCGAGGAATGCGTCAGGGCAGCGACCATCATGCGACTCATGGAAGAGCAATGAACAAACGCATGGTGCTGGTCGTTGCGGCGCTGTTTACGCTGGTCGTCCTCGGCGTCAAAGAGTGCGGCGAGTGGCTGGACGAAACTGCGATGGCTGCGGTCGAGCCTGACCCGTCAACACTAAAGCCCTGCGTCGGTCGCAAGCCTGTGAGGGAACATGGACGAAAATACGTTTGGTATTGTGGAGATGGACGACCGGCGGGTGCAGATGCTCATCAACGCCTGGTGGCAATGGATGCAGTCGCAACGAAAGGGCGCACCACGGTCAGAGCAGCTTGCGGCAGAACAAGCGTTGCGCGAGGTCGCTAGTGTCGCTGACTGAGTCGCAGATTGTTTACGCTCGGCTGTGCGAGTTGGCTTCCCAGCTACACAAGCCGGATGCGATGAGCGAGTTGCGCCGCCTCGGTGCGATTCACCGCTGGGAGTACGAGCGGCTTCCATTGTGGATCAAGGAAGCAGCAGGACTGAAAGACTGTGAGGCAAGCAAGCCTCCAGAACAGGGCCAATAGCGGCCCACGGAGCAAGACAATGGCTGGAACTTTCACGGGTACGGTTGTCGGTTACGTTGCGAAGGACCCGGAGGCGCGTGGTAACGGCCCCATGGGATTCTCCATCCCGGTGTCGAAGGGTAAGGACAAGCCGACGACCTGGGTGCGCGTCACCGTCTGGGGCAAGACCGCAGAGTACGTTGCGCAGTACATTCGCAAGGGTTCGCTGGTCAGCGTCAGCGGCTCCATCGAACTGCGCGAGTTTGAGAGCGCCAAGGGCAAGGGAACGTCGCTGGAGATGAACGCCAGCAGCGTGACCAGCTTCCGCACCGACAGCGCGCCTGCGCAGGGTGGCGGCTTCGGAGCGAAGCCCGGTTTCGGTGGCCCGTCCGACGACGACCTTGCGTTCTAGTTGACGCAAAATGGGGGCCGGTGCAGCATTCGGGCATCGGCCCCTCTTTTTGTGGTTGACGTGACGTTGCAGGTAATGCTACCCATGTCGCTACGGAGGATGAATGAGGCCAGCACACAAGCGAAGAATCGTTCTGTACGACCTGAGTGAGCCAGACCGCGAGCGACTCAAGGAAGTTGCCGACAAGGACAACCGCACGGTTTCCCGGTGGGCGTCTGACGCGGTGCGTTCCGAATTGAGGCGGCGTGGATACAAACCCAAGACCAGCGAGGTTGCAGATGACTAACAGGAAGAAGGCGTTTCAGGAGATTGATTGGAACTGCCGCAGCGCGGTGTTGCTGATGATTACGGCGTCACATGCGGCCGGCGCAGCCAAGACCGTGCATCCCGTGCGCCAGGCGGCTCATGCAAAACTGGTGATTGAGGCGATTGAGAACGCAATGCTGGTGTTGGCCGAGGCCCGCAACGAGGCAGAGAAGCTATGCGCGCTTGCAAAGTAGGAAAATGCAAGAAGCCTGCTACCTCTCGCGGGATGTGCATGTCGCACTACGCTAAATGGTACAGGAAAGAAAACCCAGACTACGAAGCGGGCAGGAAATACCCGTGCCGTTTGTGCGGCAAGCTGACCTCGTCTACCGACCACTGCGCCGGTTGCAGGCACATTGCCGACCGCATGAAGCGCGACAACTGGCAGCGCCAAGAACTGCAACACTCGGTCTACTACCGGCGCACGCTTGGCAGGTGCATTGTGCGCGTCTACGATGGGCCAACGGTGCGCTGGGAAGTGGAGCGCGGCAAGGTGCGTCAGGGTGTTGGCAAGACCGTGATTGACGCAATGCGTCACGCCGTCGACCGGGCGACCCATGTGGAGTCGGTCTTTAGGAGGGTCAGGAATGAGCCAGCATAAGGGACTGCTCGACACCTGGCGCAGCGAGGCGTTCAACCAAGGCGTTCACTACGCCAAGTGCGAGGCGGCGCGTCTGGCCTACGAAATCCTTCGCGGCAGGCCGGATGCGCGGTTTGTTGAGCAGGCCATCATGCGGATTGAGGCGCCGAAGGACGAAGATGAGTAAGACCATCGGCTCGCTGTTCGCTGGCATCGGCGGCTTCGACCTCGGTTTTGAGCGCGAGGGGTTCACGACCTCTTGGGCTGTAGAGATTGACCAGAAGGCGCAAGCCGTGCTTCGCCGTCATTTCCCCTCCGCTACCCTGCATGACGATGTCTGTCAGGTCGGCTCCCACAACCTCGGTCCCGTGGATGTCGTGACGTTTGGTTCCCCTTGCCAAGACCTGTCGGTCGCTGGCAAGCGTGCCGGTCTTGCCGGTGAAAGGTCAGGTCTGTTCCATGAATCAGCTCGCATTATTCGCGAACTCCGAGAAGCCTACGGAAAACCAAACTTCGCCATCTGGGAGAACGTCCCAGGAGCCTTCAGCAGCAACGCTGGCCGAGACTTTGCTGCTGTCGTCCAAACGATGGTCAACATCGGGGCGCGTGACGTTGCGTGGCGAGTGCTGGACAGCCGCTTCGCAGGAGTGGCTCAACGACGCCGAAGAGTGTTTCTTGTCGCAGATTTTGGAGGAGAGCGCGCCGCAGAAGTACTGGCTCTCGCCAAGGGCCAGCGCGGGGTTTCTTCGCAGAGCCAAGGGAAACCTGCCGCATCCTTTGGAAGAAGCGATGAAACGGCGAGCGGCGTCATCTGTCTAGAGCATCGGCGCGATTGGGACGAGTGCGGGTGCTGGTGCAGTGACGATGTGTTTTGTCCCTGGTGCAAGGAGTGGACAAGCGGCCTGCACTATCTGCCAGAAGAGGAAGGCCTGTCATGTTGTCTTGCTTGGTTTAAGAAAACATGCGGGACGCTGTCTGATGGCGCTCACATGGGCGGCGGATTGAACGGTCAAGACGCAAAAAGCGGACGAATCATCAGCATGCCCAACGGGCTTCCGAGGAGGCTGACGCCATCGGAATGCTGCAAACTTCAGGGATTTCCTGCCGATTGGAATGAAACCGGCGTGTCTCGCGATGGCTTGCTGATGGCCATAAACGACGGGAATCGCTATCGGCAAGCCGGCAACGCCGTCACCGTCAACGTGGCACAGCGCATTGCGCGGCGCGTCGTGGCGGCTATTTCTTCTTCCGCGCTCGCTCAATCTTGTTGATTTGCGAAATAGCCCAACGACGACCGGCGCTGCCGCCCCAAAGCCCCCAGGCGATGGATGCGGCGCTGGTCGGGTCGCTCTTCGGGTCCACACTGTGGCGAGCGAAAAACGACTTCATGCGCTTGAGCGTCGACTCGCTCATGCCCTTGCCATTGGCGAGGTCGCGAGCGCGAGCAACGCCTACCTCGGTGCCGCCACGACCATGCTTGGCGCGGCGCTCAAGTGCCTTGCGCGCAATCTGCTGAACGACTGACGGGGGCTTCGGGTTTGCCATTACGGTTTCCTCTTGCGCTTCAGCGCCTCGGCAAAGGTCGCGGAGTAGGTGGGCGACGACCGCAACTTGCCACCCTGCGCGGTGCGTTTGCGTCGAATTGCGCTCTCGCGCTCGGACTCGCTCATCGAAGCGGCCTTCGACGCGGGAACGCACTTGGGGTAGTCGCTGCCCTTGGCCTCGTCCCTGCCGCACGGCTCGTAGCCGCCACCGGGCTTCGGACGCGACAGGTCGACCCACTTCTCATCGAACCACTTGGTTAGGCCACCACGCGCCATCGTGCGGTACTTGCCGCCAGCGGCCTTGTACGCCTTGACCAGCGCGGCGCTCGCGTAGGCGCTCGGCCAGGTCGAATAGCTGTTCTTGATCTTCGCCTTGACCCGCTCGTACAGCGCCTTGTTTGTGGGGACGTTTGCCATGGCGCACCTACCAGACGACGAGGACGGCGCCGCCGGCAAGACCGACGAGGCCGACGCCACCAAGAGCGTAACGCGCCCCATCGGGCAGCGGGGCAACGATGCCGGTGACGAGCAGCAGCGTCGACACAACTCCAACGCCGTAACCAGACAGGGGGCGAACGGGCGAGCGAGGCGGCTCGGGCGGCGGGATGATGGCGAGCTTGGCTTCGCACGCTTCGACGGCAGCGTCACGCGCACCGACCGAGGCGTGACACTCGTTCAGCTTGATGCCACAGGTCTTGGCTTCACCACGCGCAAGGATGGCCTCTCGGGTCAGAAGCCCGAAGCCACCAGCGGTACAGGTGACGGACTCGCCGTCAGGCGACTTCGTACAGTCACCCGCCCTTGCTGTCGCCGTCACGCAGAGAAGCAATAAGGTCGTTCGCAGCATCGACTGAATCACGTTCAGCCTCCTTCTTCGTCTGTTCCTCGACCTTGGCGACAGCAACAGCCGCAGCCGCTTTGCGCTCGGCCTCGGCCTGCTTCAACTTCTCCACCTTGGCCTTCAACTCCTCGGCCATCATCTTGCGCTCGGCCTCGGTGACGCGGCGCCGGTCATAGAAGAACGCAGCGACCGCAAGCGCAGCAACGGCGAGCGCCGACACGACCGACCAGAATGCGATGCGAATCTTGGTCATCATTCGCCCACCCGCGTCACAACAACCTTGCCGCCCTTGAGCAGCTTGTGAATCTGCGCCGCCTTGTCGATGTTCAGCGCGGCGTAATTCATTGCCAGCGCAAACCCAAGGAACACCACCGGCACCTCTTCGCCAGCGTCCAGCACGGCGCGGACCTTGGCGTTCAGGATGCTGGCGGCGGTCGAGGCCGAGGTCATCACAATGCCAATGACCGCGAACCAATGGTCAACCTTGGCATTGCCGGTGACCGGCATGATGACGGGCTCCATGCTAGACCTTCTTCTTGGGAGGACGACCGGGGCCGCGCAGCTTGCCCTCAATCTTCTTGAGGCGCTGCTCAAGCTCGTCTGGGTCGAAGCCGTCCAGCGACATGGACGACGCGCCGGCCTTCTCAGCCCTAGCAGCAACCTCGTCCAGTTTGGCCTGGAGCGCAGCAACCTTCGACTCAAGCATCGCACGCTCGGTAGCGCACGCCTTGTGCTTGTCCTCGCCCTGGTCAGCCTTCGACTGCTCAATCTCAAGGCGCTTCATCTCGGCCTCGTGCCGGTCCTTCAGCGCGTTCGGCACAATCTTGATGGCAGCGCCGACGACAGCAAGAACAGCCGCGCCACCGATAAGC
>JACCDW011925640.1_pt1 | contig 11315 bp, 8 predicted proteins | sample 7449781 | NCBI WGS metagenome assembly JACCDW01 (sample SAMN15323449, study PRJNA562643) | freshwater metagenome | isolation source: river surface water | place: USA:Blue River Watershed | collected 2017-08-18
GCGGAGGCGGCGGCGGAGGCGGCGGAGGCGGCGGCGGAGGCGGCGGATTTACTCCTCCACCAACATTTCTACCTTCTGTACCTTCTGGACCATCATCTCCGCTTCATACACCAATGGTTGGTCAGCCTGGATATGTTCCTGCTTCTGGAAGATTTCAAAAATTCAGAGACTGGGAATACAGAAACTTCATGATGGCTGGGAAGAGCGAAGAAGATTTAATGAAAATTAAGGCTCAACGAACAGACAAAAATGGTCAACTAACTCGTAGAGCAAAAATGACACAAAGGTCAATGGCCCTAAGAGCAGTCCGCTCTGGAGATAATCAATCAGTTGGGTATAGAAGGTTAAATAAATTTCAACAATCTTCGGGTGCAAGAATGGGAACTGGTCTTGCCCTTGGCGCGATGTCTCAGTTTGCTCCAGAAGAAGCACAGGGTGCCCTCGCTTTAGGAGGTGCTGTTTCAATGATTAACCCGCTTGCTGGTATCGGCGTTGCTGGTCTTGGAACTGCATTAAAATCTCAAACTGCTGCTGGTGGATTAATTAGTGGTGCTGGTGGTGGAGCGGCAATGGGCGCAATGATTGGAACAATGGTTGGTCCAGTTGGTGCAGCGGCAGGTGCAGCAATTGGTGCTGTTTTAGGTGGCGTTACTGGTGCAGTAATGGGCTCAATAAATAGAAGTAGAAAACAAGTAAAAGAAGCAAAGCAAGCCGCATCTGAAGTCACGGACAGCATTATGAATAATGTTTTGTCTGGTGTTCTTGATAAAACAAGAAAAGAAACTGGTGTTGGAAGTACTGCATTAAGAACTGCACTAACAGACACAATGCAAAAACAAAGCCGTGCTTTGGGTGTGGCTAATAAGGCGCTTGAACTTGGTAAAACTGGTGGCAACTACACGCCTCTTAGTGAAATTAGAGAAGGTCAAAGAGACGCAATTCAGCAAATTTATGATGCTCAGTCTTTTTATGGTGTCACGATGACTGAAGAGCAGTTGCAAAAAATGTTGAAGAAGCCAGCAGCGGCACTTGCTGAAATGCAAAAAGACATAGAAACTGGCCAAAAAGCAATGGGTCCAATTCAAGAAAAATACAACAGCAGAATGGACCAACTACAAAAAATTACTGGTAAGAGCGACCAGGAAATCAACGCTCTGGCCAAGTCAATGGGCGTCAATCTTATGGATGGCACAAAAGACTTTATGAAAGTTCTTGAAGAACTTGGGCTTACAGCAGTAAGAACAGCAGACCAAATGAGGGCATCTATTGCAAATTCTTATGTTAATGCATTAAAAGGTTTTGACAAAGAAATAGAAGCGCTCAAAGTTCCACTTATTATTGATGAGACTGCAGAAAGCATGAGAAGGCTTTATGATGCTCAGGGCGGAAAATTAACTGAAGTACAAAGCCTTCAATATGTTAGCGACACAATGGAGCAAATGCTAACGCTCTATGGTGGCGACGCCATGAAAGCATATACGCAGACGCAGATGTCTTTCAAAAAGGGCGGAACAGCATTTACTGACCCCAACAGCCCGTTCTATGGTATAAAAAATCTTGACTTGCTTGGAAATGAAAAAGTTCAAAAAATTCTTGAAAATTTTAGAATGGATGCTGGTCTTAATTATGGCGCTCAATTGAACTCAAGAATGCTTAGCATGGGTAGTTCAATTGATGTAAACAAGTTCCAAGAAAAATGGAAGACAATGACTGCTGAAGAACAACTAAAAGCAAGTCAGGTTCTTGAAAATGGAATCGGAACTGGTCCTGCCGCAATGAGACTTATTGACCAAGCGGGTTCACCAGCACAGGCACTCTTAAATGCTGCTGGCTTTGGTGATTTGAAGATTGGTAAAGCAGAAACCCCAGGGACAGACAAAATAGACCTTGCAAAAGCATCAGAAGACATTGTTGAATCAACAAATAAAATTATTAAGCAAATGGAGATTTATTTTACTGAGGCAAATGAGGCAGTTCCTTCTTGGTACAACAAGGCACCAGACTGGTGGGAGCAAGATACTTCAACACCTCGTGGACATATTGTTGGCGATACAACATCAAGTCGTCTATCCCAAACAATGGCTCGCCACGCATCAATGAACAGCATGCTCACGGGAACAAGAACAGTAACTTCTGGCTATAGAACATTCGGTCTTGGTTCAATGAACTCGGACCATGTAACTGGTCGTGCATATGACTTGGTTGGTCAGAACCTTGGTCAGTACCAGTCTCTTGTAAAGGCAACTGGTGGATTTGCAGAATTCCACGGAGTTAATGGAGCAAGACATCTTCATGTTGTTCCTGGCTCTGGAGCGATTGGAGACAGAAGAGTTCCAGTAATGGGTGGCGCTATGGGTCCAACAGTTCAGATGTCTGGTGGCGGTAGTGGTGGAAATAACTACAACTTCTATGTGAGTGGAAACCAAAATGCCTCTGCTAACGAGATTGCAGAAATTGTTGTTCAAAAAGTTAAGGAAATAGAGCGCTCAAATAGGGAGAGAAGATAATGGCTAGCAAAGAAGGCTCTTCATATCAAAATCCTATTAGATTTAGAAATTCAGGTGCTTTAATAATTTACGAAAAGGGCAAAAAAGCATTTGATAACCAAATTCCAAATACATATGTCATTGACACAATGAGTAATACATATGTTTGTACTACATCAAAATCATCAAAAGGTGAACCTATTTGGTCAAGAATTAATGATGCAACTATGAAACCAGTAGGAAAATACATTCTTGTAAATACTGGTGAATCTGGCACAAAGCCAATCACAAGAGGTCTTGGAGGAAAAGAAGTAAAATATACTCTTCCTTCTATTGCAAAAAGAATGAATGTTGGCCGTGTTTACGACAAGGTGGCATTTGGTTCATTTATTTTTATACTTCTGTCTGATAACGAAACTTCTCAAATAACATCACCACCTAATGGTTCAACTGTTTCAACAGTAAATGCTCAACTTGGTTCTTCAGAATATGACTTAGCAAAATCTGTAATCAATGCACAGGAAGAAAATACAGAAATGTATAACTTTATGAGAACAGACTCAAATGGAAGAAGCGGATTTGGTGCAACTGCTGGAAGAACAGTAAAAGTTATTGTTGGTAGAGACGGTTTTGGAGGCATCATATACGAAGAAAGATTTATCGCAAACAGAACAGACGCACAGGGAAGAAGTGGTTTTGGAGCAACTGCGCCGACACCATCGCCTTCTGGCTCCACAAACCCAAGCAGTCCTTCTGGCCCGTCTAGCGGTGGACCTTCTTCTGGCGGAAAAGGCAGCAGTGCGTCGCCATCGTCTCCAAACGGAACAAAATCTCCCCCTCCAAAAACTGTAGAAGTTACATTTTCTCCTGATAAAGAAATATACAACGGTTTTGACACCTATAGTGAATACCAAGACAAGCCGCATATACAACAAATTATTACTCAATTTGACCCAGTAAAATTAAGTAGACAAAGAATAATCAGAAGACATATTTTTGACATAGTTCCAAACAGTTTTGAATTTTCTCAATTATCGTCAACATGGAACGAAGTTGAGCGTAGCGGAAATTATCCAATAGTTGACTGGTCAAAATATAACTTAACAAAGTGTAGTTTTAGGTTTTTGGTTGCTAGTAGAAGAGTAGATGCAATAGATAATCAAACTACAACAGTAAACGATGGAATGGATATATCAATTGAAAGAGAACTTGAAAATATAAGAGCGATGGCTGGTTCACCTTTCCCTGTTGTTTTTAATAACTTAAACAAACTTATTTCAACATCGTATAGATTTCCATATCTTGAAAATACTAGAAATATTCAGTGGGTTATTGCTGACCTTTCAATCAACGCAACAAGGCTTACTCCAAATGGAAAAGGAATAGCAGCAGCAGAAGTTTCAGTAACTTTAAATGAATATCCAGTAATTGCAAGAGACATAATTGCTCTTCCTCCATTAGTTCCAGAAAATCCAGTAATAAAACAATGCAAGCCTAAGCCATGTAAACCAGTTGACCCAAAGCGTGGATTGCTTTCAAGCACCTTCACCGTTCCTTATGGCTCTGGAGATGCAGTCGCTACACCAGAGGCTAAATAATGTTTACATCAACATCTCTTCAAATAGGCGACCTCGGTATTAAGGCAATGGCAACAATTGCTGAAAACTTGTTAAGCGTAAACATAAACTACTCAATGGACATGTCTAATCAATTATCTTTTGTTGTACTTGACCCTGGTTTTGAAATGGCTGCTAATAACTATTTTCAGGTTGGAAGAGATGTTGTTTATGAATCAACTGGAATAAAGCCGATAGTTACGGCAAAAACTCCAGACACAACTGGTGTACCAGTCATATCAAGAATAAGGCACCTATATGAAATTTATAGCGTATCTGTTCAACAGAACGGCACAGCATCACCACAATGGACTGTTGAGGCTCTCCCTAAAGCAATACAGCAAATGAAAAGAGATAAAAAACCAGGGAACATTGGCGGCTCTGGATACGAGTTTGTTAGAAAAGCCGCTAATAAATATGGTTTAAATTTTGTTGGAGAAAAAAGCGCAAGAATAAAAAGTGCATCTAAAAACTCTGGAGACAATCAAGCAGATTCTGTGTGGTCAACAATAACAAGTATTGCCAGCAATTCTCAATATGTAGTTTTTGTTGCAGATGGAACTCTATATTTTGCTTCAGAAAAATGGCTCTTATATAAGTGGGGTTCAGAAAAAATAATAGGAAAGCCTAAACTTGATAAAAAAGGCAAACCGATAAAAGATAAGAATGGGAATCCAGAAAAATATCCAGACAAGTTTTATGTTCCCCTTGAATATCCGCCGACAAGAGAAACAAATGCTAGAAAATTTGAAGTTCTTTCTCTTCCAAATTTGAGAAAATCTGAAAATGACCCAATGGCTGGTGACGGTAGTCTTTTGGTTGCAAGAGATAACGGAGTTGCTCTTAGACCAGGAATGACAATAAGAATTAATAATGTTCCAACAATGAACACTTATTATCTTATAACTAGCGTTTCTTTTGGCGAGCAGATAACTGACCCAGTTTCTGTTGAGTTTAGAACACCAGAAAGACTTGAGGTTAATGGCAAAAAGCCAAAAATACCAGCGCTTCCTATAGGTAAAACATATAAAAGCGAATACTTTCAACCTGCACCAAAACTTGGCGTTACAAGCGTAGGGCTTCCGACATTTAACGAAAAACCTCCATCTTTTGTATCTGCTGGTTCAACAATGAACCCAACAGGACCACAAACAGCACTGACGCTACCAAACGCAAGAAGACCAAGCGTTTACCCATTGTATGTTGCTCAATTTTATTCTTTGACTCAACCTAGTTTGGCTCCAAATCCATCCCATATTATTGAGGCTGGGAATATTGACTTATGGAATAGGCCAGTAATTGTTACGCAGTCTGATAATTCAAGTTTTTGTGCAACTTCAAGACCTTTTGTTTATACAACAACAATTGCAGGTGCTACAAGATATGTAGTTCTTGAAAGAATATGGTGTAATGCTGGGGTTCCAACAACCCTTTCTGAGGCTAATGCAATAACAAAATATGAATCAGAAGAAGTGCATCATGGAATTTTTAGTAATGAAGTGAGTGCTAAAAAATACATCCCACTTCTTATAAAATTACAGAAAGAAGCAATAGAAGAAAGATTTCCAGTATCTTACGAAAAGATATGGAATGGAACAGCGCAGCAAATAAATAGGTGCTCGTAATGTCTTCATTAATCAGTAGAACAAAAGGTTCATCACACCCAACACCTCCTGGTGGAATATATGTCGGTCTTGTAAAAACTGTTGCTCAAGATGGAAGGGTTTATGTAACTATTCCAAAACTTGGCAACACGATAGGACCAATTCGTGTAGCAAACGCAAATTTGAATAAAAAATTGACATCTGGCACACAGGTCCTATGTGCTTATACAAATATGTCAAATGATGAAATGTATGTTCTTGGAAACATAACGCCAATAGACATTTTTACTCCAGTAATAACATCACCCATTTCTGGTCAGGTTATTCAGTATGACGGAACAAACTGGGTTAATGCCACAATTGAATCCGCTGGAAGTATTAGGGATTTTCAAGTTTCTTCCTATATGGATGTTGATTGAATTTTGTGAGATAATACAAGAATGGACTGCTTATCTTTTCCAATAAAGTTTAACTATGACGGCTTGGCACGCTTAGAAGAGGGCAGTTTTGATTATTTCAAACAAATGTTAACAATTTCAATGCTGACAGAGCCAGGCGAACATCCAATTACGCCAGATTTTGGAGTGTACGACCCTTCTTTTATCCCTGTAGAGCCAGAGAACTTTATTCTTAACGCTGCAAGGTTTATACCAGAAGTTGAGATAGTAGATATGGTCCCATCACGGAACCAGGATGGTGGATTAAGTGTTCAATTTTCTTTTAATTTGCGTGGGTAAATAATATGCCTATTGATTTTTCAAACTATGTCTACCTAACTCCATACGATGTTTCGCCAACATCTGTGTATCTTGACGCAATTGATTACGCAAAAATTGTGTTGCCTGAATTCCAACCAAGACAGGGAACACCAGAAGATGCAATTCTTCAGGCTGTATCTTATATTTCTGCGCTTAATATTTCTGCAATCAATAGGCTTCCAGACAGGCTCATGTCTGGTTTGGTTGGGATGATGGGTGTTGAAATTGATGATGGAGAAAAAGCAACAGCAGACATTATTTTCACTGCTATTGATTATGAAGGAACCACCATTCCTCAAGGAACAATAGTCAGATACGACTATGAATTTTTAGGTGAACAGCGTTCCGTGTATTTTCAAACAGTAGAAGAGGGAATAATTGCTGCTGTTGACCCAGAAGACCCTCTTCCAACAGTAACAGTTGAAGCAGAAGCAATTGATGTTGGAGTTGTTTTGCCTATTCCTGACAATACGGAGTTAACAATTGATACACCTACATCAAATGTGATTAGCGCTGTTTTAGAAACCCTTGTAAATAATGGTAAAAACCCAGAAACATCTGATGAGTTTTTAACAAGAGCAGTTTCTTTTCTTGGTTCTTTGTCTTCGTCTTTTGCCAGGGCTTCACAAATAGAGGGGTATATTCTTTCTCAATTTTTATCAACAGTTAGTAGATGCAAAGTTTTTGATTTGACAAATGCTACAAGCGGACTTCAGTGGGATGATGCAGACGAACCAGGGCATGTAACCATACTTACATATGGAATAAACCAACAATTAACTGAAGACCAAAAACTTGATATTCTTGTCGCAGTACAGGATAGAACGGTTGCTGGGTTAGATGTAACAGTAGAAGATGTAAATTTAGTTTCTTTAGAAATTGAATTATCTGTTACGCATTCTTCAGATTATGACAGCGACACTGTTGAAGAAAATGTTAAAAATGTTTTAGCAAGTTACTTTTCTCCTACAAACTATCGGTTTACAGAAGCAATAAAGTTTTCAGAATTTCATTCAGTAGTTTCAGCAGTACCAGGTGTTTTGTACTCTGAGTCATTGACTGTTACGCCTGGTTCTGGTGGTAGCAGTGAAGTTGACGGAATTTACTTTGACCTAAAGGGCTCATTGCCAACAGTCGCTATAGCGGAAATAACATTAACGCTTACATCAGTGGAACAGTAAAGTGAAAACAGTACAAAGACTGAGTAAAGAAAATAACTTAGCAAAATACGATATATCAAATTATCAGTCAATTGATATATCTTCAATCAATTCATTATCTGGCTGGCAGATGACTGGTGGAAGCATTGTTTATACTGGTGATGATTACTATGCTAGTAGCCACTATGTGTTAAATGCTTCACCAAACTCTTCTATTAATCCAATTGAACTTTCGCTAAATGTTAATGATGTTTTTGAGGTTGATGATGAGGAACAAAGTTTTGTATTTTCATGTATCGTTTATTGCGCTCAAAAAAGTATTACAGTAAAAATAAAACTTTATGACCTAAACGGTGAAGAAATAGATGGCAACGAAAAGACAATACAAGCGGGGACATGGACTGCCGTTCGTTCAAATAGTCTTGAAATAACAACATCTGATTTTGAATCAACAGATTACACAGTTTTAATAACTGTTGAAGACCATGCAGAAAACCTTGTAAGAATTTCAACACCTAATTTAGTTAACGACGGTACTTGGGCCTCTAATCCAGTTATCCAAAGTATGAGACCTTATATGCCTGGGTTCTATGAGGATTATGACAAAAAAGAAACTAACCCTCAGTATCCATTTTTTAGATTTATTGATGTTCTGACGGACGGCATTGCAGACACAATGTTTCAATATTCAGAATGGTTTCAACTTGACTCTCGTGAAATTATTCCTGGATTTTCAAAAGACGATTTATACACAAGAAGTAGGCTTACAAACTATAAGGCTGTTTATGACGAGAACCTTGAATGGCTTGCTCAGTTCTCTGGAAACAAATTAAAGAAACAACTGTATGTTGACTCAACAGCAATAGTCACAGATACGGCTGGGTTCAAGGAAGCGCAACTTTATCCAGCAATATATGGTCGTGGCGCAGGGACACAGGGTTCCCTAAAAGAAGCAATTGGTTTTGTTTTAAGCGATACAAAAACTGTAATTATTGGACAGAATGCTGGTGGAAACCCTTGGTCTATCAGAGCAATTACCCTTGCAAGCGAGACACCAAATGTTGATGTTCGCACAAATGTTAGAGCGGCAACTACGGCAAATATAAACATCTCAACAGGCCTTGAGGCTGGAGATACTATTGACAATGTTGTTCTTGTTGCTGGCGACAGGGTTCTAGTAAAAAACCAAACCACAGCATCTCAAAACGGCGTTTATATCGTTTCGTCTTCTGGCGCTGCTTCTCGTGCTACAGATTTTGACACTTCTGGAGAAGTAACGACGGGTGCCATTTTTATTATTGAAGAGGGCGATGTTAATGAGAGAAAGGCATATGAACTAACTACGACTGGAACTATTACGGTTGGTTCAACTGCTTTAACATTTTCCCCATTTGCTGGCTCACCAGAAGTTCTTGCCGTTGCGGAACCAGCAAGACCGCTTGGGTACTCACTTGTTCATGAAATAATTGACAGAATCAGCCTGACTCTTGGAGACCTTGAATACGGCATTCTTGGTACTGCCACTCTATAGCCGATAAATAGGGCACAATATATATGTACCCAGACAAGCGCAGAGGTTGTGATGATTGCAGGAAAATACAATATTTTATGCGAGCAAGGCACAACATTCACCCGTGTACTAACTGTTGAACAGCCAACAGTTGAAGACCCAGCAGTATTTGAGCCATACGACCTGACTGACCATACTGCAAGAATGCAAGTTAGAAGAACTATTGACTCTTCTACTGTTTTGGTCTCGCTCACTACGGAAAATGGAAGAATAACTATTGATGAAGCAGACGGGAAGATAACCCTCTCCATGTCAGATGAAGTTACTTCAACTATTACTTCTAGTGGCGTTTACGACCTTGAGATTATTGATGGTGCTGGGAATGTTTCAAGAGTTATTGAAGGATTATTCACATTGTCTCAGGAAGTCACTAGATGAGTAATGCTGTCCCAAATAATGTTTCTGTAAGCGAAGATGTAACTCGTGTAGTTGTTTCGTCCGACGCAACTACACCAAATCCTGTCAATGTTTACCAGGATACGCCGAATCAAGTCACAGTTGAGCAAGACGCCCCAAACAATGTAGTTATTCGTTCAACATCTGCGTCGGCAGCAACTACAAGAAGATATGTTCATACTCAGGGCTCTGCGTCTGCTGAATGGGTAATCACACACGGTCTTGGTGGATACCCGTCTGTAACCATTGTTGATACTTCAAAGACACATGTTTTTGGTGAGGTACAATATGACAGCACGACTCAAATAACCGTGAGTTTCTCTGCAGCATTCTCTGGTTACGCATATCTCACATAGGGCGGAAAAATGGCACAAAAGTTTTTGACAAACATTGACTTAAATCAGAATCAGATTCTGAATGCGTCATTTGAAGTTTTGGGCACTGCCCCAAATAGTGGCAACTTTGAAGGTCGTATGTACTTCAACAGTACGACTGACAGCATTGAAATCTATGGCAATGGTGCATGGCGTAAGGTTGTAAATAGCATCACCAAGGGTGGCTCGTATACAGACGCCATCACCATTTCTGAGTCAAATGGTACGGTAACTCTTACCCTAAATCTTGCCGACACTGACTCTGCTGGTCTTCTTTCTGCTGACTTCTGGAATGCAATCAATGATGCCACATCAGATGCAACTGCAAGTAAAATCGCAAAGAGAGATGCTAACTCCCAAATTAAGGTTGCGGCAACCCCAACAGACAATGCTCACGCAGCATCAAAGGGATATGTTGACTCAGCAATTGCTGGTGCAACTGTAAGCACAGAGGCTGTTCAGGACATTGTTGCTGGTCAGTTTGTAACTAACGGCTCGCATACTGGAATCACCGCAACCTATGATGATGCTGGTGACGGAGCAATTGACCTTGCTCTTGACTCAAGTTCTACACCAACATTTGCAGGATTGAACCTTAACGGCAACCTTGTTTTTGAAGGTGCTACTGCCGACACATACGAGACGACGGTTACAGTTACCGACCCAACCGCAGACCGTACAATTACTCTTCCTAACGCGAGCGGTACGGTTGCTCTAAATGGTTCAATTACACTTGGTACGGACACATCTGGCAACTACATGGCTGGCGTCACTGCTGGAACAGGCGTAACCGTAACCCATACGCCTGGCGAGGCTTCTGATGCAACAATCGCAATTGGTCAGGCCGTCGCAACTTCTGACTCTCCAACATTTGCTGGTTTAACGCTTAACGGTGGCATTGTTTTTGAGGGCGCTACTGCAGATGCCTATGAAACAACAATCAATGTCGTTGACCCAACTGCTGATAGAGAAATTAACTTCCCTAATGTTGACGGAACAGTTATCACCACTGGAAACCTTTCGTCAATCACCTCTGTTGGAACTCTTTCAAGTCTTACAATTTCTGGTGACCTTACAGTAAACGGAACAACTACAACAGTTAACTCAACTACAGTAACTGTTGACGATAAAAACCTTGAACTTGGTTCAGTGTCTTCACCTTCAGACGCTGGTGCAGATGGTGGCGGTATCACCCTCAAGGGAACAACTGACAAAACTCTTGCATGGGTTAACTCAACAGATGCGTGGACATCTTCAGAGCATATTGACCTAGCAAGTGGTAAGGCTTACTACATTAACGGAACTTCCGTACTTAGCGGAAATACTCTTGGTTCTGGAATTACAGCATCAA
>JACCDW010952593.1_pt1 | contig 11313 bp, 8 predicted proteins | sample 7449781 | NCBI WGS metagenome assembly JACCDW01 (sample SAMN15323449, study PRJNA562643) | freshwater metagenome | isolation source: river surface water | place: USA:Blue River Watershed | collected 2017-08-18
CAATTGGTGACTGTTCCAAAAACGTTCCCCGGTTTGCCAAATTATTTGGATATCGGCTGATAGCAATTGGGGAAGGTGCTTTAAAATGGTTTCGTTGATGGTTCTTGCCCCTAAACTTCCGCCTGTTATGAATAGGGTGGAGTTACCTGTTGGATTTAGTCCCCATTTCTTCGATGCTTCTAGAACAAGTAGTTCCTTTCGTTCTGAATTTTCTATTTCTATTCCTGTCTTAATTATGGCATCTCTAACGGGATTGCCTGTAAATATCCAATTGCCTTTTGGAAAGAATTTTTCCATATCGGGGAATCCGGTGCAAACAACAGATGCCTTAGAACCTACTACTTTATTGGTTAGTCCGGCAAAACCATTTTGTTCCTGCAAAATCACAGGGATTTGCATTCTGCTGGCCATAAAACAGACGGGTAAACTAACGTAGCCACCGGTGCCAATAACGGCGTCCGGGTTAAATTTCTTAATGATATTTCTGGCTTTAAAAATGCTTAATACCGCTTTGACGAGTACCGATATATTCTTGGGCGATAGCGATCGTTGCAGTCCTTCCACCGGTAATCCCACAATTTTAAAACCCGCTTCAGGAACTTTGGTCATTTCCATTTTGCCTACAGCTCCTACAAACAAGATTTCGGTATTTTCTCCATATCGGCGAATTAGTTCTTTGGCAATAGCAACGGCAGGGAAAATATGTCCGCCAGTGCCCCCTCCACTAAGTATAAACCGTTTATTGCTTGTAGAATTCATCGTTGATTATGCGTTATTTACGGCCGAGGATTGAATGGTTGAAGTTTCTGCACTTACGCTTCCCGGACCTTGCGTAGAGGCCTTCATTTTTTCGTCTTGAATAAATTTAGTTACCCCGAGAATTACGCCAAAGCCAATGGAATTCATGAATAAACTGGTACCTCCCATGCTTACCAAGGGAATGGTTAATCCCGTAACCGGTAATACTCCTACGGCAACGCCCATGTTAACAAAGGCTTGAATCGACATACTTAATCCCAATCCTAAAGCTACTAAAGCGCCAAAGGCTCGGGAACTTTCCACCACGATTTTGATGCATCGAATAATCAGGAGCACAAAGCAGCCCATAACCACAACGCCTCCTACCATTCCATATTCTTCAACGATGATAGCAAAAATGAAGTCGGAATATGGGTGCGGTAAAAATGCTCGTTGCGTTGAATTCCCTGGACCTTTGCCAAACAATCCTCCTTCAGCAACTGCGATCATGGATTGGGTTTGTTGGTAATTCCCGTTTCCATCGTCTTTACCAATGAATGTTTCTATTCGTTTTTTCCACGTTGGGATTCGGGTATGTTCCAAACCTTCGGTATTAACATTTAGAAGTATTACTCCTAAAACAGCAATTATTAACATGCCGGATCCGGACAAAATGCCAATGTATCGAATATTCACCCTACCGATAAACATCAACAATACACTGGTTAGAAAAACCACCAATGCGGTACTTAAATTCTCGGGAAAAATCAATCCAACAACAAGTACAATTACAAATAATACATGTCTGAAAACTTTAAAACTATCAATTTCTTCTTGTTTTTTGGATAGATATCGAGCGATATACATGATAAGGAACAACTTGGCAGCGTCCGATGGCTGAAAGGTTATTCCAAGAAATGGTATGGGTATAACACGGGTGGCGTTATTGATTTCGCTCCCCGTAAAAAGGGTTATAATTAATGCTCCAATGGATAACCAGAGAAACACTTGGGAAATCCTGGAGTAATATTGAAATGGTATCAGGTGGGTAGCGTACAGGAGAATGAGGCCGATTACCAAGAAGCCAGCATGACGGAAGAAATAGAACTCGATGTTTCCGTCTTGTTTGTTAAATGCTAAGGTGATGGTGGCACTGTAAACCGCCAACATCCCAATCAGTGACAGGGTGATGATGATGTACCAAATCCACCGATCGCCTTTAAATAAATGACCGTATTTCCTCGCCATAACCTGATTTACAAATTGCGTACAGCCTCTTTAAATTGTCTACCTCTGTCTTCGTAGTTGTCGAATAAATCGAAACTCGCGCAGGCAGGTGATAGCAATACCACGTCATCCGTCATGGCCATTTTTGCTGCCACGTGTACAGCTTCTTTGGCGGATTGGGTATTGATAATTAAATCCACATCCGACTGAAAGGCTTGGTGAATTTTTCTATTGTCAACACCTAAGCAGACGATCATTTTTACTTTCTCTTTTACCAATGCTTTTAGGGAGTTGTAATCGTTTCCTTTGTCTACTCCCCCGCAAATCCATATAACGGGTTTTTCCATGCTTTCAAGGGCGTACCATGCAGAGTTTACATTGGTAGCTTTAGAATCATTGATGTATTCTACACCAGTAATTCTGGCTACAAATTCCAAACGGTGTTCTACATTTTGGAAGTTTGTGAAGCTCTCGCGAATGCTGTCTTTGCGCACTTCCAAGAGGTTAGCTGCCACGGCCGCAGCCATGCTGTTGTAAGCGTTGTGTTGTCCGCGAACGGTAAATGTTTTCATATCGAGTTCTAAGGTTGTTTTTGTGTTTATGTGTATGATTTGTCCAAGTGCCCAGGCCGCCAATTGGTAGTCGGAATTGGATGGTTGTTCGTTTTGAAAAAGGCTAAATCCAAGTCGCTTGCTTTTCGAAGGCATCATGGGTATAGCTGAAAGAGTTAGTTCGTCATCCGCTGAGTGGATGAAGTAATCTTCCTCGGTTTGGTTCATCGCGATCCGCATTTTACTTAGTTGGTAATTCTCCAATTTGTAATCGTAACGGTCTAAATGATCCGGAGTGATATTGGTTAGAATGGCGATGTGGCATCGGAAATCTCTAATTCCGTCCAATTGGAAAGAGCTGATTTCTAATACATAGAAATCATAATTTTTTAAGGCAACAGAACGAGCAAAACTGTCTCCAATATTGCCCCCCAATCCCACATTTAACCCTGCGGATTTTAATAAATGGTAGGTAAGAAGGGTAGTGGTGGTTTTACCATTAGTACCGGTGATGCCGATGATAGTAGCCTTACAGTATCGGTACCCAAATTCAATTTCGGAAATCACCTCAATTCCGGATTCAATTGCTTTTTTAACAATCGCTGCTGTGTCTGGTATTCCCGGACTTTTTACAATTAAATTGGCCGATAGTATCCTGTTTTCAGTATGCGTTTCTTCTTCCCAAGTAACACCCCATTCGTTGAGTTCCGCTTTGTATTTTGGGGCGATTTTACCTTTATCGGAGACAAAAACCTCCCACCCTTGGGTTTTGCCCAAGACGGCAGCGCCAGCGCCGCTTTCTCCTGCTCCAAGTATTACAAGGTTTTTTGTCATCTTCGATTAACGTAATTTCAACAAGGCAATGGTTGCTAATACCAATACAATGGTTACTAGCCAAAATCTCAAGGTTATTTTACTTTCAGGGATGTTCTTTTTTTGGAAGTGGTGGTGTAGGGGCGACATCAACAAGAGTCTTCTACCTTCGCCGTATTTGCGTTTGGTGTATTTGAACCAGCCTACTTGAAGCATTACACTTACGCTTTCGGCAAAAAATACTCCGCACAAAATGGGAATCATCAATTCCATTTTGATAATAATTGCAACCGAGGCAATAGCTCCACCTAATGCCATGGAACCGGTATCGCCCATGAATACTTGAGCCGGGTAACCGTTGTACCATAAGAATCCTAAGCAAGCTCCGATTACTGCGGCTAAGAAGATTACAACTTCACCGGAATTGGGAACGTAGATGATATTTAAGTAATCAGCTAGTTTGATATTACCTGCAGCATATGCAAGTATCACTAAGCCAACCCCTACGATGGCTGTGGTTCCGCTAGCAAGACCATCAATTCCGTCGGTTAGATTTACGGCGTTTGTTACCGCCATCACAATGAAAATAATTATGGGAATGTATACGAACCATGCGTTGTGCGAGCCTGGAATTAAATCGGAGTAATTCAGTAAATTCTTAGTAATGGGCAAGTTGGTTGTTAAATCCATTTTTGCCGCTCCGTGCGTGTAGTCTATTACAATGGCAAGAATGACACCCAAGAAAAGCTGGCCAATCAACTTTGTGGTAGCTTTCATCCCTTCCTTGTTCTTCTTAAATACCTTGATGTAATCGTCAATTCCGCCAATTATTCCCATCCATATGGTGCTTATCAGCATCAAAATCACGTAAACATTGTCTAGCTTGGCAAAAAGTAGGGTAGGGATGATAATCGATAAAATGATGATTACCCCTCCCATCGTGGGAGTGCCTTTTTTCTGCATTTGGCCTTCTAAACCTAGATCGCGGATGGTTTCACCAATTTGCTTTTTTTGTAGCCAACCGATAATGCCTTTTCCAACAACAAGGGCAATCAAAAGGGCCAATATACCCGCCAAGGATGCTCGGAACGAAATGTATTTGAATACTCCCGCTCCGGTAATTTGGTGTTTGTTTAAGTATTCAAACAGGTAGTATAACATAGTATTATGCGATTAAATTGAAGGATTCTTGGGTTATTTGTTTGTCATCAAATGGGTGCTTTACCCCTTGAATTTCTTGGTAGGTTTCGTGTCCTTTTCCCGCAATAAGAATTACATCTCCCGGTTGTGCTAGCATGCACGCCGTTCTAATTGCTTCCTTGCGATCCGTTATTTTTAAAGTACGTTTGAAATGCTGTGGCTCTACTCCCTCTTGCATTTGAGCTATAATGGATTCGGGCGATTCATTTCTGGGATTGTCCGATGTAAAGATTACTTTGCTACTGAGACTAGCGGCAATTTTCCCCATTTGAGGTCTTTTCCCTTGATCTCTATTTCCACCACAACCTACAACAGTGATTAATTGTGCGCTGTTCTTGCGAATTTGGTTGATGGTTCCAATTACGTTTTCCAGTGCATCGGGTGTGTGCGCGTAATCGATGATAGCCGTGATTCTATTGGGGCCCTGTAAGACTTGGAATCTGCCATTCACCGTTCCCAATGCGCTCATTTTTACGGCAGCTTCTTCATCGCCCTGCGTTAACAAGAAAACAGCAGCAAAAACTGCACAGAGATTGTATGCATTGAATTCTCCAATCAGCGGTGTCCATAATTCTTGTTTGTTTAATTGCAATTGCATGCCGTTGAAATCATGCTCCAACACCCGTACCGTAAAATCTGCAGATTGTTTCATGGCATAGGTGTATCGAATGGCTTTGGTATTTTGTAGCATCACCATTCCATTTTTATCGTCCTTATTGGTAATTGCCATGGCCGATGCCGGAAGGTTGTCGAAAAAGGATTTTTTAGCCTTTAAATAGTTATCAAAAGTCCCATGATAATCCAGATGATCACGGGTAATGTTGGTGAATATCGCCAACGTAAATGGAATGGAAGCGATACGATTCTGGTGAGCAGCGTGAGAGCTTACCTCCATGAAACAGTGGGTACAACCCGCTTTTGCCATTTCGGCCATTAACTGATGCAATCCTACGATGTCTGGAGTGGTGTGTGTGCTCGGCAGAACCGTTTTCCCAATTCTGTATTCAACTGTTGAAACCAACCCACACTGGTAGCCCTGTTGGGTGAAATAATCAAACAACAAGGTGGAAACCGAGGTTTTCCCGTTGGTGCCTGTAGTGCCTACGATGATTAAATCGTCAATTACATTATTATGGAATTCCTTGCAGATTTTTCCAAGTGTTTCGCGAACATCGGCACACAAGATGTAGCAGCATTTTGGATTAATCTCTTTGGGTGATGTTGAACATAAAATAGCAGTGCAACCTTGTTCAATAGCTTTGGGGATGAAGTCGTGTCCGTCTACTTGCGTACCTTGTATAGCGGCAAATAACACCCCGGTGGAAGCCTTGCGCGAGTCTATGGTGATGTCCTGGATAGTCTGAGAATGCACGTCTGCTCCCAAACATTGTGTGGATGAAATGGATTCTAACAGTGAAGATAATTGCCTGTTCATAGTTAGAAGGGTTTAAGTACTAAGTGGATGGAATTTCCAGCGTTTTTGCGGGAAGTATTAGGCGATGGACTTTGGTCTGTCACTCTTCCGTATCCATTAAATGTAACTTGATACCCCATGGAATTTAGCACTTTCATGGCATCACGAATTCCCATTCCGCGCACGTCGGGGACTTGAGAATTGTTAAACGATACGGGTTTTAATTTAACCGAATGGGCTTCCCTATTTGGTTCGATGAATTTGGGTAATTCTGTGATTGAATCTGGTTGTATCAATTGCGAACTAATTCCAAGTTCATTGAAGAGCATGCGGGTTTGGTAAAAATCGCCTTTCAAAACGCCCGGTGCTTCGGGTACGGAAAACTTGGAAATAACCGGTTGTGTTTTTATGTGGGTTGCATATATGCGATCGGAAATTTCCTTGAAAATTGGAGCGGAAATCTGAGAACCGGAATACTTAACTCCCTTGGGGGAGTTTACCACAACTATGATGGTATATTGAGGGTTATCGGCAGGGAAAAATCCGGCAAATGCTGCTTGAAATTCTTTTTTCTCACCGTACCCTTTGTTTCCAGATGATAGCCATGCGGTACCCGTCTTTCCAGCAATTTTGTAGTTTTCATTTTTGATATTCGAAGCAGTGCCTTTATCCACAACATTGGTGAGCATTTGGGTAAGCACTTGCGTTGTTTGTACCGAAATAGCTTCCTTGTTGATGATTTTTGGTTCGATAATTTGAGGTTTTTTGCCTTGAGCCCTGATTTCTGAAACCATGTACGGCTGCATCATCACCCCTTTATTTGCTATCGTATTATATAGCATTAACAATTGCAGCGGCGATATTCTGGCATAATAACCAATGCTCATGGAGGGCAGAGAAATGGCCGACCAGTCGCTGCTTTCGGGCGTCTTAATTGTAGGGAAATTAGAGGACGGAATATCGAAGTTAGGTTTTATATGTAGTCCCAACTTTACTGCATGATCGGTGAAGTCCTCAGGATCGGATTTATAATGTTGTAGTACAAATTTTACTGTTCCTACGTTGGAGGAGTTTTGCAGGCATTCGGATAAGGTATAGAATTTCTTTCTGGGAGTAACCGCATCTACTAAATCTAATTCGTAGTATTTCCATTTGCCCCATTCGTTGTTGATGCTATCGGTTAATGTTACTTTTTTGTCTTCTAAGAGAGAAATTGCAGCCAGTACCTTGAAGGTGGAACCGGGTTCGGTAAATTCATCAACGGCGTAGTTCTGAGATTCGTAATACTGACCATCGGTACCGCGTTTGAGATTTGCCATCGCTTTTATGGCACCCGTTTTGGTTTCCATAACAACCGCGCAGCCATGATGTGCTTGAACTTCTTGCAAGCCTTTTAGTAAACTATATTGGGTAATGTCTTGGATTCTAACATCCAAGGTTGTTACAATATCAGCACCATTAACAGGGGTGGATTGATTTCCAGTAGGTAAGGGCCTCCATATTCCACCTGGCATACGTTGCTGTAGTTGTTTGCCGTTTTTTCCGCGAAGCAATGTGTCGAACGCCCCTTCCAAACCAACTTGTGTTCCGTTTTCTGATCTTCCAATGGTTCTTTTGGCTAGGTCTCCCATGAAGTACATGCGTTTCCCTTTTTCCTCGAACCATATTCCTCCTACAAATTTTCCTTCTCTAGCAATTGGCCAGTTTTTTACTTTTTTTACTTGTTCAAATCCAACATCTTTAGCAATGCTAATGAATCGCGATTTCTTTTTTCGTTGCTGACTGATAAAAGTGCGCCATTCAGAGGCAGTTTTGTATTTACTATTGAATTGTAAGGCTAAAAGTGCCGAAAAACTATCAATCTTTTCATCAAAAAGCTTCTTGGTTAGACCATCTGCATTGGGGTCCATGTTGATGTCGTATCTAGGAACCGAAGTGGCTAGTAGAGATCCATCGGCTGCATAAATATTACCGCGCAGTGCGATTATTTCCTTTACTCGAGTGCTTTGATTTTTTCTTGCTTGAGCGAATTCACCGGTTTTGCCGAATTGAAGTTTTGCTATCCCGAAAACGAGGTATAAGGCAAATGCCAATATGAACGCAACGGCAACGTATGCGCGAACTAAAATGGATTTACGTGTATTTACCTTTGGACTGCTCATTCGTCTTTTTTCTTTTTAACCAACTTAATGGGTGGCGTGGTAATCTCTTTTAATCCGGTTCCTTCTAGTCGTTGTGTTAAGGCCGATTGGGTGGATGCATTGGTGATTTGACTCTCCAATGAGATGCTTTCAGAATTAAGTTCTTTGAGTTCTTTGGATAGTTTTTCTTTGGTTCGCAAACCTTTATTTGCATGCCCAGAGTTGTATATATAAATAAGCATCAGTAAAAAGCAGGTGATGCCAAATAGCAGCCAACTGCGACGGGAGGGGCTGTTGTAGATTTCTCCTTGGACAGGTCCAGAGGTGCTATTTTGCGTAGACGATGGTTGCGTTTTTTGATTATCCGCCATGGCACTCTGGGTAGATGGCTTAGCTGTTGGATGATCCCCAATATTCGCTGCTGCATCGCGCAACCCTGGAGCAACTGGATTTGCTGCATTGGTGGATGTTTTGTCCACTAAAGGTTGGTTGAAGGGATTTATTGGTTGTTTGTTTTCCATGGATTGCGTACTCCGATTCTCATTTTTGCGCTGCGCGCACGTTTGTTTCTTTCAATTTCTTCCTCAGAAGGTGTTATGGCCTTATTAGGTTGAGGATCAAAGGGTTTGTCAACACCTCCATACAGGTTGGTATGTCTTTTCCCTTCCGTATTTCCGGTTTGAAATAAGTGTTTAACTATTCTGTCTTCCAGGGAATGGTAAGAAATCACTACCAGTTTGCCGTCTGTAGCAATGCAGTGTTCGGCGTCACTTAAAAATATTTCAAGTACTTCCATTTCCTTATTCACGGCAATGCGTAGGGCTTGAAATACTTGCGACAAGTATTTGGCAGGGGTTGCCTTTGGGGTGCAGTTGCTAATTTGTTGTTTGAATTGCTCTATCGTGCTGAAGGAATCGCCTTTTCTTGCGTTTACAATGGTTTGAGCCAATTTTCCGGCATTGGGAATCTCGCCGTAGTTACGGAAGATTTTAATTAACTCTTCTAATGGACTTTGGTTCAACAGAGTAGCAGCAGTAACAGAACTTTGTTGCGACATTCGCATGTCCAATGGACCATTAAAACGATGGGCGAAGCCCCGATTATCGACATCAATTTGGTGCGAAGAAATTCCCAAATCGGCCAATATCCCTTGTACTGGGATTGCACCTAGGTATTGTAAGTAAGCTTTTAAATGGGAGAAATTGTGATTAACCAGCGTGAATCGGGGGTCGTCTATGCGATTAGCAAGGGCATCTTCGTCTTGATCGAAGGAAATTAGCTTACCTTTTTCGGATAAACGAGAAAGGATTTCTCTGCTGTGACCGCCACCACCGAAAGTAACGTCTACGTAGGTGCCATCCGGGTTGGTTACCAGGGCATCAACGCTGGGTTGTAGTAAAACGGGTTCGTGATAGTGGTACATAGGCAAACAGAGGTTGCCAGCGCATGCGATTCTTTACCCTTGGTTTTTTTGTTGATGGAACAGTTTTGCTAACTCCGATAATTCGGCAGAATCCACATTGAGTTCAGAGTTGTACAATGCCTGATCCCAGATTTCGATTTTGTTTCCGTTGGCTACTAAAACTACTTCGTCTTGCAACGAGGCGTACTCCAATAACTTTTTAGGAATCAAAATCCGTTGGGCATTGTCGATCTGAACCAAATTAGCTCCATTGGTGAAAATACGTTTGAATCTCCGGATTTCGGGGCTCATAAAATCATCAACGGCTGTTAGCTTGGCAGTTTCCATCAACCAGTCTTCCTTGGTGTAAAGAACCAAACATTGCTCAAAGCCGCGGTTAACAACGAGCATATTGCCTGCAGCCTCAGGGAACTGTGCCCTAAGCTTGGATGGAATGGAAAGCCTTCCTTTCTCGTCCAATTTGCAGTTAAACTCGCCAATAAACGCTGACATAGAGTGCTGGTTTTTTCTGTCTGCTAAATAAAATCAGAAATTCCCATAATTTCCCACATTTCTCCCTTTTTAACCACCACTTTTCCACAAAATACCACACTGGCCGTGATTTGTGGGTTTTTCATGAGGATTCTGATTTGGTTGCAGGCTTCAAATATAAATAAAACTTCAATAAAATCAAGGGTTTTTGCTGCTGTGGGAGAAAGTGGAGCAATTTATTTGGTTATCCACAATAAAAATCAAGTTGTGGGAGAAACGTAACTTTGTTATAATTGTTACTCTCTTAAATCAAAATTCTACGGCATTAGCCTTCTGTATATATTGAGATGAATCCGATATCACTCTGTAAACAATTACCTTGGAGTAAATCAAATAGGAGGAATGCTTCTACAGGATGTTATTCAACGGATTTAATACATTCGATTTTGGATTGGAGTGAGGTGATGGATTTGAGTTTATTGCCTACATCGAAGACCATATTAAAATCAATCAAAAAAGATGGGGACACTAGAATTGGTGGATTTTTGGGTCTTATTCGATTTTTCACTACATTTAATTGTGGGTTACGTGAGCGATTTAGCAAACTTGCTCAATGGTTGTTTTTAGTTCTTTGTATTCAAGTAACTATATCAATCCAAGCGCAAGGAACACACAGTGTAGGATTGAATATCCAAGCCAGGCAATTTGGTTTTGATATGGGTATATGGGCATATGGCCATCTGAAGAAACCCGAATTACAGCCAAGATTTTTCAATAATAAAGCTAAGTGGGGCGGCTTGTCGTTGGGTGTTTTACGAGATCCAGGAGAGATTTTAGTAATCAACGATAGATTGCCGGGTAGTAAGCCGTTTAAATTGAATAAAGTTTCACACACGTGGATGTTGCAGCCACAAATTGGGTATTTGATTGTGGTAAGTGAGCGAAAGTCTCGATCGGAATTGGGGTTCCGACTGAAATCGGGTATTTCCTTGCCAGTTGCATACAGCTGGCCTGTTCATGTTTTATACTATCAACCCAATTTTTTATCCGATGGTTATATAGATGTTGAGTACAATCCCCATGCTCATCTTCCCAATCAGATTGGAGGGACATCTTCTTGGTCCAACGGATTTAAAGATGGTCAATTGATTCCTGGAATTGGCGGACAAATAGCGATGGAATTTGAATGGGGTAATTATCGATTTTTAACGAATTCTTTATCTATTGGATTTAACACATCAACCTTTATAAAAAAAATCCCTAACTGGCATGATGTTTCGATGAATAGGCAGGTCTTCCCGTCTGTATTTGCTACTTTTGCATTAGGTTTCGTCA
>JACCDW011607114.1_pt1 | contig 11313 bp, 12 predicted proteins | sample 7449781 | NCBI WGS metagenome assembly JACCDW01 (sample SAMN15323449, study PRJNA562643) | freshwater metagenome | isolation source: river surface water | place: USA:Blue River Watershed | collected 2017-08-18
ACCGCTTTCACAACATATCCAGATGAAATCATCACGCTGTTCACTGCCGACACGAACAATTTGAGCGCTTATTCGACCAGTTCAGCAGGACTTGCGGGCACCGCTGTGCGCAGCATCGACACCATGCTGCGGTCCACGGGGTTGATTGCCGAGCAAACGACCAATGCCAATAAGAAGCTGGATCTTTACAAAGACGATTTGCTCAAAATCGAAGAACGCATGACCGCGCTGATGGATCGCTACATGAAGCAGTTCTCCCTCATGGAAAGCATGGTGGGCAGCAGCAACAGCATGCGAGACAGTTTGAAAAGCAGTTTTGAAGGAATGATGGCCGCTTACACCAAGGGTTAATTGTTCTTTGCAGGCTGATACAGCATGACGCACTGAATTTAAAAGAATTCATTTCGCTTCAATTTGAACTCAATCCATTTCATGGATTGGGTTATTTGCGCTTTTCAAAAAAAAATCCCTCAAGTTTTTGATCTCGATTCCGATTCCCTTAAAGCCAAACCAGAACAAGCAGGTGCAGTGAATCGCTTGATTTGGTGTTTGAAGCAAAACACGCTTAAAGGAACGCATCATGACCACAGACATTACCGGCTCCGCCCGTATTCAATCGCAAAGTGCAGCGGCTATGCGTGCACAAGAGTCCGCAGGTGCACGACCCACCCCAGTGGCATCGGCGGTAGAAAAGAAAACCCCGCCCAAAACAGAGGCTCAGCCTTTGTCTAAAGCAAGTCAAGACGCACTCAACGAAACGGTGGAACGCCTGAATGAACAAATGAAGAGCCACATGAGCTTTTCAATTGACAAAACGACTGACCGAACCGTGATCCAGGTCGAAGACGTCAAGACGGGTGAAGTGATTCGCCAAATTCCCAATGAGACAGTGCTCCGGGTCTCGCACAACCTGGAAAAAGTCAAAGGTTTGCTGCTGGATGAAAAGCGCTGATAAATAAATTGCACAAATTTTTTCAAGTTTGTGCAACAGCGTCCGATTCATAAACCATGCAGGATGTTTTTGATCTTGCTTTGCAAGCGAACCCTCAAACTTAATTGTCATCAGGAGAATATCCATGTCAGTGATTAACACCAACATCAAGTCCCTCATTGCTCAGCAGTCCTTGACCGTGAACAACCGCGCCCTGGCCAAAACCATGGAGCAATTGTCAACCGGCAAGCGCATCAACAGCGCCTCTGATGACGCTGCTGGCTTGGCGATCAGCAACAAAATGACCGCTCAGATTCGTGGTCTGAACATGGCTGTTCGCAATGCGAACGATGCCATCTCGATGATTCAAACCGCTGAAGGCAGTTTGGGTGAAGTCACCAACATGCTCCAGCGCATGCGTGAGTTGGCAATCCAGTCTTCTAACGGCACATACAGCTCTACTGACCGTACTTCTTTGGATGCCGAGTACACCGCTCTTGAATCAGAAATTACCCGAATTTCTACCAAGACAACTTGGAACGGCATGAACATCGCCGGTTCAGCCACCGCTGCAAGTTTTCAAGTAGGTAACGCGACTGGCGACCAAGTTTCAGTGGCCTTCGTTGATGTGGATGCCATGACTGGTGTTGCAAGTGCAATCGCTGGCGGAATTGCTACCGTTACTGCTGCTGCGAGCGCCATTACACACATCGACGATGCCATCACTACGGTTGATACCTACCGCTCTACGCTGGGCGCCATGGTCAACCGTCTGAATTACGCGGCGGATAACTTGACCAACGTAGCCACTAATACCGCTGCGTCTCGCAGCCGAATTATGGATACAGATTACGCAGCTGCCACTACCGAGTTGGCCCGTAGCCAGATTATTCAACAAGCTGCGACTGCCATGTTGGCGCAAGCCAACCAGAGTCCATCGGCTGTGCTGTCACTGCTCCAGCAGTAAGCGCTTCAAACGTTTATTGAATCGTTCATTAGCGTTATTCACACCCTTATTTGGAGACAGTCATGTCCGTTATCAACACCAACGTTAAGTCGCTTATTGCTCAGCAATCACTCACGGTCAATAACCGTGCCTTGAGCAAGACCATGGAGCAGCTGTCTACCGGCAAGCGCATCAATACCGCTGCAGACGACGCTGCTGGGTTGTCAATCAGCAACAAGATGACTGCTCAAGTGCGGGGTTTGAATCAGGCCGTGAGAAATGCGAATGACGCCATCTCCATGATTCAAACAGCCGAGGGCAGTTTGAACGAAGTCAGCAACATGTTGCAACGGATGCGCGAATTGGCTGTTCAAGCTTCTAACGGTACGAACAGCGCCGATGACAGGCAGGCCACCAGCACTGAATACGCTGCGTTAGCTGCGGAAATTGCGCGAATCTCTGACAAAACCACCTGGAACGGCGTTGAGATAATGGGCTCTGCTGCTGCTGCCACCAGCTTTCAAGTGGGCAATGCCACTGGTGATCAAGTGGCCTTGACTTTCACTGACATCTCCGCTTTGGGAGGCATTGCTGCAGTAAGTGCAGGGGCGACCAGCACAGTTGCCTTGGCTCAAACAGCCATTACCAATACCGACACGGCCATTGCTGCTGTGGACACTTATCGCTCAACTTTGGGTGCCATGGTGAACCGTCTCAACTATGCGGCAGATAACCTCACCAACGTTGCCACCAACACTGCAGCATCGCGAAGCCGAATCATGGATACCGACTATGCATCGGCCACCACCGAGTTAGCCCGGAGCCAGATCATCCAACAGGCAGCGACCGCCATGTTGGCGCAAGCTAACCAGAGCCCATCGGCAGTGTTATCCCTTCTCCAGCAGTAATCCAATGATTACTGGCTTAAACAAGAAAATTTGAAATTTGGAGAACCCGATGTCCGTTATTAACACCAACGTTAAATCACTCATCGCACAACAAGCTTTGGCTGTGAACAACCGTGCTTTGAGCAAATCCATGGAGCAGTTGTCCACAGGAAAGCGCATCAACAGTGCTTCCGATGACGCTGCTGGCTTGGCCATTGGCAACAAAATGACCTCGCAGATTCGAGGTTTGAATCAGGCAGTTCGTAACGCCAACGACGCGATTTCGATGATTCAGACTGCCGAAGGCAGTTTAGATCAAGTGACCAACATGTTGCAGCGCATGCGGGAACTGGCGGTCCAAGCTTCCAACGGAACTTACAGCGCAACTGACCGCGAATCGTTGAATACTGAGTTCTCAGCACTCGAGAGTGAAATCACCCGAATTTCAGATAAAACAACGTGGAACGGCACCACCATCCTGGCGACTTCGGCCGCTACCAGTTTTCAAATTGGCAACGCATCAGGTGATCAGGTCGCCTTAACGTTTCAGGATGTCGTAGGCAGCACCATTGCTGCATCTGCAACCGGTGGTGCAATTTCGACAATTGCAACTGCTTCAAACGCCATCACGGACATAGATACGGCGATTGCGTCTGTGGACACTTATCGTTCAACACTGGGTTCGATGGTCAATCGCTTGACCTACGCGGTGGACAACTTGACCAACGTATCGACCAACACCGCCGCTTCACGCAGCCGCATTGTCGATACCGACTACGCCGCAGCGACCACTGAAATGGCGCGCAATCAAATCATTCAACAAGCGGCGACAGCGATGTTGGCACAGGCCAATCAAGGTCCGGCATCGGTACTGTCACTCCTTCAGTAAGTTGAAGTCAGATCGCCCTTGCCACCAGGGGCGATCTGGACGATTTCGCGATCAACTGGCGGCAAGTTAGTGCCGCATTGAATTCAATTGATGGGCAAATCATTGCCACTCTTTAATTTGAAATAGTTAACCCACCAGTCCCGCAGAATTGGCGCATTTTTTGCTGATGGTATTCACATGCTGAACAGGAGTGAATATGAAGCTGCAAGTTTTTGTAGGTTGGGATCCTCGCGAAGACATCGCTTGGGAAGTTTGTCGTCATTCCATCTTGAGCCGAACTGACGCAAGCCAGGTCACGGTGACGCCCTTGGTTCAATCCGACCTCCGGGCAAAAGGTCTGTACACACGTGACATCGACACACGCGCGGCAACCGAATTCAGCTTGACCCGTTTTTTGACCCCTCATTTGGCCGGCACAACGGGATACGCTATTTTTGTTGATTGTGATTTCCTTTTCTTGAGCGACATCCAGGAAGTTCTGAAAGAAGTCGACCCCAAAAATGCGATCTCAGTCGTGAAACACGACTACACACCGCAACCCGGCATCAAGATGGACGGCTCTGTCCAATACCCCTACCCCCGAAAGAACTGGTCGTCTTTCATTGTGTTCAATTGCGAACATCCTGATGTGCAGGCATTGACCCCTGACATTGTCAACACCGCCGAGCCTGCTTTTCTTCACCGATTCAATTGGGTTCAAGATGAAGCCATTGGTGAAATAGACAAAGGTTGGAATTACTTAGAGGGTTGGTACGGCCCTGATTACGACAACCTTCATGCCATCCACTACACCTTGGGTGGTCCATGGTTTGAGCACAAATTTAATTGTGATTTCGCAGGCCTTTGGATCGACGAGCACCACAAGTTGATGGCCTCTCAACAGAAAAAGTACGCCGCCTAAGGCGAGCTTTTTTGAAAACTTGAGAGAAATGCTCTCAAGTTAAGTCAAGTGCTGCCGATACCAAAGTGGGGACACTTTGGTGAAAGGCTGTGCATGATGATTGTTGAAAAAATTGAATTACAAAGCATTCGCACCAGTGAGTACATTTCAATTTTGAGCGCGCTGGATGTCGGCGAATGCATTTTTTTTGATGACTTCAAAAAAGCGCAAAGCCTTCGGTCGCTGGCCTACTACATGAAAAAGTCTAGAAACCTAGACAGAAATTTCATGTTCAGGAAAATGGACAACGGTTGGCGGTTGATCCGCGTTGCTTGATTCCTCCTGTCGGAGGATGGCGAACCTAATGAACTTTGGCGAAGCTCTTGGCTTGCCAAGCCGTCAAGGGCATTTGACGCGTTGGTGATAACTTCATCCACGCATCCGCCAATATTCTTGTCAAAACTAAAACCTCAGCAATCGCTTGATGGTCCCCATGAACATGGGCCTGCCATAAGCGTGCACCCATGTAGTGATAAAGCTCTGACAATTTTGAACCTAACGTAGGTTGGGCCGATTGCCCCAATGTCATTTGCAATCCTTTGAGGGTTCTCTGTGCACGCGTGAGTGATTGATTTTTACGCTCGGTCGCTTGATGAATTCCATGCCCCTGCGCCGCAGACAGGCTGGCGCACAAATCTTCAAACAAGACTTGAATCATCTTCAACTTGCTGCCACTCAGCAAGTCAGCATCGCGTTGAACTGACACATACAAATCAATGTGTTGTGAACGTCTGGACATGTCAAACCTCCTTGACGAATCAGTTAAGGGAGCATGCCCTAAAAACTTGAGCGCAAAGAGGTGTAAATGGCGTAAAGAGTGCAAATACTGAAAAGCTTGTGAAGGCTGCAAAACATGCAAATGAAGTAACGATCACTCAAGTTATTGAAAGACTCAGCTATGGTTCATCTGTAGCAAAAACCAGAAACCATTTCTCTGGTCTGAGGAACCACAATGACAACCATCACCAACATTGACAGCTTGCGGGCCATGAGTGGTTTGAACCAGGCAAACGCAAAAATCGCGCAGGCTTCAGAGCGAATCAGCACAGGTTTTCGAATCAACCGCGCTTCAGATGATGTGGGCGGAATGCTTGTCGCGAACGAACTGAAAACCCAGATTGGATCGTTCAACGCAGTTTTGAAGAATGTCTCACAAGCCAGCGCTATCACAGAGACGATCGATTCGGCGCTGTCAGAGATTGTGGATATTCTGGGCTACATGCGCGAGGCTGCAGTCGCTGCCGAAAGCAGCAGCCTGAGCACTTCCGAACGGGATGCCTATCAAGACGAAATAGACGCGTACATCACAACGATCGACACCATATCGGCAAACGCGACCTGGAACGGCACCTCGTTGATGACTTCGGCATCGACCATGGCGATTCAAACAGGTGTGAGCTCGGGAGACACGACAACGCTGACTTTTGACGAAATCAGCAGCGACATTTTGTCAATTGACAGTCTCTCAGTATCAACAACCACAGCAGCCGGCACGTCCGTCGACGCGATTGACGATGCATTGGATACCGTCAATACCTACCAAGCCTACATTGGCTCCATGTCCAATGTGATGGATGCGCAATATAACGTTGCCAACAGCACCATCATCAATTACTCGGCCGCTTATGGCACCATCATGAATGCCGACTATGCAGCAGAAACTGCCAAACTGGCTGCGGCGCAAATACAACGCGATGCCGCTGCAGCCATGATGATTCAAGGAAATGAACTCAACCGTGCGTTTGTGGACTACCTGTTGAGTTCAGTTACGGACTGATGTGAGAAGGACAGTCAAAAAAGAAATTAATTGCAAAGTGTGATTTTGAGAGAGCTCAATGCGATCAATAAATTAAGACTTTGAATCCATGAGAAATAAAATTTCAAAAACTAAACAACCATTTTTAATTTGATTATTCGGTTTTTTTTGAAGCACCACCATTAACAGTGATAATATTACTCTCAGATACAAGAGTCGGCCAGTTCACCGTAGCACTATTAACACCTTCATATCTAAAATCTGATGCCCCCCCTGAAGGCTTATTTCTAACTAACTCAGGAATTTGGGAGTAATATTGATTGAGGTGAAATGCAACTATTCCATTGTAAAATTGAATACTATACACATTTTTGAAATCATTAACAGCCTCAGAATTTATTTTATTCGGAAAGCGATTACCATACATTCCGAATGACTTACCCAGTAAAATATCTGTAGCGTCTTTAGCGTATTCAAGAAACGAAAAAGAGCCATGTGCCGCAAAATCTTTCATGAAACTTGTAAATGTATCCTCTATAGCTATAACGCAATTGGAATTAGCAAATTTTATCGCTTCGATTGTAGTAACAATTTGCTGAAATGATTGGTGTCCACCATCATCTAACAAAGCATCGAAACTACCAATTTCATTAAGTGTTTCTTTCCAAAAATCAGGATTACCTTGGTCGCCAATAAAAATCTCGAAACCACTGTCTCTCCATTTTACCGCCTCAGGATTTAAATCCAGTCCAATAATCCTAGCTTTAGGTCCAAGCCAGTTTCTCCACATAAATAAAGAACCACCATCGAGTACACCCGTTTCAATAAATGTACATTCCTTATTTACAAGATGACCAAACAATTCAACATATGCTGGAAAGTAAGACGTTATCTTAATTGAAGGATAAGGCGAATTTTTCCAACTCTCAACAAGTGAATCATAAAGAAGATTTTTCCAATATACCTGGTCGAATGGATTTGCATTTTCATCAAAATTTTCCATACCAACTTCCATATTGATTTCATTGTTCATTTTCATTTTCCTTTTAAAAATTGAATTTAATTCGCATTTTTCATAAAACGCTTCGTCAAAACCAATATCACACATCAAAGTCCGATATTAATTTTAGAGTTAGTGACTGATTATATAAAAATTAAGTCACAAGAACATATTATTTTGAAGCAAATAATTCATACCACTTTTTAAAAATTAAGTCATCATCAAATAAGGGAACCACATCCGTTTGTGCCGATTTAACACATTCATGATAATAATTAATTTTATTTATGAATTCAGAAATAGGCGATTCTTTAATATTATGAAAATATTTTTCAAACGGAATATATGAACCCAACATATCAGCTGAGACTGGCAAACCCAAAGCGAAAGCAGTTATTAATCTATTTGAACTAGCGCCACTTTTACTTACCGTGTCTATTCCCGATGGTATTATACAACCCTGACAATTATTGGAGGCATTTATCATAGTTTGCAATGACCAATTTTCCAAATGAAAATTTATTTTTTTATTTGCAGTAGTTTTATAACCCCGCACCATATCAAGTCCATATTTATTGGACAAAACAACCAAATTTAAATCAATATCACAAATTGAATCATTTTTTAAATAATCCAATAAATATGCAATGTTAGACCCATGTCCAAACCATAACAAAGTCACAACATCATTAATAATTGGCTTTCGCGGCACTATTGGCTTTACCTCAATTGGATCTTCAATAATAAATATATCATTTTCAAAAAAATTAGTTAGCATTCTCTGCATTACTAAAGATGGCACAACGGCTTTGTTGCAAAATTTCAAAATATTTTTATAGAAATTATGCATTGGAGAAAATTTATCTCCCAAATGATTATCAGTATAATCAAGAATGATTGTTTTCGACAATTTAGTTGCCTCAAAAATTTGATTCAACCATAATTTTTCACGCCCACTTTTACAATCCGAACCAATTTTTCCAATTACGATAACATCAGCACCAACTGGAATAATATCGCCGGCGGAAAAATTTAGATCGGAATTAGATGCATATTTTGCAACCAAACCAATTCTCATCCGAACACTTGCCAAATTTGAAAAAAGAATCTCATTTGGAGCGTTATAATTTCCTGGCGTCAACCAATGTATCCACATTATCTATCCCGAATATAATTTAATTTAATTATTTATATATAATTTGAATTTTTTTGACCATCCGACATCCACCTGTTTAAATTTTTAAAATGCAAAAACTCTGGTCGAAACTCTTGATTCAAAATGATTAAATCGATTAATTCAATTATTTTACCTAAAAAATTTTGTGCATTTTTTACACCAGGCAACGCTGATTCATAAATATTAATGTATTTTTTGAAAATCTCACTGAAAGTTAACGATTGGAAACTTTCACTCAAGACCTTCTGCTCTGTTGCTATAACCTCTGCCTGCCCCATCATTTCAATGACTGTTTGCACTTTACGGTCACCCTCAGATAAAGATAAATTAATTTTCTCAATCCGGCGTATGACAGATTTCTTTGGCGTTTTTTTCATTTCTTTAATTATTTTTATACCCTCATTTAATTCTTTTTCAAGTGCAGCGATATCTTGCTTCAACCGACGAAGCTCATTTAAGTATTGCCCCAAATAATTAAAGTCTGGCTGCCACTGATTGGCCGGATTTTGAGGGAAAGCTCCCAAATTAGACGCAATTATTTCTTTACATACACTTTCGAATGGTATTTGTACAGCACCATTAATTTTGGCTCCCCCTTCTGTGGCGTTAATCACCATGGTTTCTGGCATCGCTTGAATGCGCTGCTCAAACCAAGTCTTATAGCCCATCAACTGCTTTTCTGTTCTGACAGGCTTGCCGTCGAAACCCTCTACCTCAAAACCTCGTTCGTATCGTGCATTTAAGGTTGCTTGGTTGTATTGACTGACATAACCTTCAGCGTGATCTTTACCGTCAGTCCATGCCAAGTCTTGTCCAATCATGACAATTGGGTTAGCTCCGGTGAACGTAGCGAAGTTGAAGGCGCAAGTGGCCACTGAACCGCCATTGAGCATCAGTGGAACGGGGATACCCATAGAGTTCAATAAACGATGAACATCCTTGTGACAACTGGTCACCAAGTAATTGTGATTACTTGACCAAGCAACATCCGGACAACATCCGATTTCGATCAAGAATGTCGTGCTGGGATCCAATTCATTGTGTTGCCAATACGGACGTTTTCTTGGATCAATAGAAACAACATATTGTGGAATGATGCCGTATTTCTTTAAAATAGGAACCGCTGGATCAACCGCAATAATGATAAATTGATCTTTGTTTGCTTGTAATGTTTCAAGTTGCTTGTTTAATGATGGGCCAGTGGCAACAATCAAAACGGGCTTGTTTTTATAAATATCTTTGTAATCAATTAATTTATTGATTTGCTGCGCAAAAACCGCATTAATCAAGGCATTGGATAAAAACAAATGCGAGGAATGTAAGCGCGTTGATCGATCGATCGCTTTAAGATTGATAAGTGGCGTAAAGTTTTGATAAAAATCTTGTAGATGCTTGATGCCCGTGGCATCAATCGTTTTACCCAAAACGGGTTTCCACTCGGTAAACAATCGGACATCAAAAAGCGTATTGACCGCTTGCGCTTGCTCAACCGGTGTTCCTGGGGTGACGAGAAAAAGCCGGTCATCACTTGTAAGGCTCGACAATTTTCGCTTGTCTGCATTCCCCTCCCAAGCTGTTAACGGATCGACGACCAGCACGATAACCCGAGAGCAGGAACTGACGGAATGAAGAATGGCTTCAATGTGATCGAGATTGACGCAACCTTGCACCAACCAAATACGTCGCTGCAACGCTTTATCAGCTTGTGAGACTAAGCGTGCTTTTTCAGCGGCTTTGTTCACCGTATCTTCTTGCAAGCCGATGGCCGCACCAGAAGCTTGAATACCAAGCCAGTTATTGAGCTCCAGGCCAGTAAGGACGATTCCACCCTTGGCTTGGGCTGTTTCTGCTTTAGTCACTGCCGGAAAAACAGACGGCTGAAGGACTGATGGTTCTGCATGCATGGTCGACACCTCTACGTGATTGCCAAAAATTTGACAACTCTTTGGGTGTTCTTTAAAGCAAGCTGCATGCCAAGAAATCACCTATTCGCCTTGACTTCGATGAACAAAAAATACTTCATAAGTAACCATCAATGGCCAATGAATCCAATGAATTTCTGGCATGGAATCTGCTTTATTTCGCTAGCTATGTTCAAGCGGTCAAAAGTTACCGCATCAACCTTCTTTAAAGGCCATTTATGAACTTCAATCTAGAAAATTCCGGCGAATCGACGGCAAACAGGACAAATCTTGCCGCTCTTGATTTACCCATCGAGCCAGCCACGATCTGCGAAGGGATCGCATTGCTGGTTTCAAAAGACATGACCGCTGAAGCGGTGGAAATGGCCGACTTGGCCGTCGCTCTGTTTCCCCAAGATCCCGCTATCTTGTGGATGGGCTCTTTAATGGGTCAGCTCGTACAAGACTGGAAAAAAGCCCATGATTTGCTTCAGCAACTCAAAGTCATTCAGGGCGACGAAGTAGCGTTGCAAACCTACCAGCAGCTCGTACGCGTTCTTCGTTGCATGGAAATGGAAGCAGAAGCCATTGAAACCATCAAAGTGGCCATGAACCGCTTTCCATCTGATGAAGCCTTGCAATCGGAATACGAGTTCTTGATTGCACTGAACTCCAAAGCAGAGCAGCCCGCCTCCTAAGCTGAGGCCCGGAAGATTGAAGGCGACTGACTTTCATCGCTTGAAGAAAGCGATGAAAGTGTCTCTTTGCACTTTGAAAGCTCAAAGTCGCTTTGTTGTATTCAAAAAATTAATTGCCGCTGACCCCAACAGCTGGCCAGACAGCCCTTGTATGGCGTGACCCGCCTGTTGTCGACGCACTCTCATAT
>JACCDW010495276.1_pt1 | contig 11312 bp, 5 predicted proteins | sample 7449781 | NCBI WGS metagenome assembly JACCDW01 (sample SAMN15323449, study PRJNA562643) | freshwater metagenome | isolation source: river surface water | place: USA:Blue River Watershed | collected 2017-08-18
GTCAACCCTTGCTCAGCAACCAAGCGGGCCGATGGGAGGACTGGAGCGGTCAGGCCTATGTCGAGTCCCGACAGATCGACCTGGGGCAATGGACCCGTCGGGGAAGCGCCGCCTGGCAGCTACCCCCCACCGAAGGTCGCGCTTGGATCAGGGCCTGGATCGATTGGCGGGCGGGTGACTTGCAACACATCAGTGCCGATGTGGGGATCGAAGGATGGCAGACCGAATGGCACACGGCGGCCCAGGCTCGGCTCCCTGTGGCCTTGTCGTTGGCCCAGGGGCGAATCAGCTGGACACCCGGGCCAACCGAGAAATGGTCGCTCCAGGGTGCGCGACTGGAGCCCGCTCAGGCGCCCGCTTGGCGCATCGGGCAAGCCGAGCTGACGATCCAGCGCGCCGCCAACGGGGTCATCACTGGCGGTGAAGGCGTCATCGATCGGGTCGAGTTGGCCACGTTGGGGGCATGGAACGCCTGGTTCCCCGAGCGCTGGCAAAAAGGGTGGGCGCAATTGAACCCCAAGGGGACGTTGAGCCAGGTCCAATGGCGCTGGCAAGGCGCGGGCGAGGACCTGAAAATCGAAAGCTGGCAGGCCCGCGCCAACGACGTCAGCGTGCAGTCGGCCGTCACGACCAAGGCGAACCCCGTGGCTGCTTGGCCTGGCATCAAAGGCCTGAACGCGAACCTATCGGGCACCGGATCGGACATCAAAGGCCAGGTGCAGGTCAACGCTGGTGAAATGGACTGGCCCGGCATGTGGGAGTTGCCGCGCCAAGCGATCCATCAATTCAAGGCCGATGTGCGCCTGCAAGCCCAAGCCCAGGGGCTCGAGGTGCAGCTCAGGCAGGCCCAACTGCTGACCCATGAGACCCGGGCCGATTTTCAGCTGTCTTGGTCCAACAACGCCAGCGATCCTCTGGGACAGTTGGATCTGCAAGCCGACATCCCCCTGGCATCGGTCACCCAGATCGGCCGCTGGCTGCCCCAAACCCTGCCAGAAGACGTGCGCCGTTACGTGCGGGGGGCGTTGCCCCAGGGCGAGGTCCGGCAGGTCCAGGCCCGGGTGAAAGGCCCTCTGCGTGACTTCCCGTTTGCCCGTCCAGGCAGCGGGGAGTTCAGGATCAGTGGGCAACTCTCCAAGGTGCGCTATCTCACCGTGCCGCGGCACCTGATGGACGACAAAACCCCGGGCGAATGGCCCGTGTGGCAAGACCTCAGCGGCGAATTGGTGTTTGACCGTGCCTCGATGCAACTCAGAAAGGTCAAGGCCCGAATGGGGCAGGCCCCAAACATCGCTTGGGGCACGTTGGAAGCGCAAATCAAGCAGCTCGACCGCGCCGTGGTCGAGGTCAGGGCCGAAGGCAGGGGACCTCTGGCCGATGCCTTGGGCTTTTGGCGATCGTCGCCCTTGAACGCAATGACCGATCGGGTGCTCGAAGGCACCCGGGGACAGGGGCTGGCCGAGTACCGGCTGAATGTGAGCATCCCGGTGGACAAACCAGAGGACACCCGGGTCAAGGGATCGGTCCAGCTGTTGGGCAACGAGGTGTTGATGGCCACGCAAGCGCCCACGCTGTCGCGCTTGCGGGGGGCGGTGTTGTTCACCGACGCTGGTTTTGAGCTGCAGGGCGTGCAAGCGGGACTTTGGGGGGGTGACGTGCGTCTGGAAGGTGGCACGAAAACACCGAGCCCGGGACAGCCCCCCTTGGTCCAGATCCATGCGCAAGGCCAACTCAGCGCCCATGGCCTGCGCGACGCGCCCGAGCTGCGGGATTGGGGCACGCACCTTCGCAAATTGCAGGGCGGCACCCAGTACAAAGCACAGTTGCAGTGGCGTCGGGGTCAGCTCGAATCCCAAGTGAGCAGTGATTTGGTCGGCCTGGCGATCCAGGCCCCGGCTGGCCTGGGCAAGAAAGCCCAAGAGTCGCTGCCCCTGCGCTGGGACAGCAGCCTGACCGCCGAATCGGCCATGTCCGGGTCGCTGCTGCAAGAGCAAATGTGGCTGCGGTGGGGGCCCCAGCTGGAGGCCCGCTTCATCCGCGACTTGTCCATGCCCCAGCCCCGGGTCCTGCGCGGCCTGATCCGCTGGGGCAATAACGCGCCCACTGCCATGCCGGCTCAGGGGGTGGTGTTGCGCGCCAACGCCGAGACCTTCAACCTCGACGAGTGGTCGGATTGGATGCAACCATTCAACACCGCACCCGCCAGCGGTGTGGACGCGGGCGCCTGGAACTACGCCCCGCAACGCTTGGAATTTAGCGCCCGGCAGTTGATGGCACAAGGCCGCCAGCTCCACCAGGTGCAGGTGATGGCACAACGCAACCAAGAGACCTGGACCGGACAAGTGCGGGCGCAGGAAATGGAGGGTGATCTCCAGTATGTGCCCGCACGCGCCTCCGAGCCGGCCCGTTTGCAGGCAAGGCTGAACCGACTGACCCTGCCGGCCAACGTCAACACCGATGCAGAGGCCTTGCTGGATCAGCGGCTTCAGGACTTGCCAACCCTGGACATCGTGGTCAAAGACCTGGACCTCAAAGGCAAGAAATTGGGCGCCTTGGAATTGCTGGCGCAAAACCGGGCCCGGCCCGATGGCGCACGCGAGTGGCGCATGAGCAAACTGTTGTTGAGCAACGACGACGGCGATTTTTCGGCCCAGGGCCAATGGCGCAAACTGCCCGCCCCCGCGTCGAGTCAGACGCAATTCGACTTCAAGTTGTCCTTGAAAAACGTCGGTGCCATGTTGCAGCGATTGGGCTTGCCCGATGCGATCCGCAACGGGCACGGCAGCATCGAAGGACAGATCCATTGGTTGGGCTCACCCATCACCCCCGAGGTGATGAGCATGGGCGGTCAATTCCGGGTCTCGATCGAGCGCGGACAGTTCTTGAAAACCGAGCCGGGAGCCGCCCGCCTGTTGGGCGTGCTCAGCCTGCAGGCCTTGCCGCGACGGTTGATGCTGGATTTTCGCGATGTGTTCAGCGAGGGTTTCGCCTTTGACTTTTTCCGGGGCGACGTCCGCATCGAGCAAGGCATCGCCAGTTCGACCAACCTGCAGATGAAGGGGGTCAATGTCGCGGTGCTCATGGAGGGGCAGGCCAACATCGGTCAAGAAACCCAGGACCTCAAGATCCTGGTCATCCCAGACATCAATGCCGGTGGAGCCTCGCTGGTTTACTCGGCCATCAACCCCGTGATCGGTCTGACGACGTTTCTGGCCCAATACGTGCTGCGCCGCCCCTTGATGGAGTCAACCACCCAGCAGTTTCACCTGGACGGCACCTGGAGCGAGCCCCGCGTCACCCAGGTGCCGTTCAAACCCGAGTCCAAGCCATGAGACTGGCGGCCCTGAAACGGCCCTGGGTGCTGCATCGGCGCGGCTTGCTTTGGAGTGCCCTGATCGGCCTGGTGGTGTCCCTGTTGCTGACTTTGGTCTGGCTGGCGGGGCGTTTTGAGGTGGAGAAGCTGCAACTGCAAACCGACCGCGACGCCAGCGACGCGGTCAGCGATTTGCGCAGCGGTCTGGGGCGCAATCTGCAGATGCTCGAATCGATCATTCCCTTTGGGGTTTCAGGCCCCCAGTGGACCGGTCAGGCCGAATCGCTGCTGCGGGAGCGCCGCGAGTGGCTGCGCATCGAATGGCGCGACACCGAGTTGCGCCTGGTGGCTGGCGCCAACAGCCCATCGCGACGCCCTCTGCTCTCAGCCGGGGGCGCCGAACACCTGTGGCCTGAAATGAACTTGGCCTGCACCCAGGCGCGGCGCTGGGGCAACGCCACTTACTCACCCAGCACCTATGTGCCATCGGAAGAGGGCGGTGGCTTCGAGGTGGTGCAACTGTGCGTGCCCTGGTCCATGGACGGCGCACTCAAGGGTTATCTGATCGCCACCTACTCCCTGGCCGACGTGCTCACCCGTCTGGTCTCGTCCAATCTGTTTCGCAGCCAGCAGCTGTCGTTCATCGAAGCCGATGGCACCCGGCTGGCGATGGTCGGTCAAACACGCGATGGCAAACGCTCGTTCATGAGCCAACAACTGTTGAGCCTGCCGGGCTCGTCGCTGGTGGTTCGGGTCGACAGCCGACGCATGGGCCCTGACCTGTTTCCCAACTTGCTGACGGCCGCCGTGGCGGCCTTGAGCCTGGCCCTGCTCACCGTCATGGCCTTGCTGGGCCGAGACACCCGACGGCGTCAAAAAGCCGAGCACGAATTGGCCGACGCGCTGGCCTTTCGCAAGGCGATGGAGGACTCGCTGGTCACGGGTTTGCGAGCGCGCGATCTGCAAGGGCGCATCACGTATGTGAACCCGGCCTTTTGCGAGATGGTTGGGTGGCCCGCCGAATCGCTGTTGGGGCAAATGACACCCCCCCCCTATTGGCCACCCGAAATGATCACCGAGTATGGCCGCCGCCAGGCGCTGCGACTGGCGGGCAACGCCCCGCCCCGCGAGGGCATCGAATCGGTGTTCATGCGCCGCAACGGGGAGCGCTTCCCCGTGCTGATTTTTGAGGCCCCCTTGATTGACGCCGACGGCAAGCAAACCGGCTGGATGAGCGCGGTTCTGGACATCAGTGAACAGCGCCGCATCGAGGAGCTCTCGCGCGCGTCGCAGGAGCGCTTGCAGGCCACCGCCCGCCTGGCCAGCGTGGGAGAGATGGCCTCGCTGCTCAGCCATGAGTTGAACCAACCCCTGGCCGCGATCTCCAGCTATGCCAACGGCAGTCGCAACCTGCTGCAAGGCGCGCCAGGACATGACCCACACGCTTGGCGCGAGCAGGTGTCGGAGGCCGTCCTTCGCATCGCGCAACAGGCTGAACGGGCCGGGCAAGTGATCAAGAGCGTGCACGATTTCGTGCGTCGCCGTCACCCGTCACGGGAAGCTGTGGCCCCGCGTGACCTTTTTGAAAGTGTGTTGCCCCTGGTGCGCTTGCAAGCGCGCAAATTGCAAATCGAGATCCGTCTGAACGCGCCCGATGGCCTGCCATCGGCCTGGTGCGACCGTGCGATGGTCGAGCAGGTGATCCTGAATCTGGCACGCAATGGCATGCAGGCCATGGGGGAGGCGCGTGTCGGCCAGATCGAGCCCCGGGTGCTGACCCTGGGTTTGAGCACCCAGGACCTGGGAGCAGGCGGGCAGACCCTGGTCTTTGAGGTGGCCGATGTGGGCTGCGGCATCGACCCCGAAGTTGAACTCAACCTCTACACGCCATTTTTCACCACCAAGGCCGAAGGCATGGGTCTGGGCCTGAGCCTGTGCCGCACGGTGGTTGAACAGCACGGCGGGCAGCTGAGCCACCGTCCCAATCGGCCACGCGGCACGGTCTTTCGCTTCACCTTGCCTTGCCGAGTTCCCCAAGCCCAAACCGAAGCCCCTCATGCAGCCCTCTCTTGATGTCCTGGTTCACCTGATCGATGACGACGCCAGCGTGCGCGAGGCCCTGGCCTGGCTGCTGCGCTCGCGCGGTTTGCCCAGCATGGGGCATGCGAGCGCGGATGATTTTCTGGCCCACTGGGACAGGCACAAATCCGCCGGCCACCCCAGCTGCCTGTTGCTCGATGTGCGCATGCCAGGCACCAGCGGACTGGCCTTGTTCGAGATGTGGATAGGCCGTGGCCTGGTGCCCGCCTGCCCGGTGATTTTTTTGACCGGACACGCCGACGTGCCCACCGCGGTGGATGCCGTCAAGCGGGGGGCGTTTGATTTTTGTGAGAAACCCTTTTCGGACAACGCCTTGGTCGATCGCATCGAGCAAGCGCTGGCCCAGTCCCGGCATCATTTGGCACAGGCCCGCCACGCGGCCGAGCAACGCCAGCGTCTGGCCGATTTGACCGAACGCGAGCACGAGGTGATGGAGCGGGTGATCCGGGGCATGCCGAACAAATTGATCGCCGATCAGCTGGGCATCAGCGTGCGCACGGTCGAGGTGCATCGCGCGCGGGTGTTTGAGAAAATGGGGGTCAAATCGGCGGTCGAGTTGTCCAATGCCGTGCGGCTGGGGGCCGGCTGATGGCACGCGCCCAACTCAGGTGTCGCGATCACGGTCGGGGGGTTCGCCCTTGTTGCGGTCGCTGAACATGGTCCACCAGACAATCAACACCAAGATGGCCCCTGCACCGAGCGCTTCGAGAAGAATCAGACCCATGACGCGTTTCCTGCTTGGTTTCTGGGTCTGCATTGTAGGCATTTTGGCGGGTTGCACGACCCCCCAGGTGCGACTGCCGCCGCCCCCAGCAGGCCCGCCATCGACAAGCCCCCCACCGGCCAGCGCACCCGCCCCGCTGGAGATGCCCCGCAGCCGCTGGGTTCCGGTGGGTTGGGGGGACTTGCCCGGTTGGGGCCGCGACGCTCTGGCCGAGGCCTGGCCCGCCCTGTTGCGCAATTGCACCCGTCCCAAAGCCACATGGGTCGGGGTATGCGCCGAATTGCGCCCATTGGCGGGCGCCGATGCGACGCGCCAGCAACAGTGGATCGAGCAACGTTTTCAGCCCATGCGCGTCGAGGCCCTCGACGGGCGCAACCAGGGTTTGCTGACCGCTTATTACGAACCCTTGCTGGAAGCCAGCCGGGTGCGCCAACCTGGCTTTGAAGTGCCGCTGTACGCCCCCCCCGCCGAGTTGCTGCGGACCCGCGACAACCAACCCTGGTACACGCGGCGTGAAATCGACTCCCTGCCCCAAGCCCAGGCCGCCCTGCGGGGCAAGGAACTGGCCTATCTGCGCGACCCTGTGGACGCGATGGTGCTGCACATCCAGGGCTCGGGCCGTCTACAGGTGCGCGAAGCCAACGGGCAAGTGCGCTCGGTCCGCCTGTCGTTTGCGGCCACCAATCAGCACCCCTACCAAAGCATCGGACGCTGGTTGCTCGATCGCCAACTGACCAAGGACGCCAGTTGGCCCGGGATCAAGTCCTGGCTGGCCGCCAACCCCCAGCGCCGCAACGAGTTGCTGTGGTCCAACCCGCGCTACGTCTTTTTTAAAGAAGACCCGCTGCTGGATCCGGGCTCGGGACCCACTGGCGCCCAAGGCGTGCCACTGACCGCGGGCCGCTCGATCGCCGTCGACCCGCAAAGCGTGCCCTACGGCACCCCCATGTGGTTGGTGTCGCAGGGGGCTTACCCGCTGCGCAAACTGGTGGTCGCGCAAGACACGGGCAGCGCCATCGTCGGCGCCGTGCGGGCCGACTACTTTGTCGGCAGCGGCGACGAGGCGGGCGAGATCGCGGGACGGATGCGCCAAAACCTCCAACTGTGGGCCCTTTGGCCGCGCTAGCGCGCCGTGCGCGCCGGCGTCATTCGCCTTAAGATTGGGGCCATGGCCGTCCCCTCACCCCATCGGAGAAGCGCATGAACGCCCCCTTGCCTGAACAGATTCGCCAGGCCTTGGAAACCGTCACCCTGGACGACAAGTACGCCCTGGATCACGGCCGCGCGTTCATGAGCGGGGTACAGGCCTTGGTCAAATTGCCCATGCTGCAACGTCAGCGTGACGCGCTGGCGGGGAAAAGCACCGCGGGCTTCATCAGCGGATACCGGGGCTCGCCTCTGGGGGGGTATGACCAGGCCCTGTGGCGCGCCAAAAAATACCTGCAAGCCCAACACATCGTTTTTCAGCCCGGCGTCAATGAAGAGTTGGCCGCCACCGCGCTGTGGGGCACGCAGCAACTGGGCTTTGCGCCACCGGGCAGCCACCGCTTCGATGGCGTGTTTGGCATCTGGTACGGCAAGGGGCCGGGCGTCGACCGTTGCGCCGATGTGTTCAAGCACGCCAACATGGCGGGCACCACACCCTGGGGCGGCGTGCTGGCTGTGGCCGGCGACGACCATGTGGCCAAGAGTTCGACCGCCGCGCACCAAAGCGACCATGTGTTCATGGCCTGCAACACGCCGGTGTTTTTTCCGGCCAGCGTGCAAGACGTGCTCGACCATGGCTTGCACGCCATCGCGCTCAGCCGCTACGCCGGGTTGTGGTCCGGCATGAAAACGATCCAGGAGATCGTTGAGTCAAGCGCCACCGCTGAAATCGACCCGATGCGGGTGCAGGTCGTGCTGCCGCCGCTGGCGTTGCCACCAGGAGGCCTGCACATCCGTTGGCCCGACGAGGCCCTGCCCCAGGAGTCGCGCCTGTTCACGCACAAATGGCCGGCGGTGTTGGCCTATTTGCGCGCCAACCGGCTCAACCACGATGTGATCCGCGGCCCTCAAGACCGCCTGGGTCTGATCGCCAGCGGCAAGGCCTACAACGACACCCGCCAAGCGCTGACCGACCTTGGGTTGGATGAGCAGCGTTGCCGGCAACTCGGCATCCGCCTGCACAAGGTGGGCGTGGTCTGGCCGCTGGAAAAGGACGGCCTGCGCGAGTTCGCCCAAGGGCTGCGCGAGGTGCTGGTGATCGAAGAAAAGCGCCCTGTGATCGAACCCCAGATCAAGGAACAGCTCTACCACTGGCCCGACGGACAGCGCCCCCAGGTGCATGGCAAATGGGAGCACCCTGAGGCGTCTGGTGATTTTTTGCTGCGCCCCAACCACGAGCTCAACCCGGGTCTGATCGCGCGGGCCATCGCGCGTCGCTTGCTGCAACTGGGGGTCGACGCCGACACCCGCACCCAAGTCGAAGCGCGTCTGGCGCTGCTGGACGCCAAAGAACGCAGCCTGCAGACGCAACACGTGCAAAGCGACCGCTTGCCCTGGTTCTGCTCGGGCTGTCCACACAACACCAGCACCCGGGTGCCCGAAGGGTCGCGGGCGATGGCCGGTATTGGTTGCCACTTCATGAGCCTGTGGATGGATCGCAGCACCACCGGTTTCACCCAGATGGGGGGCGAAGGCGTGCCCTGGGTGGGGCAGCAACCCTTTAGCCACGAAACGCACATGTTCGCCAACATTGGGGACGGCACCTACTTTCACAGCGGTTTGCTGGCGGTGCGCCAAAGCGTGGCGGCAGGGGTCAACATCACGTACAAAATTTTGTACAACGACGCGGTGGCCATGACGGGGGGACAGCCCGTGGGCGAGCGCCCCGAGGGCCACACCCCGATCCAGATCGCCCAGAGCATGCTCGCCGAGGGCGCTCAACGGGTGACCGTGGTGACCGATGAGCCCGAAAAGTACGACGGGGTGAGCGGACTGCCGGCAGGCGTCGCGGTCGAGCACCGGGATCGACTCGACGCCATCCAGCGCCAGATGCGCGAGATCCGGGGCTGCACCGTGATCATCTACGACCAGACCTGCGCCACCGAAAAGCGCCGCCGCCGCAAGCGCGGCACCCTGGTTGACCCAGCGATGCGCGTGCTGATCAACCCCGCCGTGTGCGAGGGTTGCGGCGACTGCAGCACGCAGAGCAATTGCTTGAGCATCGAACCCCTGGAAACCGAATGGGGCCGCAAGCGAACCATCAACCAGAGCACCTGCAACAAGGACACCAGTTGCCTCAAGGGCTTTTGCCCCAGTTTCATCACCGTGCAAGGGGGTCAACTCAAGAAGGCCTCCGCGCGTGCCACGGCATTGCCCCAAGGGGTCAGCCTGCCCGAGCCCACGCGCGTCGGCTTGCAACGCCCCTGGGGCATCGTGGTGGCGGGCGTGGGCGGCACCGGGGTGATCACCATCGGCCAATTGCTCGGCATGGCCGGGCACATCGAAGGCCTGGGGGTGGTCACGCAGGACTCGGCCGGTCTGGCCCAAAAGGGTGGCGCCACCTGGGCCCATGTCTATTTGGCGCCCCAGCAAAACGACATTTGCACGACCCGGGTCGGTGTCGCCGCCGCCGACCTGGTGCTGGGCTGTGACCCGATCGTGACGGCAGGCAAAGAAACCCTGCAACGCATGTTGGGCGCACGCACGCACGTGGCGCTCAACGGGCACAGCACACCCACGGCGGCCTTTGTCAAAGATGGTGGCTGGCGCGACCCTTCCGACGATTGCGTGCGCGACATTGCGACCGCCATCGACGCCGCGAGTCACCCGCAGCGGTTGGGGGTGTTTGACGCCCATTGGGTGTCGCAACAGATGCTCGGCGACAGCATTTTCATCAACCCCATGGTCTTGGGTTACGCTTGGCAAAAGGGCTGGATTCCGCTCAGCCGAGAGTCGCTGCTCCGGGCCATCGAGCTCAACAACGTGCAGGTGGAGAAAAACAAGGCGGCTTTTGAGTGGGGCCGCCACTGCGCCCACGATTGGGCTGCGGTACAAGCCCTGCTGCAGCCGGCCCAGGTGATCGAGTGGCATCGCCCACTGCAGCTGCCCGATCTGATCGCGCGACGCGCCGAGTGGTTGACCGCCTACCAGAACGCGGCCTACGCACGTCAGTACACCGACTTCATCGAGCGGGTGCGCCAAGCCGAACAAGCCCGCTTGCCGGGCCAAGACCGCCTGACCCGGGCCGTGGCCCAGGGCCTTTACAAGCTGATGGCCTACAAAGACGAGTACGAGGTCGCCCGGCTGCACAGCGATCCGACCTTCTTGCGCACGATCGGCGAGCGCTTTGAGGGCGACTATCGCTTGCAATACCACCTGGCACCCCCTCTGCTGGCCAAGCGCAACGAACGCGGCGAGTTACAAAAACGACCGTATGGCCCCTGGATGTTGACCGCCTTTCAGTGGCTGGCCCCATTCAAATTCTTGCGTGGGACGGTGTTTGACCCGTTTGGTCACACCGAAGAGCGCCGCACCGAACGTGCCCTGATCGGGCAATACCGCGCGGGCATTGAATCGCTGTTGCCCAAGCTGGGACCGGACACACGCGATCAGGCACTTGAGGTCGCCCGGTGGCCCGAAGGCATCAAGGGCTTTGGCCACGTCAAGGATCGGCACCTGGCGCAAGCCCAGGCGCGCTGGGCGCAACTGATGGGCCCGCGCTGAAAACAGGGCCCAGAAGTACGCCCCCTGGGTTGGGGGCGTTGGGTGTCGAAGCCAAAAGTGTCGAGACTCAGACCACTGCGCCCGCGTTCGGATCGTCGGGGTCGTGCGGATGGCGCTTGGGGCCTTTGATCAGGTCTTCGCGCTTGATGCCCAGCCACATGGCGATGGCCGCGGCCACGAACACCGACGAGTAGATGCCAAACAAAATGCCGATGGTCAGAGCGAGCGCGAAGTAATGCAAGGTCGCGCCACCAAAGATCAGCATGGACAAGACCATCAACTGGGTGGAGCCGTGGGTGATGATGGTTCGGCTGATGGTCGAGGTGATGGCGTTGTCGATGATCTCCACCGTGCTCATCTTGCGGTAGCGGCGGAAGTTTTCGCGAATCCGATCAAAAATCACGACCGACTCGTTGACCGAATAGCCCAACACCGCGAGCACGGCGGCCAGCACGGGCAAGGAGA
>JACCDW011265407.1_pt1 | contig 11312 bp, 15 predicted proteins | sample 7449781 | NCBI WGS metagenome assembly JACCDW01 (sample SAMN15323449, study PRJNA562643) | freshwater metagenome | isolation source: river surface water | place: USA:Blue River Watershed | collected 2017-08-18
CCATTAGTCTACCACGTGGATCTTCAAAATAGTCTGTGCCCATGTCCTTGTTAAGACTAATTTGTACCGCTGCCTTAATCATAGATTCAACAGGCCCAAACTCCCCTTTTTCCAACATGTCTGCACTTTTGATAATTGCTCTCTCCAGTGCCTTGTGTCTACTAAACTGCTCAAACTCATCCAACAACCATTCATAATTTTCAGTTGGAAGTCCTGATACATCTTTAAAATCTGTTTGACAACTTGTGTTAACAATATCCAGCTCGGGCATGACTTTGTATTTGTCCACATAGCTGGTGATAAATTCAGCCGCATCCTTTAACTTGCGGTCAAAATTTTCTGGATCAAAAATATTTTGACAACGAACAAATGTCTCTGCATCACTAAGAAACATTTCTAAATATAATCTTTGTACTTCTGCGTTATAGTTTGATTTTTGCATATTTTAATTTATTCTGGAGACTTTGTAAATCTTTGAAGAAAGCTCTCCACATAACAACTGTATTCTCGACATTCATCAATATTGGGATTACAGCTATCTTCTCTGTAATGGACCCAAGTATGACCTTCCACTTCAGTAACACTAATGACTCTAAATTTTTTACTATTGCTGGTTCCCCACAAAGAACCTGGAGTTACCATACTGGTATTCATTTGATCTCCTTTGGATATTTTTTCATTAATAATTCTAATTTTACACGATTATCTGTGGCAGTGTCTATGATGGTCTTTATCGTAAAAAGTCTTCCATATCTTTTAAATGCTTCACTGGCATCTTTGACATCGTCTTCCCAATTGGGCATGGCCACTAACCATCCCAAATCCATTGCTTCTTTGACCAAGCCCATGCCTGTGTGATCTCTATCAGGCACAACAATCACTGTTTTACCTAGACTATTAATTATAGCCTTTTGATGGTCATTAGGCAAATTAGTGAGTATGGCAACACCACCTATGGCTAAAGCATCAAATGGTCCTTCACAAACAAAAACAATCTTACTGTTATATTTTTGTTTGTCTATATTAAACACATAACCAGACTGGCTCTCACTAAGATATTTTGGACTTCCTTGTGTGATCTTTCTTGCAGTATAGCCCACACATTTTTTGTTGTGATAGAATGGTATTATAAGTCTATCACGATATCCTGGAACGGGACTATACATCCATTCAAATTCTTCTAAAGTGTGTCCCCTATCCAGTATATATTCCAAACACTTAACTGCATCGTCATTGTCTATAAGTGCTTCTGATAATGACACTGTTTCTAAAGGCAACGGCTTGTCTTCAAATTCTTTAAACGTATTTTTGGGGTCAGAACTGTTGTCAAGCAACTTTAGAGCTTCTATGCTCCAGTCATTTATCTTGCTTGTGGGTACATTGATCCAACGAAAAAACTTTTTGTTTTTTGCACTAACTTGTCTGCCTGGTTGCCAACTAGTTTTAAATCCACAGTTAAAACAATGATAACTGAATCCACCATTGGCATGACTAATAAAACCACCACGCTGTCTAGTGTCTGGAGTTTCACCATTATGCACACAGCAAGGCGCATCGAAACTCATCCATCCGCTGGATGTTTGTTTTCGTTTAAAAGGTATGTATGCTAGTAGTTCGGCCTTTATGGCAGTCATACTAGTATTTTAGCTTCTATACAGTACTTTGTCAATGGTTCCAGAAGTCTTGGTGTATTCAAACTTGAAGAAGTTAAATGCACCATATAGATTGGCATATTCAATTGAATTTTTGCTGGTATGGTCGGTAGAACTTAACAATGCCCAGTTGGCAGTATCACCATCTACGCTGTTGTTCAATGTACCAAATATTTTGAAATTTCCAGTGAAATTATTAAAGTAAATGGCTGCTGTGTGTAGCTCTGGACTGCCTTTACCATCTCTATTTGCGGCTACCTTACCAGTGGTAAAAGCATTGTCAGGCAACTGATTGAAATTCAAAGTACTGCTTTCAATTAGTTTAGGATTGATAGTATCAACGATTTCAGCTACGCCTGTCATAGAGCTTGCGCCATCAACAAACACTGGCATTAGCTCGTTAGAGGACAAGTCTTCTAAGTATATAGAGTAGTTGTATTTGCCAGCATTAAGATTTATTGTATCGTTACCCATCAAAGATAGTTCAGCTGAACCTCTAAGATTATATGTAACAAACTTGATAGCACTTCCCAAAGGAGCAATGGCAGTGGTAGAAAAACTCAATGTTACTGTATTACCACTGATTGAAAATACTGTAGTATTTTTTGGGATACCTACACCATATACACTTTGTCCCACAGAGATACCAGTGACGTTGTTCAATGTTATTACCTTACCCACTTCAGTTTGAACAGTGGCAATAGTTTTAGATACTGTGTCATCAAGTATAGTAAGTCCTTTGGACAACACACGTTTATTGGTTGCGGGTTCGTACAAATTAAATCTAAAACTTTTACCGCTGATGTTAACGGTTCTTTGCTCGCCGTTTAAAAAGTTAAAACGGATCCTATTTTTGATCCCTTTCGCAATATTTGCGTATCCATGAAACATATCGTCAATCCCCAAAATGGTATTGTTTTCCAAATCTATGAAAACTCGGATGGCTGGTGTATATAAATAGACTGGTAAATTCAACATACCAATATTTATATAGTGAGTAACTTAACAGAAATTTTAAAGCAAAGTTTTCCGTTTCTAACGTGCATACGCTGTAATGAAATAGAAATCGTGGGCATAGTCATAAATCAAAACGAAAGCGTCCTAAGTATCTATGATCTGGGCTCGATTCACAACGACATTGAGAAAAAGAGTCTCTTAGAACTAGGGGAACAATGGTGGTGGGAAAGCAATAGAAAAATACCCATTAACATATTCCTCAAGGGAGAAATGGATACTTTTAGACGTTATATTAAAACCCTCAACAGCAAAGACATTGAGCTAGTTTTTGGCCCCATAGTAAACTTGAACGATATAGCCGAAAAACGTGTAAAACGAAAAAGTATTCAGCTAGTTCGTAGTGTTAAGAAAACCCGTAGCTAATAGACTCACAGACCTTGTTCATTTGAATAACAATGGCATGAGCATAGGCAACAGCATGGCTTTTCTTAAAACTATAAGTATCTTCAGTTTTAACCCAGATCTCGTCTTTAATTGAATCCCATCCATTTTTAGCCACTTGGTCAATTAGGTATTTTTTACCAGGACGTATGACTGCTAAAAACATTGCCAACTGTTCTATGGTTCTAGGTTTTAGTACAGCAATCAAACTATGATATCCATTAACATGGAATATCAAATCACAAAATTCTTTTTGTTCAAGTAAATCCCAAAGTGGTTCAACATTGAGCAGTCTAACTAGTTCTTCTTCACTTTGTATATCTTTGTATATAGAAACATTTAGAAAGTCTAATTTAAAATAGCCTCTGTCTTCCGCTTCTTCATAGGCAATACTAGCCAGCGACGTTACAGAATCGTACGGGATAGAAGTACAATAAATGCCAGTATTGTGCTTTTTAAAAGTATTATTTTCAATTCGACTAGCAGGTATGTGTTTGATTAATTTTAAAGCCTGTTCCCTGTCATAAAAGTCAATATCAATATCTGGCATTAGGCTATCCCTGTCTCTTTACAAATTTCTTTCACAAGTGCAATCTCACTAGGATATGTTTTAAATCTTTTGATCCAATAAGAAGGGTCAATAATATTAGCAACTAATTCTAATTGTTCATCATTAAATTTTGCCAACATGTCTTTACCACCGTTACAGTTTAATAGTAACCACGGACTTATTAGTCCATCTGCAATTTGTCTAACTGCACGATTAATATTAACATAGTTAAAGTAATGAGAGAAGTTTGCATTATTTTCATCAGCCCATTCCATCATAGTCGATATACTACGTTGTATTGCAGAGTCTGCTGGCTCTGTTTTTATCATTTCGGATAGATAGGTATAGTAGAGTTCATCGCGGCACCAATGATCGAGCTTAACTCCGGATTTGATAACGTAATCCACAAACTTATCAGGATAGATAGGATTAACATTATTGACAAAAGACCCAAACTTGACGAAAGCGTTGTAATAAGGGCTTTTGCAAAAGTCTTCATATGTTTTATCTTTTTTAGCATTTTGTGTCAGTCTGTAAAATCTATTATAGGTCAAAAAACCTGCTTGCACACGTTTTTCATCTCGTTGTAAGGCTCTGCGCTTTTGTTCACACATATGGGCCACTAAAGTTGCTTCTTTAGTGTAACTTTTACCACAGTGAGCGCAGACGTAGTTACTCATATTCCTTACGTTGTTTTTTGTCGTACCCCAACTTGTTAAACAAATCTTCGATGTCATTTTTATCCATTAAACTTGCTAATAACTTGACTTCATCCATCTTCATTGCAGGATTAAGTTCAGCAATTAGTTTTTCTATTTTCACTGCTTTTTCTTTTTTACCTGCGGCTAGATATGGATGATACGCCTTAGCACCAGTGCCACATCCTGCAAATAATTTCCAAAGTAGTCCTTTGTGATTCTTGCTGAGAGTCCAATGATTTTTATTAACAAGTTCGTTGGTCATTTCAACGAACCATTCTTGAACATCTTTGTCGCCTTGTACATTGCTCACATAACGCATCAATATATAAGGGCTAAAAGATTTTCTTTCTTCATCGGACCAGTTATTGTATGCGTCTTTGTCACGCATATCAACACCATGTAATTCTTTTTTGATATCAAGTGCCATGTTCTTTACTCAAGTAATATACTATTTTACACTGATCTAGGGCGTGACGCAATGCCGGATTACTTTCAGCTGTTTTGAAAATATCATTCCATAATTCTTTTTCTTGATATGGATTGTCAGAACTTTTGTAATCGAAATCCCAACCAATGGCTCGTCTTTCTGTAGATCCAAATTCTCTAGCATACGTGACGCCATCAGCTCTTTCATAGATATAAGTTACGCCAGGTTTTAACGATCCCATATAATCACCAACATTTTGAATAATCAACCAGTTCACTTTGACGACTAACTTCTTTTACAAAATATGCACACACTGGATTGGGTCCCGAATGCAATGGTGTCGCCAGCAACTGCCCTAAACGCATTTTAGGAAAATACCACTTAACATCTTGGTAAACATTAACAATGTCTACTGGATAAAAGTCAGGTTTAAAACTGCTAATTGGATTAAATGTAAATGCACTGAATCCTCGATCATTTAAACTGGTCAAGGGCAACACTTCCATTTCTCCAGTGCTTTCTGGATCACCAACTACCATACACCAATCAAGTGGCATTTGAATTTGCCATGGACCAATTTTTAATACTGCCGCTGGGCAAGTGAATGATTCTAAAAAAATCAATGGTTGGAAAAAGTAATCAGGATTTTGTGGATCACTGTTGTCTAAAACAGCGAATCTACAATCTTCATCAACTTCCTCTGGAAGATCATTCAAATAGAATGTTTCGTCTTTTAATGTTAAAATTTGCATTATTGATATTTCACCTTGTCTATTGTAAACGGATACTTTGCTTCTTTATAATATTTTTTACGCTCCGTCAAATGCCTCTTGGCATATTTGGTACTGGCTGTTATGTCCCAGATTTGGACGAAGTCTTTGTCTTCGGCTTTTCTAATGCCTCGCCCAATGCTTTGTATAACGCGGACAAAGCTCTTTCCGGGCTCAATAAGAACCAGATTAAAAATCCTAGGGATATTAATACCCACAGCGGCCACACCATAAGTCGCCACAATAATCTTATCATCAGATTCCCTGACTTCGTCATAATGTTCTTTCCTTTCAGTAGTCTTTACATTGCCATTAATAAACACGCAATCCAATTGACTACTCAACTGTTTGCCGCACTCGATTCTATCAACAAGTACTAGCGTATTGCCAGACTCTGATATGACTTTGATAAGATTGCCAACATACTGTAATCTATCTTCATCAGTGACCAAGTATTTTAATTCTTCAGCATAGCCTCCAAATTCTTTCCATTCTTGTGTTTGTATAATGTTTACATGACACTGTGCTAAGTGTCCTGCTTCTTGTAATTCGTGTGCCGCAATGCCACCAACAACTGGCCCTAAACTTGCTTTGATGCCTTCAAATTCATAATCTGCTTTGGGCACTGTGCCAGTCAAGCCCCAACGTATTGGACAGTGAGCAAATGCTCCAGTCAACAGATTTTTTAACACATCAGCCTTGGCCATGTGTACCTCATCAACTATTACACAGACAACTCCATCAATGAAGTCTATGAGCTTCATTGCTTCATCAATTTCTTTACCTTTTTTCTCTAATATATTCAAACTTTGCCAAGTACAGATAGTATGAGTTTTGTTTAACTCTTTTCTATCTCCATAGTACACGCCTACATCTAGTCCAACGTTGCGATAGTCTTCTTCAGTTTGTTCAACTAGTCCTTTGTTTGGTACGATAACAATAGTCCTGCCATATTTTTCACACATATGACTTAGTGTGGCAGTCATAATCGTTTTACCAGCACCTGTTGCTAGTTCCTGTATGCTCTGTGGATTCTCTAAAAAGCGGTTAATTGCTTCAGGTTGATAATCTCGCAATAGTATTGGTTCACCTTCCTTGACATGACCTTTGGGCCAAACTTTACCTTTGTCAGCCCAGTATGTTTCAGTAACTTTTTCAAATTCAAGTTTGGATGATCTACGATGATCTTCTAAATCAATATCATAGCCTCTGTTTTCTAGTTCAGGTAAAACTCTATCTAACATACTTAGATATGTTGTGCCACCAAGACCAAAGAAACTCACAGTACCATCCCACCTACCTAATTTAAATGCTGGCATGTGTCTTGCATAGGGCAACTCGTACTTAAACATGGACACTAATTTTTTCCTAGTATCCAAGTCTAATCCTTCAATTTTAACGTTGACTTCGTCTTTTAATACAATTTTACAAGACGACAAAGTTATCTCCTTGTCTCATGTGCTCGTTATGTGCAAAATTAAAAATAGAATTCTTGATAACACTTTGTACTGTATGATGCGTGAAAACATAATGATTGTCAAATAGACAAATTTCTGCAATTTTGTCATTTTTTACCAAACTTTTTGGGTATTTGGTAGTTAAGAACATCCATTTCACATTGTCATCTGCAGATTTGTTTAACTTACATTCTTTTACAACTGTATTGAATTCAGCACCGCCTTCTTCGTTGCGTTGTCTAAAATATACACCAACCTCATCAAGATCAACACCACAAGTTTTTAGGTCAAAAATCCAATTTTTTAGTGATTCTGCTCTAGAATTTTCATCTAAAAATATAGCATTGACTGTGTTCATTTCTTTCATGAAAGACAACACCTGTGTCCTTGAAATATTTTTCTTATCAAGTACAAAATTTTGTCTTTCTTGATTTTTAAAAACTTTGTACATGGGATTGGATTGACAAATTATGTCGATTTCTTCAGAAATTTGGTCATCGTACACTGAAACACCCAACTGCACACTTTCCACCAATGCTTCAAGTAAATTATTTGAAGAAAAATTTGTTTTTATATTTTTGAAATAATATTCATTTTGACCTTTGATCAACATTGGAATGTAGTCTTCAAAATTTTCCTTAATTTTTTGACTTTCTTCCAAAAATTTCACAATTTCTTCAGAAATTTCAAAATCCATTGGTAACAAGTCCATGGCAATAAAATCTAAACTTGTTTCATTGAGATCCAATGTCCAAGTTTTTGCATCTGGATCCCAAAATGGTTTTGACAAATTATTTTTGGTGCCAAATTGTCGTATCTTTGTCACTAATTCTTGGTTAAAAGGAAATTTGATCCTAAATTTCAAATCTTTTTTATCAAGTGTGATAGACTTACTTAAATCTATGATTCGAATTGAATTTCGAAAAACAGGATTTTCTAAAATTAGCTCAATTTCTGATTTGCCTAGTAGAAGAAATTGCTTTCTGTATTTTTTGAGCAATCTAACTGCTATTTCTGACTGTTTTTGAGTGAACGCCTTGTTGTCAATGCACTGCCAACCAAGACTATCAGCGATTTTTTTATCATAATCACTGACACGTACTTGGTTGTATGCAAAAAGGGCGACAAAATCTTCAATATACTTCATATTTTAAATTATACATGAAAAATATGATAAAGTCAAATATCTTGAATGAGTGTAATTTGGATTTCTGTCTTGATAGTGCGGCTATTTGAACTATTGATATAGTCTGGCGTTAAAATTCTAACTGCTGGATCGTCACAATTGAACAACCAAGCATCATGTTGAACAAAATAAAGAATTGAACCAAGATTTTTGTGAATTGCTTCACTAAAAAATCTATCTACATCAAACTTTGGTTCAAATCTATCTGTAACATAAAGAGCCATACCTTGATATTGGTTAAAAAATGGAACAAAAAATGGTAATACATCTTTTGGTGCATCTTTTGTCAACTCATGTTTGATAAGATCGTCTTTTCTAACAATATGAAAGTAAAGACGCTCCTCACTCTTGCGTTTAATTTTGTCCACACAGGAATCAGCTTCGCCATTGACATCACCAACATAAATTTTTCTTGTCATAGTGTTATGTCTTCCATTCCTGCTGTTCTTAACTTAATGATATTGCTCATTTGCCACTGTTTAATGTCTAATGCTTTGATTATGCCCAACCATTTGTTGCGTATCAAAGCAAATTCATTAATTAGTTTTTCAAAATCAACAACATCTGCTTCACCGTCTACATATTTTTCAACATCTCTACTACTTAGAGCACGTTGATAGTTTTCCAAGTATTTTTTGAATGTTTTACTACGCAAACGTCTAAGTTCAATGTTTAAGTATTCTAAAATTGCTTCAATCTCTTGTAACTGATTGAAACGTTGTTCTACAATACCAGGTAACATTGAACTTACTTTTTCTAAACTACCATAAATCTTACATTCTTGCTGTGCCTGAGTCAATTGATCATAATAGTACTCAAGGCAAGCAGGTAGCTCTGCGAGATCCTTACTTACCTTGTTGTACCACATTAATAGTCCTCGTCTTCGTAATATTCTTCATCTTCGCCTTCATCGTCAAAGCCCGCTTCTTCCCGGAGCAATGCCTTGATTGCGTCGTCTAGATGAGTATCAAGACCTTGAAGACCTTCTAACACACCAACACTTACATCATGGTCTGATAAAAAATCTACAAAATGATTTGCCGCAACATCCATGTTTTTGGCAGGAATATATTCTTTAAACAAGTCCCAAATTTCAATGATTAACTGTTCATCCATTACTCTGCTTCCTCTGCAATAGCTTCAGTTATTTTTGCAACTGAAGTATTGTAATTAGCCATTATAGTATCAAGACCGCCTTTTTCGTTGCGTTCCCATGCTTTACGGAATTGTTTGATAATCTCGCCGTCTGGTGTAACATAGGACAATGAGTTACCATCTTTCTTAAGAAGACCTTTGGCTTCAAACATGTCTACCAAACCACTGTAAGGATTCATGCCAGTTTCGTAAGGAATCTTAACCTGAACACTTTCAAAAGGTTTAGCATAACGTGTTTTCATTACTTTACAAGCCGCACGAATACCTCGCACTTCTGTAATTTTATTACCATCGTCATCTTCTTTAAGTTTGAGTTTTTTCATTGCCACAACAATACTTGATGCATAGATAAAGCCTTGACCACCTGAAATTTTGTCATCAGGATCAAACATATCTTGACTTGCGTATGTGTGGTTAGTAGCAACTAGACCAACGTTGTAACTACCAAATGTATTAACACAGTTACGAACAAGTGCTGTAAGTGCTTTAGGTTTACGACCCATGTCACCTTTTAAATCACCTGCTTCGAATTGATTAACGTCAGTTGGAGTTAACAACATGCCCAAACTATCAATCACAAACAAAACTTTTGGACGATCTTCCATAGTTTTGTATTCTTTCATAAACTCATTGACAGTTTTGGCAACATCGTCAATCATTGCCATGTTGAGTTTGAGCAACTTATCTTCACTGGTATTAACACCCAATGCTTTGAGCCACTCTTCATCTAGAGCGTTTTCGCTGTCAACTAAAACAACAAAAATGCCTTGTTCTTGAGCATGACGAATCATGTTACCAGAACAAATGTAAGATTTACCTGCGCCAGATTCACCAGCAAATACAGTAACCTTACCCAACGGAACGCCTTTATTAAAGTCGCCGCTAATAAGATAATTTAATGCAAAATTACCTGTTGATACCCAGTCTGTAGGATCGTTAAAACCAACACCAAGCCCGTCAATAGACTTAGTGAGGGTTTTACGAAACTTCGAGACATCAAATGCCTTTCCCATTCGTAAACCCTCCTAAATTATTCTGATTTGTTTTGGCGTGCTCTAATTGCGGCAAGAATATCTTGCGCTCTTTCGCTACTTGGTGATTTTGCTTCTGCTTTTTCAGGAGCCGCTTCAGCAACTGGAGCTGGCTTAGAAACTGCTTGTGGAGCAGGAGTTGCGGCATCAACTGCACCAACATCTGCTTCTGCATCACCACCACGACCACTACCAGTTACACCTGCTGGCTTGTAGTATTGACCCCAACGGTCCATGTCAAACGCTTCGCCATCAACAGATGCTTCAAACATCTCTTTGATAACTTTTAGTTCAACATCAGTTGGCTTCTTAGGAAGGAAGTCTTTGAGATTAAACAATCCACGCTCTTTGATAGCGTCTTGTTGTTCTTCTGTTAGACTAGATTCACGACGACTCCACTTACTAGTTGAGTAGTCTGCATAACCGCCTTTGGTTGTCTTAACAATTTTGAAGTCAAGACCGCGAACAAAGTCAGTTGGCATTTCTTCAATCTCATTGTCCATCAATGCGGCTTTAATGATATTAAAGATTTGAGGACCAATAATGAAACGACGAATTGGATTTTCTGGAGTTTTGTCTTCTTTAAACTTTCCAGAGTCAACTACAAAACCTTGGAATACATAAGACTTTTTCTTCCAGTACTTGCGACCCATGTCCTCGAGTGACTTGTCCTTAAACCAAGGACGAACTTCAGTTAGAATAGGGCAAGTTTCACCCCACATTTCCATACAAGGAACTTGTACTGTAACAGGACGTGAGTCTGTTTGACCTTTGATGCCAGCAAATGGCAACTTGATCATGGCACGTTCTGCCCAAAAGAAAGTATTGTTTGGATCGTTGTCTGGAAGGAAACGGACAGTTACTTCTTGTCCTTCGCTAATGTTCCAGTGTGGGAAAATGGCGTTATCACCGCCACCTGTTGAGCCGCCTGCTTGACGGTTATTTTGCTCTTGAAGTTTTGCTCTAATTTCTGCTAAAGATGCCA
>JACCDW010650520.1_pt1 | contig 11310 bp, 7 predicted proteins | sample 7449781 | NCBI WGS metagenome assembly JACCDW01 (sample SAMN15323449, study PRJNA562643) | freshwater metagenome | isolation source: river surface water | place: USA:Blue River Watershed | collected 2017-08-18
ATAAATAGAAATAGAAATAGAGAAATAGAAAAAGAACTTCCTAATATTTCTTCTTGATTGAATTCCAAAAAGATTCATATTGATCTTCTTGAAGATCAAATAAATCAATACCTACATACTCTTTATCAACTCCTATATAAAACCCTAATTTATCAAACTTCTCTTTCATACTACTTTTGATCTTCTCTTCATATACAATTTGTTTACTTAAAAAATGGTTGATTTGCATTAACTTCTTAAATAAATCATCTCCTTTTGTTTCAATTTTATTAAAATACTTTGTTTGAAATATCTTTTGTTGAAATCGCTCTTCCATCACATAAGGGCGTTGATGGCCAAAAATACTCTTCTTACTCTTCTTCATAAAATATCCTTCTACCAAAGATTTTAATTCTAAATACTTGAATCGTCGTAATTGTGTATGATCAAAATTAAGACGATTATTTACAATATCCAAAATTTTATAATAATCTTCCTTCTTTTCATAAACCCGAATATCTACAAGAATCTCATCATCCATATATTTATCTTTCATACTCTTCATTATTTCAATTCGATGTTGTCCATCAATAATATCATACACATACGAAGCACACTCTTCATCATAATACTTTCCTAAAATAATCGGATCACTTTGAAGAATATCAAAATTACGAAAGTGATGTAATCGCTCTTCACTTACTAATCGATTATCATTATTGTATAAAAGAATGTTCTTCTCAATACCATATAATAAATATTTTACTCGCACTTTTACTAAATAACGAAAGTCTGATAATAAAACTTTCGATGCGTGATGAATATGTGATTCAAATATATTGGTTTCCTCTTCTTCTACTTCCTCTTCTTCTACTTCTTCTTCTACTTCTTCTTTTACTTCTTCTACTTCTTCCTCTTCTTTTACTTCTTCCTCTTTTCCTTCCTCCTCTTTTCCTTCCTCCTCTTTTACTTCTTCCTCCTCTTTTCCTTCCTCCTCTTTTACTTCTTCCTCTTTTCCTTTTCTCTCTTCTTCTACTGCATCTTCTTTTATAATTTGTTGATTATACTCTTCAATACTTTGGATTTGACGAGTCACTTTACTCTTCTTACGATTTTGAAATATATCTAAAAATTTGAAATTTTCAAGCATTTTATCTTTTTATATACTTTCATTGAAAATCTCTTTATACCAACCATATTTTGATTTCGTAAAAGTAAAAAATAAATATAAAAAATAAATATAAAAAATAAATAGTAAAAGAGTATAGAACTTCTTTCTTATTTGAAATTAAAAATAAGAAATATAAAAATATAAAAATGAATCACTTTATAAAATATCTTTATCATAAACTCTTTTATCAAAAACTTTATCCAAATGAACTTCTTTATTGTGAAGGTCGAATGAAACCAACGCTTCGTGGTATCTTTCACTTTTATGCACTCTTCTTCCTTCCTTTCGGTTTCTATATTCTTTATTCAAATGCAATAACACATGGAGCTACTCTTACATCCATTTTAACACCTTTATCATCAGCACTCTGTTTAGGTACAAGTGCAGCATATCACCGTCTTTCATGGAGTCGTTCAAATGAAATTTTTATTCAAAAGTTTGATCACGCGTGCATTCTATTTGTGGCATTTAGTTCTTACTTCCCTTTATATATTTTTGCAATGCCATCCAATGATGGATATTTTTTATTATTGTGCAACTTGATATCTCTTCTTGGTGGTTTTATTTGGATATTACTTGGCAAAAGATCACTACCTCCCATTCTTATATCTGTAGGTATTCCATTTCCACTCTTTCCAATGATATATCAACATCTAGGATTGATTACTTCCATACTCAGTTTTTCGGTAATACTCTTTTATGGAATCGGAATGGCAATTTTTAAATCAAAATATCCAAATCCACATCCACATTACTTTGGATATCACGAAATATTTCACTTATTTGTAATCTTTTCAATGATATTGACCTTTTATGTTCATTATCGGATTTTATGTGATCATCAAAAGTGATTTATTTTATAATTTATTTTATAGTACGTAAATAAAAAAATAGTATACAAAATGTAAAAATTGAATAAATCAGACTCTTCTCTTTTTTTAGAGAAAAAGAGTATAAAAATATTCACTCAACATTCTATTGTAAGATGAATAAATACGCTAACGTAGACAATCTTGACAAGTCAACTCTTTATGATGATGTTCATCATAGTAAACCCATTTGTGGTTCTATGACGCTCTCCTCAAATCAAGTCGATGACATCGAGTCCATTGGTGGAAATGGTGTTCAACGTGTTTACGTTCAACAAAATTCTGTCATTCCCGAGAAGCTCATTGAGAGTTATCGCAAATATGTAATCGACTTGACAAATGCCGATATTTATGATATTGTAAAGAGTGAAAAGAAAGATGACCATTATCACAATCTTTTTGGATTGTGTGATAAGAATCTTACTCTTCTTTCCCACGTCATTTACACTATTATCAGCTACTTTATTGTAGCGCTGATGTACAGTATGCAACTCTCTCTTTTGATCATTCCGCCTTATGTAATCTATATTACATTGGGTGTAATTATGATCTTAAATATAATGGTTACTCTTCGAAAGAGTTCAGTAATGAACGAGTCTGAAGAGCTTTCCTACATATTGAATGAAAAGAAACTTCATATTGCTATGATTGCTATTCGCCGCAAGTACAAGATTGTACCCAAGAAGAGCGAATTGTTATATATGTACCGAAAGCTTGTTGCTTCAGGTGAGATTGCAAAGAATGAGATTCTGGAAGATCATTTAGTCACCCGAAAGATGCGTAGCGCCTCTGGTGTAATCGTTGTTTCGGTAATTATGCCTCCCGATACCTTCTCTTGCTCTTACAACTGCTCTTACTGTCCAAATGACCCTCGTTATTCGCGCTCTTATTACCATGGAGAACCAACGGTAATGCGTGGAAAGCGTAATGGCTTTAAGGCTTTTGAGCAATTCCGTGAGCGAATTCATTCCTATATTATGAATGGACACGATGTGGATAAGATTGAGTGTATCATTTTGGGTGGCACCTTTTCGTGCTATCAGCCCAAAGTTGCCGAGGAGTTCATTACTGGACTTTACTACGCAGCAAATACCGCTTTTGATGATCCTTCTTCTCTTCGTCCTATGAAGAGTATTGAAGAGGAGCAGTTGATCAACGAGAGTACGCATTGTCGTATTATTGGTGTGACTATTGAGACGCGTCCCGACAAGATTACGAAGCCCGAGCTCCGTCGTTTCCGTAAGTATGGAGTTACCCGTATTCAAATGGGTGTCCAACATACAGATGATGAGGTTCTTGAGAAGAATAATCGTGAGTGTACGACGGCCCAAGTAAAGGCGGCGTTGAAGCTTGCCAAAGATGAGTGTTTCAAAGTCGATATCCATTTGATGCCCGATTTGCCATACTCATCTCCTGAAAAGGATGAGCTTATGTTCAAAACGGTGCTTTCCGATCCTGCTCTTCAGGCGGATCAATGGAAGATTTATCCGACGTGTGTTCTCGAATTCACCGAAATCAAGAAGTGGTTTGATGCTGGTACTTATGTGCCTTATGCGGAGACCAATTACGAGGAGTTTTTGCGCATCTTGACAGATGTAATGACGGCTCTTCCTCCTTGGATTCGTGTGAATCGTGTTCAACGCGATTTTCCAAGTACTTATATTGAGGGTGGAAATAAGGTTGCCAACTTGCGTCAACTTCTTGATGATAAGTTGGCGGAAGCCTCAGCTACCACTCAAGAGATTCGTACAATGGAAGTTCGCCATAACACAGACAATATTCATCGAGCACGACTTGTGCGGTGTGATTATGATGCGCAAGATGGCAAGGAGATCTTTCTTTCTTTCAAGTCTTGTACTTGTACCCACTGTGTTCCTTATGAGCAGTACAAGATAAAGAAGTATCTATATGAATCTCTTGGCCTTCCGACTCCGTACTTTTATGGATGTGGAAAGGAAGATGTGATTTATGGCTTTTTGCGCCTTCGAATTTCGGAAAGTTCGGGTGCAATTACATTTAGGGCTCTTCAGAAAAAGGGTCTTATTCGTGAACTTCACGTGTATGGCAATGTTATTCCGGTTTATTCCAAGGATAGCAATCAACAACTGAAGTCTCAGCACTTTGGTTTTGGAAAGCGTCTTATGGCAGCTGCGGAGCGCATTGTCAAAGATGAATTTCCTCAACTTGATGGTATGGCGGTGATTTCGGGTGTAGGTGTGCGTAATTATTATCGCAAGCTGGGATATGAGATTCCGAATACGGATTTTGCATCTCACGGTAATATTTTAGTGAAATATCACTCCATGTAATATTTATGTATATATTCTTTTATTAAAAAAATAAAAAAATAAATATTTAAAAAAATATATTTTATAATTTATTCTTCTTTCTCATCTTCTTTCTCATCTTCTTTCTCTTCCTCTTTTGTAAGTGCTTTTAACTTCTTATACACAAATCGCTGATATTTATTCTTTTGTTGATCTAAATAGTATGGATTTGGTTGAATAGTATACTTCTTTTCCGCATTTTCCTTTAACATTGCAACAAAATCCTCTTGCTCATCATCATCAATACCAAATAACATCATCATCATAAATGACATTTTATGGAATGGAACAACATCTTCAATATTGGAAATATACTCTTGTAAAAGAAGATCCTTCTCTCCATTCTCTTCCTCTCCATTCTCTTCCCCTTCATCATCCTCTTCCTTATTATCTTCCTCTTCCTCATCCTCTTCCTCATCACTATCTTCTTCCTCTTCGTCATCTTCCTCTTCCTCTTCGTCATCTTCCTCTTCGTCATCTTCCTCTTCATCATCTTCCTCTTCCTCATCTTCCTCTTCCTCTTCATCATCCTCTTCCTTATTACTATCTTCTTCTCCATCATCATCAATCTTTCCACTTCCTATAAGTGATTGAAAAAAGAGCTTCTCATCTTCATTCATCTCGTTGGATCCCATTAATTTTTGAAGCATATCTTGCAAATTAAAGTTCGATTCTTCTTCATCTTCTTCATCTTCTTCATCTTCTTTATCTTCTTCATCTTCTTTATCTTCTTGACACTCTCTTGGCTCTTGAAGTGTAGACACTTCCTCATCACATCTTTCTTCTTCCTCTTCTTCCTCTTCTTCTTCTTCTTGATCATCTTCTTTATGAGCTTCATAGTATGTATCAGTAACTTTGACAAAGAGAGCCGGTTCTAAGAAGAAGCTTGTCATATAGGATAAGTAGTCACTTCCATACTTTTCTTGGAAAAGTGCTTGTAACTCTTGGAATTGTTCATCACTTGGATTGCTTTTTAATTCATCCACTTTTTGATGAATCTTTTGGTGAATTTCGGTTGAATAAACACTCATTGAATAATAAATATATAAATCTATACTTTAAGAAATATATAAAAAGAATAAATGAAACGAATTAAATCTTCCTTTCTATTTACATTTTTTATTTTTCTATTTTCCGTTTTCTATTTTCCGTTTTATTTTGATAAAATATATCAAAAAAGATAGTAAAGAGAGTATGTGTAGTATTAATCACGATTTAAAAGCCATATTTATACACGTCCATAAAACAGGAGGATCTTATATTGCATCTGTGCTTAAACAATATTATGGATTTGAAACATATTATTTAAAACGTCCCGATCATGATACTTTTTGTTTGAATAAAAGAAAGAATCCACATCAAAAGAATTATGAAAATCGCGTTCACGGAGTGTACGTTTACTATAAAACATCTCCTCATTTAAATGCAAAGATGAATATGACTCCACAAAAGTGGGAAAGTTATTATAAATTCACATTTATTCGAAATCCGTATGATCGAATGATATCTGGATGGAATCATATGAATAAAAAGATTCCCTTTTCGCAATATGTAACAATGAAAAATATAGTAAGTGATATGGAGTATATTCACGTCTTTATGAGTCAAGCAAAACATATTACAAATGAACGTGGTCAAATTGCGGTTCAATTTATTGGACATTTTGAAAGATTAGAAGAAGATTTAGATAAAGTATTGGATCATTTAAAGGTTTATTATCGAATTCATAATCCATATCAACGAGTCAACTCACACGCACACGCGCATTACTCTGCGTATTATGATCCAACTACATTGCAAATAGTCAATCAATTGATTCAGGATGATTTAAAACATTTTGATTATGTAAGATGTGACACAATCGAAGATTTAATCAAAAGTTCAGATCCACATAAAGTGGAAAATAAAGATCTTATTTATAATACTCAAGTTGATTTGAATGAAGTTGATTTAACTCAAAAAAAGAGTAAAGAAGAGGAAGATGAGGAAGAAGAGTTTGAATATATATATCCAAAGTATGATGAAAAGAGTAGTGCGAAGATCGAAAATATGATCTTTGTAAATGATGCACTTAATTCAATTATTGAACAATTATAAGGAACCTTCTTGCGGTTCCTTATGAACCTCCCCGCTATACAAAAAAATTATTAAATAATGAATTTGTTAAGAAATAATGAATTTGTTAAGAAATAATGAATTTGTTAAGAAATAATAAATTTGTTAAGAAATAATAAATTTGTTAAGAAATAATGAATTTGTTAAGAAATAATGAATTTGTTCATATATTATAAAATACATTATTCCCCGAACAATTTATATAAATAAAACGATCTCAAGAATTGGTGAATATCTTTTATGACATTGTCCGGGGAATAATCAGATTCATATTTTTTATAAAATAAAGATATTTATAAAAATAAATTCTTTTTATAACGGGAGGTTTGATATTTTATCTAATCCTACCCCTTATGAGTAGGATTGATAAATAACCATTAGGGAAGGAGCCCGAAGGGCCAGCTACTTCGTAGCCCGAAGCGGTTCCCATCTTATACGGCTGCATAAAGATTATCACCTGCATATAATCCTATTTGATCGGAAAGTTGTGGTTTGGGGCAATCTTTATTATAAATCATACGTGTATCCTCCTCTTCGGAATAATAGTTGCGATTGATTTGAATCGATGATGATTTTGAACTAGAAGTGGGGAATTGATTTACTTTACTTGGTATCATTGTACGAGTTGTACTCTTCTCTTCTTCTTGATTTATATCTTTACTTTTCGTTTTCGTAAATCCAAAGAGCGACTTTACTTCATTCATAAGAGATGATGTAGGAACAAAAGGTTTTGATCTCTTAGTATACTCTTCTTCGGTTTCAATATATGATTTTGAAGAAGAGGAAGAAGAGGAAGAAGTATTTGGTTGAGGTATATTCTTCTCATTCTTCTTATCATAATTTTGATCTAAATACTCTTTGACTCGTTTGTCACGAAGAATCATTTCAATATCTTTTACATCGGTAATTTGAAACTCTTGAATATTTTTAATCTCTTTTCGATATTTGAGATCTTTGGGAATTTCCGGGCATACAGGACACTTTTCAATCGTAGGACATACTTTGGGAGGTGGAATGGTACTCTTCTTTACATACTCATTCATATCAATCTTAGGACATTGAGGAATTTCACTCTTACGAATATACTCACTCATATTGGGACAAGGAGGAACAGAGCTCTTTAATACATATTTATCAATATCTGGATGATCTAAAATATCACATTTGGGGCAAATGGCACTCTTTGATTTGAAAATATTATCTCGAACACACTTTTGAACCTCGTCTCTCTTTTGCACATTATTTGTCGATACTTGATTCTTTGATGACTCATTTTCAACCTTCTTTTTACATTCACGTTTGATAGCGATTTCCTCTTCATCAAGACCTTCGTCATCATCATCGTCATCATCAATACTTGTTACTTTTGTGCTATTTTGATTGATTAATCTTCGATCATAATCATTATCATTATATTCTCGAATGCCCCAACCATATCTTGAAGATGCTCCACCTAAAACATCAAAAGAGCTCGACCGACCTCCAAAATGTTCCATATAGGGAGTGGATGCACCTCCATGTGTGCGATCAAAAAGTGCTTTTGGAATTTTATGATTTTCAGCCATATAAAGTCCAAAGATAAATGCAATTAATAAGAAGATGAATAACCAAAGGATTAAATCATAATTACTCTTCATTTTATAAAATCAATAGAATAAATTAAATATAAAAATAAAGAAATATATATCTTTTACTACTATTTCAAAATATTATTTCTTTTGAAATATATTTTATTAAAAAATTATTAAAAAATAAAAATCATTTATCATTCATCCATTTAATCATTAATCAACTTTACATCCCCAACAAGGAATTTTATCTTTGCGAATGTAATTTTTAAAATCAGGATGATCTTCAATCTTATAACGTTTAATATCACAATACTCATCGGGTGATTCAAAATAATCTCTTATATGAATCGATGCTGGATCATTCTTATTTTCCGGTTTCCAAGCTTTGCACTTAGGATCAAGATCATAATTAATACGACAATAGTAAGATACCGCCTTCTTACACTTATCATTTAATCCAAGATCTTCCACATACTCTTTATTCCAATCAACGCTTCCACATCCAACCATATTACAAGGATTATTCTTTTCAATAATAAAGGGACAAGTATTGGAATACTTTCCTCCTTCATTATCCGTTAATATTATTGGTAATTGACATTCTGGGAAGTTCATTTGATAAATATACTTTACCTTTGCTTTATCATCGCCATATAACTTCTCTCCATAATATCCAAGTTTATTGTGATAATAGGAATCCTTGGGAATATAAATATAATAATCATTTCCTTTCTTATAGGATGTCGGACAATCACTCGGCTTTACTTCAATCTTCTTATCACACGCCTCTTTCTTTACATTTGTATATACTTGTTCACTACTTAAGAAAGATCGATAGAAATCATCTTTCATTGAGTAATTCGGATCATTATTATTTGAATAACGGTTACTATTGATTGAATAACTTTTATCATCTTCGCTACTTACATTCCAACTTTTCGGAATAATATAATCAAAGAAGGATGGTTTTGTTTTTGGTGCACGCTTTGTTGCATCCATTAAGTAAGAGCGCAACTCTTTATGTTCACTTTCCAAAAGTACATAATTATGAACTATACAATCATATACTTTCATTTGTAAATATTGATTTGGATTTAGTATAAAAGTAGAGTTATCAAAATAAAGTGTGGGACAATTATCAATACGAAGAATTGGTGCACTATCTTGATAAAAGATAATGGTATGTAAATCATTATTAAATCCAATGGAAAGTAATGTTTTATTCGAAAGTATTAATCCAGATTTTGTTGTACTTACTAAATCATTGCATTGTAATGTAATATAGTGATCTTTATTAATCTTTAATGAAATCATATCTTTTCCATTACTATTTTGAATAGCACATATTTTGTACTCATTTACATCATCTTCTTCGGATGGTGTTGAACTTGTACTCTTTTCCATTTCAACAAGAAGATTAATCATAAACATAGGTGTTGTTTGAAAAAGAGATTTACCATTCTTTTGTGTAGCAATATTATTGTACATATTTACAAAACCACTATTACTATCTACTACAGCCCGATTTTTCAATTCAAAGTTATTTCCTAATGATCCAAGATCACGCCACGAAATAACTCCATTATCGCAATAAAATCCTGAAATAAATGCTGTTAATCCATTGGTAAAAATAAAATCAGGAATATCACTTAATACTTTATATAAGCGAAGATTTGCATAATAAATATTTTTTGCAATTAAAGTTGTGGAATAATTGAGATACATATTCATATTTGCTTTTAAGTTATTTGGTGCATAAAAGGCGTACTTTACTAAATACCATCGATCGTTATTATTAAGAGTACTTGTGCGTTCAATGGTATATTTAATAACAGGGATTTCATTTGAACCATTTTCTTTTAAGATACGAACTTTCAATAATTTCGAAAAGTCAGGTGTTCCACTTACAGCATCCTCTAAAAGTACCCACGCCATAAAGATATATGTACTATTTGGAGTTACGGGTTGAATAATCTCATAAAAGGTTAAATCATTTGTATCACTTTGTTGTAATACATATTTACCGGGTCCCGGGTTTGTCTTTTCAATAATTTTATTCGATCCCGATTGATCGACATAACCTCCTACATCTTTTCCATTTAAGAAGTCACCATTGGGAATAATATTTTTATAATTATCATAACTTATATTTTCATAACTTTCAATGATCTTATTGCTCTTTGTATATTCACTTTCATTTGTACATTCACTTTCATTTAAGTTTGGTGGTAAAGAGAAGAGCTCTTCACTTTTATAAAAAATTTGATATGCATAATAAAAGAGAAGAATCACAATGATAATAAACAAAATGAAGAAGAGTGTATTTTGGTATGATATTGATTTCATTTCTCTTTCTTATATAAATATATATATATCTTCTATTTATATAATAATATTTTATTATATAAAATTTTCTTATGTAAAAATACGCTCTTACTATCTCACTCTCTCACTCTCTTTCTCATTTTATTTTATCATTTAACGTCCCGAGCGATAATTCGAAAAAGGATAATTAATATCTAAAGGACATACAGGGCACGATGATGAGCGAGGATTATTATAAATACGATTTACTTTATTTTGATCCATCATTACATAATCATTATCACGATCCATTGTGCTCTTCCAATAATCATAAGCCCGTGGGCGACGACGATAATTATAAGATTCATTATTATTCATTGATGATTTCGAATCCATTGGATTACGACGATTTAAACAATTATCCATACGATACTTATTCTCATTAGGATAACCATCAATACGAGTATTATCTCCATCATTATATACATTGACATTCACTTGAGGTTGTTTGGTGATTAAATTACCTAATAAACCAGCTGCTAAAGGTAAAATAGATCCTAATTGATTCATATTAAATTTATCTTCTGTCTGATTCATATCAAATTTACCTTCTCGTTCTGTAGGAAGCCAAGGACCCCAACCACCACTATGTAATTCTTCAGAAGGTACAGTTGATGTTGTTGCACTTGTACTTGCACTTGTACTTGCACTTGTACTATACTCTTCTGATGGAAGAATAGGTGCTAAGGTAGTTTGTTCTTCAGCAGGAAGAGGTACTACAGCAGCATAGGTTTGTTCTTCAGCAGGAAGAAGAGTGGAAATATACTCTTCAGAAGGTACTGTTGTACTATATGTTTGCTCTTCAGAAGTTGTTGAAGTTGATGAGTAAGTAACAGATTCAGAAGGAGGTGCTGTAGGATCAACATATGCAACAGGTACTTCAGTAGCACTATCAGTAGGAGCTTCAATAACAG
>JACCDW011268353.1_pt1 | contig 11309 bp, 10 predicted proteins | sample 7449781 | NCBI WGS metagenome assembly JACCDW01 (sample SAMN15323449, study PRJNA562643) | freshwater metagenome | isolation source: river surface water | place: USA:Blue River Watershed | collected 2017-08-18
CTGGAGCAGGTGCTGCAGCGGCAGGTGCACTTGGAGCAGCAGTGGTTGCACCACTTGCTGGGTAGTAGTTCTTAATTTCGTTCTTCTTGTTTCCGTTGTAAGTGCGTGAGCCAATCTGGGCACGGAACTTACGACCAACAAGAGCTTGCTCAATCTGAGCATTTGTTGGTGCACGGTCAAAGAAGTCTCGGTTGAGACCCATTGCTGACATCTTGCGGAAGAAGATGCCTAGTGCTGTTGGGTTGTCTGGGGAAACAACTAGGTTGTCCCAAACAAGACGCTTGTTGTAAGCGCCACCTTCAACCTGAGTCTTCAGGCTGAACATTGTCTTACCCGACTGGGTTACCTTTGCGACGCCTTCTACAACCACAAGGTCGTAGTCACCGTCAGGTAGTGGTTCGTAGGAAGCGGATTCTCCCGCGTCCTTGATTAGGTCAGACCAATTGAGTGTACTCATCGGTTATTCCGTCTCTTTCTTCTTAGTTGTTGTTTTTTCGGCTTGCTTAGGTCCGAAGATTGTGTCAAGCATTACGTCAATCGAAAGCTTGTCTTGCTCAACGATTGAACCTAGGCGTCCCTGAACTCGTTCTCCCGCCTCATACTCATTAGTTCGCTCGACATACATACGTCGAACCTTGTAAGGAGCCTGCAACGGGTCTGGGTTCGGGAACTGTTCGATAGTCAAAGCACCAAGAATGTCGTAGAAGTATGGTGCTTGAATAGCGAGCTGTCCCTGTAGATACGGACGGTGCTTACCGTCCTGAGTCACACGAGACATCGCCGTAAGGACAACTGCCTCTAGTGGATTCGTAGGGTGCATGGTGAGGTCTCGTAGGTCGCGTAGAAGACCGCCCATGTGGCGAAGAAGTTCGCCCCACTGTTGCATCTTCATTTGCTCGTTGCCTGCAATGCTGTCCATGCACTTGACTTGCAACTCCGAAATGGAGTCGATAATCAAGCTCTTGAAGTGGTGCTTTCCTAACTGCAGCCACTGGTAGGTCTTGATAACAGTGTCGTAGTCACGAACTGTGACAACTACTGTGTCCCAAGTACCGTCTGCGATTGGTGGTTCCTCCCGCAGTGGGTCCCAGTACTTGACGACGATTGGGAGGAATCGGTGTCCACCCTCAACGTCAAGCATAAGACGTGGATACGGAGCAGTCACAGCAAAGGTTGACTTACCAACCTTTGACTCTCCATAAACCATTACGGTCAGCGACCGTTGGATTTCACTCATGCGTCACTCGTTTCCTTTAGTTTCGGTGTTTCCATAGTATGCGTACGGGTCTGCTACTTCGTACATTTCTTCGATTGCCTGTTCAGCAGCACTGCCATCGTCAACCAATTGGCATACGTTGTAGAACTGGCACTTCCACTTGCAATCACGCGAAGGGCGTGGGTACGCATGGAAAGCAGGGTTCTCCCCCTCGTCCAAAGCCTTGCGGACCCTCATTAGGTCAGCAATTGTGCCGTGGATGCGGTCCCAGAAAGACCTCAAGGTGAAGATGTTGTGCCGAACTTCGATTTGGTCGTAGAACGGCGGTCTTGCTGCAGCCGAACGACGAACCTTCTTCAACATTGTGAAGATGCCACCATCCGACCTTTCTGCCTCATCACGCTTCGTTGATTCAAGAAGCATGTAAGTCAAAATCTGTTCATTCATTGGTGCAAGATTTGCAAAGTCTGAAAGCGAACCGCCAACAGTCTTAAAGTCACGGAACATACGCACACCGTCAGCCTTGCGACGAACACGCATGTCAAGCTTGCCTTGTAGTTCAACTTCTCCGTTGAACAGTGGTGCAATGATTGTCTCTTCTGTAGAAATCATTTCAAGTTCGGCGTCAATACCGTTTTCTTCAACCCACTGAAGGTAGCCCTCAAGCATGATGTGCCCAAGCTCTGCCTCTTTTTCCAACTCTGATACATCTCGGAACTGCTCAAGCAAAAGCGCTTTTTCAGCATTCACTAGATTGGCATGTGCTTTTAGTAGTGGAGTTCCGTTTGCATAGTAATCATCAAGTGCCGCATGTACGCGACTACCAAGAGCCAATGCTCCAGTTGCGTCCTTGTACTTAGGCTGTAAACGGCGGTAATAAGTAAACCACCAGCGCCTACGGCAATCTTTGAAAGTTTGTAGTTCCGAGTTAGATAATCTCACTACGTCACTCATAGTCGTCCTGCCTTATCATCTTGTAGAACTCGTAGCAGTTGGTCTTTATCGCGAACAATCTGCTCAAAGTTGTCTGCCTTGGTCTCTAGAACCTGAAGAACTCGTTCTTCAATAGTTCCTTCAGTAACGTAGTCAGTAATGATTACCGAGTCGTGAATCTCAGAACCAATACGGTGTACGCGGTCAATTGCTTGCTTGTGGTCAACCAGCGACCAAGGACGCTGGAGCATAATCAAGCGACGAGCAGCAGTGAGGGTGACGCCCACACCACCTGCTTGGGCGGTGAAGAGAATCCACTTAATGCGACCAGATTGAAAATCGTCAATCGCTTTCTGTCGTTCATCTTCGGTTTGAGCACCAGTAATTAAACCGTGCTCAATCTTTGCTTTGGTCATTGCAGCACTAAGCAACTCGATAAGTTGTCGAGATACTGCACAGACCGCGACTGAATCGTCGCCAAAGTCTCCATTACTAATGTCATCCATCAGAGCATCCACCTTACAGGAGGGGTCTGACAAAATAGCTTTCATCTCTCCCGTGGACTCGTTAACGTCCATCGTGGCGTATGAACTGGCAAACTGAACAAGGCGCGTGGTCTGAGTCAGGATAGAAGGAGCAGTAAGGGCGTCTCCTGATTCGAGTTCCGCAATCATCGTGTCACGCATTTGCTCGTAGGCTTTTTTCTGCTTTGCAGACATCTCAACGTCGCGACGGTCATTGATTACTTCAGGTAGCCAAGGGAGCACCTTTTGTTTCAACATACGACGCATGTGAGGATTGATGGTTTTGTAGAACTCATCTTGCATGTGAGGCTTAACTCCAACAACCAACATTCCACCAAAAGCATTGAGCATTGTGTCAATCATGCGCTCAATCCACTTGGTCTTGCTAGGCCAATCCTTTGGAGATAGCCAGTGAAGGATGCTCCACAAGTCAACAACGTTATTAGCAATAGGCGTACCAGTCAAAGCAAATCGAATCTGAGCGTCACCAGTAGCAGACCAAAGCGCACGAGTCTGCTTAGACTTTGGCTCCTTAGAACGGTGAATCTCATCGGCTACTACAGCCTTAAAATCAATCTTGTTAAGTTCTCGTTCGTGGACTTCGCAACGATTTTCAGAGACTGATTCGTCATGCCCACCGCAAGAAGAACAGCGAGTAAGAGCAACAGAACCAAATCCAGATAGACGCGAATGGGTACGCAAAGATTCCCAGTTAATGACGTATACATCTGCAGGAGTTTCAAACTGCTTTTTACGCTGGGCAGCGGTTCCTTTAATTACTTGAACGTTTACTCCCGGCCACCACTTACCAAACTCACGAGACCAGTTTTTCTTAAGGGTGTTTGGGCAGACAATGAGGGCTGGGAAGACCGCCTCACCTTGGTCTTGCAACTTCTTAAGCGCACGAATGGCTTGAGCGGTCTTACCCAGACCCGGTTCATCAGCGAGCAAAGCTCTCTTAGCGGTCGCTAAAAAGGCTACGCCAGCTCTTTGATGGGGGAATAGGTCTTCGTCTCCTTCCGCTGTTTCAAGCTCTCTAAGAGCCATTGACGGGCTAATACGGGTATCTAATTCACGACCTGCCCACTCAGCTAACTGAGGGCCGATTTCCAAGTCATCACGGAACGTTGAGCGGAGAGCCAAACAACTTGACCAGCTGAGGGGTACACGCCAAACTTGGTCCGCTTGAGACCATGAAGAACCGGGCAGGCTCTTACATAACTCCTTGTAACGCCATTCGGCGGTAATCAAGATGTGGGTTTTCTCGTTGTCGAGTTCCACTTTTACTGGCACTTGTTCTACCTCTCGTCTCTACGTCAGAAATACTAACACCGATTTCAAAAAAACTCAATGTTTGGTGTTAGGTATTTTTGTCTTGGTTCAATAATACTCGGGGAACCCATCTTTGTCTAGCAAAGGCTAGTAGGGCGTGTCGTATTGCATCATTAGCATGACCTTCCCCGCCGCGATGCCAAGTCCCTACGGCCTGCAAAGCCTTGTTTGGGAACATGTTTTTAGCGTCAACGGGGGCTTGAAAGACAATGTTTTCTACTGGGTATCCGTTAATTCGACATAGATGCTTCAGCACACCAATTTGCTCTAGCGAGTAAGGAGCCTGTGAATTTCTCACAGTTTGAGCATTTATGATAAATCTTTCACATACAACTGTAAAGGTTTCGTATGTTTTCCAATTTTGAAGACCTATTTCAATGTTTGTTGCGTACTCGTCAGGTTGGGCCTCAATGCTGTAAACAACTTTTGGATTGTCGTCTGGGTCTCCAGTCCAACTAAGCAAACTAATACCACTGGCTTTGCCAGGGTCTACTGATAACACATAACGACTCATGTCCACACCACCTGTCCTACCTTGAAGCGCTCTAGATAGCCCTCGCACTTCTTACAGGGCTTTGACTCAGCGGGTGAGCCGTCTGCGGCTGCCCTTGCTACATAGACGCTAGCTCCCTTTGCATACTTGCCAGCAGCGATGATTGCTGCAGCTTCTGCATGAATGTGAGAGCGACGCCATTGTGTGCTTGGGTCACCGACCTTTTTGTTTGTTGCAATAGCAACAATTTTTCCGTTATTAACCACAATGCAACCGTGCCTGTATCGGCACTTGCTGGTCATAGCGACCTGCAATGCCTTCTGCAGATACTTGTTCATTATTGATACTTCTCGCCCCAGTTCTCAAGTGGACCATCTACGTCTGCTGTCAGTGGCACAGCCCAACCTTCTCGGGTTGTCATGCACTGACGAGCAAGTTGCTTAATCTCTTCGGCTTCTTTACGAGGTGCCTGTAACACGATTTCGTCGTGCACTGGAACAATCAAATAGTCGGTGAGGTCAGCGGCATCAAGTTTAATCAGGTTACTCTTAAAAACCTCGGCAGCGCCACCCTGAATTAAGTAGTTAACCAAAGTGTAGGTGCGGTCATCATCGCAAGGAATACGACGACCTGTCCATGTGTAGACATAACCCTGACCTTCCTCGCGGAAGCGACGCTGACCAATGTTGTCAATTTCCTTTTGGAACTTAATCATGCCTGGGTAGTTGTAGTCGAATGAGTCAGATACTTCGCGCATCTGGTGCTCAGGAACACCAGCGGTAAGCGCCTGCTTAGCTACACCTGCGCCGTAGAGACGACCGTAGACAACGCCCTTGATGAGGTTACGACGCTTATCAGACTTCTGCATTGTTGGGTCTTGATAAACCTGACGACCAATCTCAGTGAACGGGTCAGAGCCTTCAGCGTCTGCTCGGTTGAACAGGTTGATGAGGTTCTCATCGCCTGACAGCGAAGCAAACATACGGAACTCAACTTGGTCAAGGTCGGAAGTAATAATCACATGGTCGTTGTCTTTTGGAAGGAACGCACGGCGTACGGTTGCATCGCCCTTAGGCAAGGTCTGCAACGCTGGGTCTGTGATGGACATACGAGAAGTACGAGCACCAAGAGTCTTCACGGATGGGTGAACAAACCCGTCAATGTTCTTGTTAATGAAGTTCAAGAAGTAAGTGTTTGCCAGCTTATCAGCTTTGCGAGTCTTCAAAACAACATCGGCAAGTTCTTTAACTTCGGCGTTTCCGTCAATTAAGAATCGCTTGAGTTGGTCTTTAGACGCAGACTTCTGACCAGACGGGGTGTACTCGGTAACCTCTCCGCCTAGGTCTTCAAAGATTTTGACAAGTTGAATGTTGCTGGTGATAGAGCGACCACCGTATTTGTTGTATGCCCACAACTTGGTCTTCTCGGTGAAGTCAAGAAGCTCTTCATACTTCTGCTTGGAATACTCAACGTCTACACGAGCACCGTTAAGTTCCATGCGAGTGACAATCTTGCGTGTTGCCATTTCTAGTTCGTAGGCACGGTTATACGGTCCTTCTGGGCCGCACTTTTCCCAAAACATTTCCCACAAACGCATTGTCAACACGGTGTCTAGCGCACCATAAGACCAGTATGGTTCAAAGGATGTTGGTACGGTTCCCCATGTCCAACCGTTTTGAGCCAGCGTCAAATCAAGCTGGTCCTGCAGATAAGCAGCGTGTGGGTCGATGTGTTGTGCGGAAAGTTTCTTAAGCGCACCAGAACCCAATGGGTCGATAATGTGCGCCATAATCATTGTGTCGTGTGCACGCTCCCACGGAATGTTCCATCGGGTTTTGATAGCAAACCATCGCGCTTCGAATGCAATGTTGTGACAAACAATTGGTCCATCAAATCTGCTCATTGCTTCGTAGAAAACGCCAGACCACTCGTCCCACGGTATTGACCATCCAGTCATTCCGTCACCAACCTGCACAAGGCGCAAGTCACCGTGCCAAGGGGATAGTGCATCTTCGCGGGGGCGACCTACGCGCTCTCCCGTTTCAGTATCAATAGCAATAGCGTTGTATGGTCTACGCTCGCCAAGCCAACGGATGAACCGCTCTGCGGTCTCTACGTTATTGACAAGGTGCAGCTGAACACCTGTTAAATCTCGTCGCTCGGTCATTTTTTCCTCTGGTTAACTGTATCGGACTTACGGAATCATTTCTACTCTATAAACGTTGTCAATGCGGTCATCTACGTTGGATGCCTGCTCTAACAACCGTTGTGCCACGTTGGTTAGGTATCTTGCTCCACCTTGGTCGTATTTGTATAGAGCCTCTAAGACTGGCTCTGGGTCCTCAGAAACTTGAGCCCATGTGCGGTCTTTTTCTGGAAAAATAATGGGAAGATTTTTATTTGGATAACACTCTTCACAAGGAATAGCGTCTGATTTGAGTTCGTCTGCTGGGGCCTCAGTCAAGTTGTATCGTTTCACTAGAGGACACGCAGCGCCATGAAAAATCAGTGATACGCCCACGCGGGAAAGAATGTATGAGCCATTCTCTGTCTTGTATAACTTAAACTCAATCCAACGAGTGGAGCCTCGACGCCAAGAAGATGATTCGCCTAGAAGACGACCGCTAAATTGGAGGGTACGAGAACCGTCCTTTACTTCATACATTAAACCGTAGCCTCGCCTTCATGGGTATGGTCGTGCATTGTTGCGGGGTCATCATTTCGATAAAGCCCGATTTCTAACCATTGAACTACTTTTTGAAGAGAGGTTTCGACTTCTCGAAAATTTACAATAGGTATTAGATGACGATACATCTCGTTTTCTGGCACCACTGCCATCTCTTGAGTAAGGTCTTTTACATGAGCAAGTAGGTTGTCTACATGCTCAAGAATCTGCTCATTTGTAAAATTTTCTAGCTCATCTTTATTGGCTGGAGTCAGATGTGTACACACCTCTGAACCATCAGCAAGAATCACTTCTTTACATAGATGAGGCTCTTGCCCTACTGTGTATTCAACTTTGTAGTTAATCATTTTGTCTCCGTCAGTTTAGCAACTTCCGCTTTGAGTGAGTCTATCTCATTTTGTTGTGATTTGACGACTTCTATCACTAAAGATGCTAGGAGTCCGTAGTCAAGTGCAGACGGGCGGTCTTTTCTATCATAATAGACTGCTTCTGGTAGACCAAGGTCTGCTACCTCTTCAGCAATGTATCCGTAATTCCAGCCGTCTCCACTACGACGAAGATTTCTTAGGTAGTTCTTATAGCGGAACTTTTTTAATTGCAGAGAGAAAAGCTTCTCCTTCAAATCATCAATGCTGTGGTCTTGAATGTCTGTCTTGAATCTTTCTGATGATGGACCAACACTTGTAGCGTGGGAGTGAGAACCGTCATCACCCAAGTGGGAGTGACCAGAAATAGGTGTATCTAAAACCGAAACAGAGTGTGTATGGCTTCCTCTTGCCAGAGTGTCGCTAGCTACTCCTACCAACGACGGGGCAATCTGCTTCCATGTAACGCTGTTAAAGTTCATTTTTGCGTTAGTAATGTTGTCATCTGGAATTTTGGCAGTTGTCACTGCTCCGTCTGCTATCTTTCCAGATGTAACTGAGGTTGCACCTAGCTTTGCGTTGGTAACGTTAAAGTCTTTGATTTCTGAAGTTCCAATGGCAAGCGGAGCAATGTTTAGCTGACCAATTGAGTTGTCTTCAATAAGGTTTCTTGAACCTGACGGACTTACAGAACCTGAAATTGTTTTACCAACAATGTTGGCAGAGGTAATAGTTGTTGTAGCAATTTTTGCGCCAGTGACTGCTCGGTCAACGATTTCGTTTGTATTGATTGCGTTATTAGCTACGTCACCATTTTCTACCGCGTCTAAGTCCAGCTCGTTGGTCTCAACGGCGTCGGTACCAATTTCATTCACCGTAACCGAACTGTTAATAATTTCGTTGCTTCCAACGGCATCATTGTCCATTTCTAGAAGCTTGATAGCGTCTACGTTAATCTCGTCTGACCGAACAGCATCTGTGCCAATCTCATCAACAGTAATAGAGCTGTTGATTACCTCGTTTGTGCCTACAGCGTTGTCGTTCATTTCGCTGTTGGTCACAGCGTCAACAAAAATTTCGTCAGTTCGAACGGCGTCTGTGCTAATTTTGTCTACGTTGACTGAGCCAAACACTAACTCACCTGTATTTACAGAGTCGTTATCGAGCTCATCGTTACCAACAGCTGAACCTAAAATGTTGTCTCTATAGACACCATCAGTGGCAATCTCGCTAGTAGCAACTGCATTTTCTCGAATGTTTTCGGAGTCAACCGCATTTACGTCAAGCTCTTCAAAGCCGACAGCATCGACAGCAATCTCGGCTGAGTCCACAGAGTTGTCAGCAAGATTTGCGTTTGTGATTGCGTTTGCTGCTACTAAATCGTTTGTAATAGATAGCAAAGCAATTTGGTCAGTAGCCACCGAGCGAGGCTGAATGTTGTCTCGCTTGACTACTTTGGTGCCAAGTTTAGATGGAGAAGGACGCGCTTCTAAAAAGCGTATTCTTCTTTGCACATCAGAAATTGAACCTGTAAGGGTTTTGCGCGAAGCGCGGCGTCTAGTTGCCAACTCTGTCAACCTTCCAATCTGTCACTAGCTCTAATTCTACTGATTCTGGGAATGTAGGAGAGTCTGGAACGCTTACCTTAATGCTGTTAATTTTTCTAACCAACAGGTCATCGCGGAGTTCTTGGTCGTTAGCCAAACGCTCTCGTACAAATTCGTCATTGATGATGATGGAACACCAATCTCCAGGGAAGTAACTGCCTACAGTAGGAGCCATAGAGCCGTTTACAGACAGATTGTATGTTCCAATTGGAGGACGAGATTCAAGCAAGAAATCACGGGCATAGCCGTATAGTGTTTCTTCATCTGAGATGTTGTCTAACTGCTCAACTTGGTCAAGCAAGGGCCAACTACGACCATTCTTGTTATTCAAAAGGTCCACATCTGCAGCAGCAGCGTAAGGTTGGCTAATGTCGTCCGATAGGTCATCGATTCGACCTACAGCAAAGAACCTTGTTGCAGAATCTTCTGCTGTCTCATCCACAGTAAATGAAAGGATGTTTCCTGGGTATTCAAAAACAATCTTGTCAGCACCAAAAGAACCAACAGGGTAGATGTCACCGGGTGGTGGTGGCTCTGGTAGGTCAATAGGAATAATAGTAAAGGTACGAGTGAACTGAGCCGTATCGTAGTCATAGTCGCAGTCAATGCGATACTCAAATCCACCATCTACGGTGTTTGAGTAAGTCTCAAGGATTTCTCCCACGGTCTTGTTCTCAAAACCTCGAATGATTTGAGTGTCTTGGTAGAAACCGCTTTCTTCTCCAGACTGGTCGTCAAATAGCTCAATTCCAATGTCAGAGTTAGAAGTAAAGCTTCCAAACTCACCGTAGAGAATCTTTGAGCCAAAGCTGGCAGTTCCTCCAGCAACAGGAGAAGAAGGCGTGTTGAGAATAGCACCAGAGAGATAGCTAAAGCTTGTGGACGAAGGAGTGGAAGTAATAGTAAATCTGCCATTAAACGTTGGGTCTGTAACTCCACTGAAGAAGGCATCTACACCTTCTAAAACAACAGTTTGACCAGCAGATGCCTGATGCGGTACTTCAAGAGTTAGTGTGACAACTCCATCGGTTAGTTGTTTTGTTATTACGTTGATTTTACGAATACCTGGAAGCGAAGTCAGCGGGATGTCAGGACCAACAAGCTCGAACTGGATTGTGTTTTTATCTGGGGTTGCTGAAACTGTTTGGAATCCATTTAGCGCAGCGTCTACTTCAACAACTTCAATTTCCTGACCTGGAACAACATTGTGCTCAGTTGATGTTCTGAGGGTGACAAGATTAGCTGAGCGTTGCTTTGAAATAATAGAAGTCTGAGTTTCAATACCTGGTTTAATGGCTTCGTTTGCAAAGTTCAAACCGCCAAGGTCATTGCTCATTCTAAACACAAGGTCTCGGGCAAAGTCGTAGGTATCTACTAAGCTGCGCACAGCACCAGCGGTACTAGAACCACTGCCATTTGCAGAAGTTGTTCTAAAGCTAAATCTGTTAGCTGCATTAACAGCCGTGATGGTATGAATACCGTCAACTATTGGGTTGACAAACGTAATCTTTACTTTTTGCCCTACCTGAAAACCATGAACTGTTTCAGTAACAATCTCAGCGTTGCCACCGCTTACGGCGTATGTTGAAACGCCAATAAACTCTGAGCCATACTGAATTGTTTGCCAAATCTGTCGGTGGTAGAAGTAGCTGGTGAACTCAGCGCCATCTACCTGCAAAGTCTTGCTAATAACATCGTAAGAGCGAGACCAGATAATGCCACCCCAGACGCAAACTCCGTTGCGCATAATGTAGATGCCAGTTCTGCCCGGCATGGTGGACTCGTATAGGTCAAGACCCTTTGTAGTTTCAATGAATGGAATAGACCCAGAAAACTGACCAGCACGACGATTGACTCGCTCGTAGGAAACGCCCTTAAATGGAACTTCCGCAATCAAGGTATTACTGAGCAAGTCAGTGAGGAAGTATCTGTATTCAACTTCGGTGTCTAGTGCCATCGTTTTCGTCCTGTCGCGTGTGTAGTTGTTAGCCGAGCCATCCAGAGCGGTAATAAATCTTTAAGGTAGCAGTGCTCTCTGGCGCACCAGCATCTTCAAACTCAATGACGTTTTCACCTGGAGCAAGCTCAATGAAGTCAGCCAAGACATCTATACGACCACGGGCGTCAGTGATTTCACCGTTAAATGCTACTTC
>JACCDW011843018.1_pt1 | contig 11306 bp, 14 predicted proteins | sample 7449781 | NCBI WGS metagenome assembly JACCDW01 (sample SAMN15323449, study PRJNA562643) | freshwater metagenome | isolation source: river surface water | place: USA:Blue River Watershed | collected 2017-08-18
GATTTTATACAGGCAGATGAGGTATTTACGACCGGAAGTACTAAACGTGTTGTTCCGATTTTAGCGATTGATGGTAAAGAGATAGGCAATGGAACGCGTGGGCCAGTGACCAAGCAGTTGTATGAGATGTTATTGAGTTTAGAACTAAGAACTAAGAACGAAGAGTAAAATACCTCTTACCTCTCACCTCCTACCTCACTTTGGTCTAAACGCCTTCATATTTTCTTCATTGCATTCTAAATAAGGACCGCCAATCAAATCAATGCAATAGGGGATAGCTGGGAAAACAACTTCTAAGCATTGGCGAATAGCCTTTGGCTTACCCGGTAAATTAACAATTAAAGTTTGGTTCAGAATCCCAGCGGTTTGTCGGCTCAGTATCGCCGTAGGCACATATTGCAAACTCACGGAACGCATTAATTCACCGAAACCAGGGAGCATTTTTTGGCAAACAGCCTCTGTCGCTTCCGGAGTTACATCGCGTAACGCTGGTCCTGTACCTCCAGTGGTCACCAATAGACAAACCTCCTGACTCATTTCAATCATCTTGGCTTCAAGCAATGCTTGCTCATCTGGAATAACAGCATAAACGACTTCAAATGCTGAGATCAAATATTCGTTCAACAATTCTACGACTGCCTTGCCCGGAATATCTTCATAGATTCCCGCACTCGCTCGGTCGGACACATTGATGACGCCTATTTTGATCATTTTTTGTACGATTTAAGTTTTTTCTCCATCGGGATAGGCTCGTCAAGTAAATCTCGAATCACAATCGAAGCGACCACTCCGCCAAATGCGGCTGGTAGGTAGGAGATGGTTCCGTAGGCCGATTTCTTAAAGTTACTGCCATCGGTTAAAATAAGGGATTCATCTTTTACTTTTTCGAGTGAGAATACGGTCTTGATTCCTTTTCCAACACCCATTTTTCGGATTCGCTTACGAACCAAAGATGCCAAATAACATTGACGTGTATCAAACAAATCTGCCGTGCGCAATTGCGTAGGATCCATTTTTCCACCTGCTCCCATCGAACTCGCAATGCGGTAACCTAAATCATATGCTGTTTTCAATAAAGTAACTTTGGGTGTCACCGAATCAATACAATCCATGACGTAATCAAACTTGGTATTCTCTAGAATTTCCTTTGCCGCATCTGGACTTAGAAATGTTTCATGTGAAGTTAAGTTGAGCGCTGGGTTTATGGCCAACAACCGTTCTGCCATAATCTGTGCTTTTGATACACCATGATTCGTTGACAAGGCCGGTAATTGTCTATTCCGATTGGTCGGATCCACCACATCACCATCCACAATGGTCATGGTTCCTACGCCCGCCCGCGCGATAAATTCTGCTGCAAATGAACCGACGCCTCCTAGGCCAACGACCAATACGTGGGCTTTTTGTAATGTTTGAATTCCTGTTGAACCAATTAATAGCTCAGAGCGACTGAGCCAGCTAAGATCATTCGTTTGCATACTTAGGCAATTTCTTCCTTGATTTGGTATTGAGTTGTTTTGTCTGAATTCGTAATGAGCAACTCACCTAAGAATCCAGCGACAAACAATTGAACCCCTAAAATGATGGCCACCAAGGCTAAAAAGAATAGTGGATTATCCGTGACGTTGCGGTATTTCAGTTGGTTTGCAATGTTATATAATTTCTCGCCAATTAACCACAGCGTAATAATTGATCCAGAAAAGAAGGATAAGATTCCCAAACTGCCGAAAAGGTGCATCGGTCTTTTGCCAAAAGTTTGAACAAAAGTGATGGATAATAGATCTAAAAACCCATATAAAAAGCGTTCTAAACCAAATTTGGTTACACCATATTTCCGAGATTGATGTTGGACTACTTTCTCGCCAATCTGTGTAAACCCATTCCATTTCGCTTGGACCGGAATGTAACGGTGCATTTCGCCGTATAATTTAATGGTCTTAACAACTTCAAGTTTATAGGCCTTCAAGCCGCAATTGAAATCATTCAATTTAACTCCTGAAAGTGCGCGCGTCGCGGCATTGTATAATTTGGTGGGGATTGTTTTCGAAATTGGATCAAAACGTTTTTGTTTCCATCCTGATACTAAATCCAATCCATCTTCTGTGATCATTCGATATAATTCCGGGATTTCATCTGGTGAATCCTGCAAATCCGCGTCCATGGTAATAACTACTTCGCCACTGGCCTTTTGGAATCCTTCATGCAAGGCAGCTGATTTGCCATAATTGCGAGCAAATGAGATTCCTTTAAGGGACTTATATTCTTTGGATAATGATTGTAGGACAGACCAAGATGTGTCCCGACTTCCATCATTGACAAAGATCATTTCATATTGAAATGAATTTGCCTGCATCACGCGGTCAATCCATGCGCATAGTTCTGGCAAGGATTCGGCTTCGTTATACAAGGGCACTACGATGGATATCTGCAACATATTGGGGTGTCAAACGGACAAAAATACGAATTATCGTGGATTTTGTTTAGTCGAAAATTAAATAGTAGGGTTTCAGTAGGTGGATGAATTCAGCGGTATAGCTTTGGTCGGGATTTTTGATGCAAAGCATTTCGCTTTTTTGCATGCCTGTACGACGTGAACCTACAGCCATGACGCGCAACGTTTCTCTGTCTTTTTGATGTTTTACTTCAACCAAATGATTGATAAATAGCCCACGTTTTTTCGCCTCAATTTCGAATTGTTTCATGCCAAACGGTGGATATAAAACAGCAAATTGACCATCCGGATTTAGATTTTTTGCAATGCCCTCCGCAAGTTCTGCAGGACTTAGAAGGTCTGTGTGCATGGCAATTTGCTTGCTAGCAATCGGATTAGCCAGATGATCAATGAAAAAGGGTGGGTTGCTAATAACAAAGTCGAAGTGACCTGCGAACCTTTGAATGGATTCGGTGATAATTTCGATGGAATATGGCAAATTGAGCACATTTTCACGTGCGAGTACCCCTACGTCTGTTTGTATTTCTAGTCCTGTTATGGTACAAGATGGGTTTTCTTGTGCGATCATACAAGCTAACAATCCACATCCGGTACCGATATCGAGAACTTTTCCTGAAGCAAATTGCTGGGCCCATGCGCCGAACAAACAAGCCTCCGTTGTGATTTTAAGACCTGGATTTCCATGTGCCAGTTGAAATTGTTTGAATTGAAAGATTGATCTACTTTCGGCCATAATCCGCTGGATTTTCACCCCAATCTTCCGTTTCCCATTTTAGGATTTGGGTGGTCGTTGGGTTGTTTTTTAGCCAATAAATCGCTTTGTCCACTAAATCGAAAAGTTCTTCAGTTTGCGCATTTCGCTCTAAATTAGTTTTGATTGCCTTGTTTCGAACCCAGGCAATAGCAGTTCTTGAATCGGAATAAAGTGGATATGGACAATTGATTTTCTTCAGATAGGAAAGGCCGTGCACAATGGCAAGGAATTCGCCGAGGTTTACAGTACCTACCGGGAAAGGCCCACGTTTAAACAATACTTCTTTGGTTTCTGTATTGACACCTTGATACTCTAAAACACCTGGATTTCCTGCGCAAGCAGCATCCACCGAAATGCTTGGTTTAATGCATGGAGAAGCATTTGTCGTACGTAAAACGGATTTGGCTTTCGGGTTTACACTCGCCCAATAATTCTTTTTTGAAGCGGCATAGGCTTCATCCCGCGTATCGAAGGATTTATATTGTGCCCCGGCAAAACCTTTAATATGCTTTTCTGTCTCAGCCCATGAATCAAAAATACCTTTTTGATGGCCTTCCCAAATCACATAATATTTTTGCTTTTTTGCCATCTTAGAACATTCGCGTCTTGAATATTTTGATGGCAATGGCAATTAAGATAACGCCAAAAACCTTACGTAAAACCTGTGTACCCGCATTGCCTAGTTTCTTCTCTATCCAAACGCTTGAGCGCAAAACGATATAAATGAATATCAAGTTGATGAATATACTCACCATGATATTCTCTTCCTCAAATTGAGATTTTAGTGAAATGAGTGTTGTCATGGTTCCAGCACCGGCAATAATAGGGAATGCTAAAGGAACAATACTGTGAGCTGCGCCTTCTTGAAGCTCTTCGGATTTGAAGATATTCCTTCCTAAGGTCATTTCTAGGCCGATTAAGAATATGATTAATGCACCCGCCATAGCGAAAGAATTCGTATCTACGCCTAGAAATTTTAAGATCAATTTGCCCGCAAAGAAGAACCCAATCATGATTACTCCAGAGACAAGCGTTGCTTGTTCTGCATGGATATTGCCATTCTTCTTTCGCAAATCGATAATCACAGGTATAGATCCTAGAATATCAATTACTGAAAATAGGATCAAAGATGAGGAAAGGATTTCTTTGAGGTCGAATTTCATAAGGTTAATATGTTGATGAGTTGACGAATATCTGCTTCTGTATGACTTGGGAAATTGGCTATTCGAACGGTATTGGATTTCCATTCGCCATATCCTTTGCCTAATTCAATGCCATGCTCCATGCTCACACGTTGGATCCGTTCGATTTCCGCTGCTGGACCTGTTAACGCCAAAACCGTGGGGAGTCGGCGTGCTTTTTCTGGAATTAAGAATTGAAGATCCCACTGCTTTTGGGACTCCCAGAATTGCTCCCAAATAGCTAATTTTCGTAAGGTTTCCTGTTCGACTTCGTGTAAATTAGGCAGTGTTTGAGTCAGTCGGCACATTAAATAAATGCTCAACACATTGGGAGTATAATGCGTTTGGAAGCTTTTTCGATTGTCTTCCATGAGCAAAATATCATTGTAATGTTTGCGATGGTTCAAAGTATGCGCGCGTTGCAAGGCTTTCGGCGAGCAAATCATAATACCAAGTCCCGCCGGAATTCCAAGGCATTTTTGCACCGATGCAAACCATACATCGGCCTCTTCCCAAGGCAAACTTATGCCTCCTATGGAAGACGTAGCATCCACTGCAATAAGTACATTAGTTGGGTAGTCTGCGCGACAAATTTGTTGGCCCGTCCCATTCGACGTTTCACTTTGAACCAGACAAACAGTATCTACATCAGATGCTAATTTTCCAGCGGTTTCAGCTAACGATTCATGCAAGCCAAAGGAAATCAATTGGGTGTTCGCATTGATTTGAGAGGCATATTGGCCCCATTTTTTTCCAAAAGCACCATTGTAAAAATGAGCACTTTTTGAGTCAACAAGCGATTGAGCAACAATTTCCCAAGCTTCTGTAGCTGAGGAAACAAAATAGATAGTGTAATCTGGAGGTATGTTCCAGGAAGCGGTCATCGCCTCCATGGTTTCTTTTAATAAGATTTCGAAGCGTTTGCTTCGGTGATTGATGCTGACAATACCTTGGTCAAAGGCTTCTTGAATGAAATCAAGTGCCTGAGGATAAACCTTCGATGGACCCGGGTAAAATGAAAGCATCTTTTTTATACGAAAGAGTATAAACCTAACTCATATCCTCGTAAGCCAAAACCCACGATGATTCCTTTGCAATTTGGGCTTAAATAACTATGTCCTCTAAATGATTCTCGAGCATGTACATTCGAAATGTGTACTTCAATGACAGGTGTTTTAATCGATGAAACTGCGTCAGCAATGGCGATAGAAGTATGCGTGTATCCACCCGCATTCAATAAAATTCCTTCATACGTAAAGCCCACTTCATGTAGTTTATTGATGATTGCGCCCTCTTCATTGGACTGAAAATATTCGATGTCCAGTTGTTTTTCAAATTTTTCTCTCAGTATATCCAAGAACTGTTCAAATGTTTGATGCCCATAAATTTCTGGCTCACGCGTGCCAAGTAAATTCAAGTTGGGCCCATTCAGGATGAGTATTTTTTTACGTACCATGGTCTACAAATAAAAGCGAGACAGTTTTCAAATTTCTCCTAAATTTACGGGATAGTTTGAATATTATGTCCATGTGGGAAAAGGAAATCCAATTGTTTGGTAATTATCTGAAAATTGAACGAGGCCTTTCCGGACATTCACATGAGGCGTATTTACGGGATGTGCGCAAATTCGCACTTTATTTAGTCCCAGTTGTTGGCGAGGATTTTGCTGTCGATCGAGTTACAGAAGATCACATTCTTGATTTTTTCAATTTATTACATGGATTGGGAATAGAGGCAAGTTCACAAGCGCGTTGCTTGTCAGGTCTCAGGAGTTTTTTTCAATTTTTAGCTACGGAAAATCCCTTGATTTCGGACCCGACTACCCACATGAAGTCCCCGCAAAAAGGCCGACACCTACCTGATACGTTATCGTATGATGAAATTGAGTTGATTTTGCAGGCAACTGATTTATCCACCAATGAGGGTGTGCGTAATCGTGCCATGCTTGAATTGCTGTATGGATCCGGGTTGCGGGTTTCTGAGCTGGTTGGCCTTAAGTTAACAGATATTTATGCTGATTTAGGGTTAATAAAAGTACGTGGAAAGGGAGATAAAGAGCGTTTGGTACCTATAGGTCGGGAGGCATTTCATTATTTAACCTTATATCGCGAGCAAGTTAGACCCAGCATTTCGTTGAAAAAAGATGCGCACAATGTCCTATTTTTAAATCGACGTGGCGCGATGCTGAGTCGGGTGATGGTCTTTTTAATTTGTAAAGATTTGGCAGCTAAGGCTGGAATTCAAAAATCCATTAGTCCACATACCTTTAGGCATTCATTTGCCACGCATTTAATTGAGGGAGGTGCAGATTTACGGGCGGTACAGGAACTTCTCGGTCATGAGTCCATATTGACGACTGAAATTTATACCCATTTAGATCGGGCCTACCTAAGTCAAATGGTTCAGGATTTTCATCCAATGAATCGAAAAAAAATGGTTAATTAACTTATATTTGTTTTATGAGTAAAAGTGTTTTTGTTTTATTTGTATGTCTTGCATGGAACATATTTTTCTTTGGCGCAATTTTTTGCCTAGGCTTGAACATTCCTTTTTTCGATGATTATGATTCTTTAGGAGAATTTATTCTGCAGATTCAAAGTTCTACTTTTTGTAATAAGATGGTGTTGCTTTTAGGGCAGTATGGTGAGCACAGGATCGTATTCTCTCGACTGTTAGCTTGGTTTTATTTTAATTTGACAAATCAATTGCAATTTAAATCCCTTGTTTTTTTAGGAATGATGGGATTGATAGGTATTCAGGTTTTGTTTTTCCTTTTATTTAAGAGAATTGGAAAATCTTTTTTTTGGTTTTTACCAATCACCTTTTTATTGCTAAATTTTCAATATTGGGAAAATTTGGTCAGTGCGATGACAGCATTACAAAATTTAAATGCCCCTTTTTTTGCTTTACTTTTTTGCTATATTTTAGCTTTTTATGGCTTCGGGTTTTGGGCATATTTTGTTGCTTTAGTTGCCATTTTTACTTCTGGTAATGGTTTATTGCTTTTGCCATTAGGTTTAATTTTTGGTCTATTTTCAAAGCTATCGATTAAAAATTTAACCTTTTGGGCAGGATTTAGTCTACTTGTAATTTTGATTTATTTCTCTAATTACCAAACTCCACCAGCAGTTTTTGGGGGGCGTACTCCTTTAATGTATTCGATTCAACATACCGATTTGTTTTTTCAAAACTTGATTTTATTTCTTACCTCAACATTTGAGGCTTTCCCATTTGAGGGCCATAAATTGAATTATTATGCCATTGCATTGCTAAGTGTTGGTATTATTTATTCTATTTGTTTTTCATTCTTTGCTAAAACGTGGACTTCATTGCATAATTTTCTAATGCTAGCATTCAGTTATATTTTAGGGACAGCAATACTAGTTGCATTGTTTCGGGGTTCTGAGCCGTTGCACATGTTTTTTTATCGATATAGAATATATTCTTCTTTGTTTTTTTGTTTTATCTATTTGGGGTATTTGTACTGGATACCTAAATATTCTAATTTGATTTATGCTTTTTTTGCCTCTTTTTCTATCTTGTTTTTCATATCGTCATTTAAATATTTATCCTTTATTCTAACGCATTTTGATGAAATGAAATATGGTGCTAAAACATATCATTTAAATAAGTTTCAATGGTTAGGACTTTATCCTCCATATACGAGTTATTCAGCAAATTCAGCATCAATTAGTCGTATAAGTCAAGATTTAGGAAAATTAAATATTTATGAAGTCCCTTTTTCAGGGAATTTAAATTATACATTTTCTAAAGTTGATACTTTGGAAATGAATAAACTTGAAAAGCCAAACTTCATACAAATACGAAATGAAAAACTATTTTTGAATTGGAGAAAAGACCAATTCGCTTTATTAGTTTCTCCACAACATAAGGTATTAATCCCATTGAAAACACAATGGTCTTCGAAGGATTTGATTAAGAAGATATTAAATAAAAATACATTGATTCGTGGTTTTGAAGTACACGTAACAAAGCATAATATTAATCATGGTAACTATGATCTTTATGTATTTCCGGATGGGAAACCTTACTTTGTAACTAGCGTGTCAATTGCTAAAGTTTCCACAAATTATTACCATAATTAAGCTTCGTCCGGATAAGGAATAAATACAAAATTGGTGAATTGGCCATCCACCACGAATAGGCAGGCGAATTCCTCTACATCCTTATAATTTTGCTCAAATAGTTCGCGATTTTCCTCCGCGATTAGTTTGCGCTGAATAAACTCTTCAAGCAAGGAAGCATGGTAATTCCATTTGTTCTCGCCTAATTCAGAGACCCCAATCAACTTTTGGCCTATTTCAATGGTCCGCTGAGAACAGACAAAAATGGGATAGTCAGAGAATCCCCGTTTTTTTATTTGGTAGGCTGCCTCTTTCAAGGCATCAGCCACTTTAATAAAGTCACTTGATATAAGTCCCAAATATTTCCCGTTTAACTCAGGTGAATTGGGCGCGTTTGATAGGGCGGTGTAGTCTTCGATCATGGAATTAGCTTCTACTTAGTAATAATAACTGAATGTCTTTCACTGCTTTTTTAAATAACTTACCCATGTGGCCGTTGGTCACATGGCCCTGATAGCAATAAATCCCTTTCATAAAGGATTTTCCTTGCCAAAGCATCTCCTCAATTCCCCCTGTTTTTCCCGCTTTTAAAATAAATGAAGTCAATAAATTACTCATGGCTAAGCTAGCAGTATGGGCAACTAAGGACGGGATATTTGGAACGCAATAATGCGTAATGCCATATTTGGTAAACGTAGGATTCCCCAAGTGGCTTAATTCGGATGTTTCAAAACAGCCTCCTTGGTCGATACAAACGTCCATAATGAGTGTGCCTGGCTTTAATTTGCTAACCATTTCCTCCGTGATAATACATGGGGTAACGCCTGAATCGGAACGGAGTGCCCCTACAATCAAGTTAGCATCCTGAAGTGCATTTGGAAGGTTTTCGGAATCAATTACTTGGGTGACCAATGGGAAGCCTAGGCTTTGTTTTAAGCGTTGCAGCTTATAAATATCTTTGTCAAAAACCTGGACTTGAATGCCCGCATGCCATGCAGCGCGTGCGACTTGCTCTACTACATTTCCGGAGCCCAATAAGACGATCCGACAAGGTGAAACGCCAGTAACGTTTCCTAATAATATACCACCACCTTGGGAAGCACTTAATATTTGGCTGGCAATGGGCAAAACCATTTGGCCAGCGATTTCTGCCATGCTTTTAACAAATGGCAATCCTCCGCCATTATCTTCTACATATTCCAACCCAATGGCCATGATTTTTTTGGCATTGATTTGGTCAATGGTTTCGGTACTTAGTTGGTATTTCGCCGCACTCGCCACAAATGCTTGACCAGGTTTCATATATCCGATCTCTTGAAGCGTAGGCGCATTGATTTTTAACACGAGGCCACATTGCCAAACTTCTTGAATTTGATCCGTCACAGAGGCGCCTGCCAATAAATAATCTGCATCGCTGAATCCCGCTCGGTCCGCTGCTCCGCGTTCCATGATTAGCTCATGTCCATTCGCCACGAGTAATTGTACCGCCTGTGGACTAAGACTAATCCGATTTTCATAGGTTGAGCTTTCTTTGGGAAGACCTATTTGAATGCTTTTCGCATTCTGCTTTGTCCAAGACATCGCCTCCATAGGCATAATACCCTGTTGCGCAAGTAGTTCGTGAAAAGGATTAATGGTGCTCATGGAGTGTCAGACTTCGTGTATTTTCATCAATGGGTATTATAACCAATTCCACATGGGGAATATGCCAAAGTTCTTCCGCTTGCTCAGGCCATTCGACTAGGCAAATTTTTCCGGAATCTAAATAATCTTCCATGCCAATGTCTAACGCCTCCTGTGCATTTTTCAATCGGTATAAATCGAAATGGTAGATGTCCGAATCATTCGCCCGAGCATATTCGTTGACCAATGCGAACGTGGGGCTTTGCACATGACCTGTAACGCCTAATTGACGGGTTAGTTCTTTAACAAGCGTTGTCTTTCCTGCCCCCATTTGGCCTCTAAATAACCATATGGGGCTATGTGCTAAGGCGACAGGAATTAATTCCAATGCTACCTGAGCCAAATCCGTTAAGGTATACGCTTGCCAAGTTCTCATAAATCAATATCGCCCAATTGTGGTCTAATGAGAATTTCTTCCAATACGGTCGAAGGGTTCATTTGATAAGCTGCCCAAATCGTGGAAGCAATATCATCCGCGGGGATAAATCGTTCCGTAGGTAATTCCACTCCATCCCAAGATGGGGTTAATGTGGCACCTGGTAATATAGCTGTCACGCGAATTCCTTGTGTTTTAGTCTCCTCGCGCAGGACTTTAGTCATACCTAATAAGGCAAATTTACTAATGCAATAGGAACCACCTAAGGTGTATGCCGTTATCGAAGCCGTCGAGCACATATTGAAAATATGCCCTGATTTTTTAGCCCGAAACGTAGGTAATAAGGCACGTGTCAAATGATATGCGCTGTATAAATTTGTTTCAATTTGCTTTTCCAATACCCCGTCTTCTTCATTTTGAATTTGACCCGGAAGAAAAACGCCTGTGTTATTCACTAAGATGTCGATTGATTGGGATTGATCTAATACCCAAGCGGCAAAGGCTTGTACTTGTTTTTTATCACTCAAATCTGCTGCATAGGTGTGCAAGCGTGGATTGTTATATTCGTTTGCTAACGCATTTAACTTCTCCTGACTCCGAGAACAAGTAAAAACTTGGAAACCTTCTTGAAGGAATTTTTTTACTAACGCCTTGCCAATTCCCTGACTTCCGCCACTAATTACTATCGATTTATCCATTATCTTTGGTGCTCATTGTTTGTGCAGCACATGTCAAAATTAGGCAAATATTTACTCTTCCTAGGTAAGCTTTTTAC
>JACCDW011721856.1_pt1 | contig 11305 bp, 19 predicted proteins | sample 7449781 | NCBI WGS metagenome assembly JACCDW01 (sample SAMN15323449, study PRJNA562643) | freshwater metagenome | isolation source: river surface water | place: USA:Blue River Watershed | collected 2017-08-18
CCGTCTCATCCAGGAGCACAACGAATCGGCCTGGAACAACATCCCCCGTTTGCTTGGTCTTCAGGACCCATTGCTTGGGATTGCTGGTGTCAACTGACGAGAGCTTCCCTGACATGTAGTATTGGCAGACGCTGTCCAACTTGTAAGAAGGAAGAGAGGCAGAGCGGCGAATGTAGTGATAGAGATCCACCTGGAGACGCCCAATCGTGTTCCACATGTAGAGGTAGTTGTCTCCAAGAGCAGAACTGCTGAGGAACTTTGTCTCCAGCTTCATGCAGGCCTGTCCTTGGTTGAGACGGCTTAGATCTTGGAAGGTAGAGTCTACCGCTTCGCTTGTCTTCTCAGTATTCAGTACGAAGCCGTGGGCAGCTGCTCGTTCCCAGAGATATTTTTCATCAAAGCCAAAGATGTTGTATCCCACCAGAACATCAGGATCTTCCTGAACCATCCACTTCGCCCAGGCCAGCAGCATTTGCTTCTCCGTCTTGAAGCTGCGAACAGGTTCTGTCGCATTGAGAACAGGATCACAGCTTCCAACAACGAAGATAACCTTCTTGGTAGGCTTTCCCTGCTGGACGATGACATTGCCAATCTGGATAATAGGATCTCCTTTCGTTGCGACAGGAAAGTCACCCGATTCGCTGTAGCATTCAATATCCCAGAAGTTGATCTTGAAGGGGGCTGCTGCCATGGGAGGCGCAGAACAAGCGGAGATATCCTGCCAGTCGCAGCTTCCTACGAGTGTCGTATCTTCCTCCACTTCGCAGTCAGCATTCACCCAACCACAAGGCTGGAGATTTCGGAGATGAAAGAAGCGAAGCATCGGATCCAGATTAGCATCGTAGACCTTGAGCGGATCACTGTCATGATAAAGAACGAAGTGAGGCCTGGAGCGATCATTCAGAAACAACTTCTTGACAGCGTAGAAGCTTCGTTTGGACACCGTTGTCACCTTGACAAGAGAGAGAGGAGTTCCACCCCTGTATCCATAGAGAGGGCTCTTCTTGACTTCCTCATAGGAAACAGCCTCTGAGGTAATCTTTGCTTCTGCAAGCTCATCGTTCATTCGTTCCAAGAAGTCAGCCATGGCATGCTTCACATCTGGAAGCTCCACATAGAAGAAGGGCTGGAATCCAGTGACATGAAGACGCACAGGTCTTCCTTCGGGAGTCGATCCGAAGAGAGTGAGACCATAGGTCTCTCTCCCTTCTGATTTTTCATCTTGGGCGACAACATCATACAGATGGAAAGTGAGGCTCATTGTGTACTTGACTTTCTACAGGGACAGCACGCAATTTTTCCCGGGACCTTACCGCCTTCTGCGAAGCGTTTTCTTTCCAGAGGACCTTTGCTTTTTTGTGGCACGCCGCTTCAATCTCCGACTGACTTCTATGGCAGAACTTGCCAAGAGAGCAACATGAGCAGACTCTCCGACGAACTTGACAAGGCTGTGCATGAGAGAACCACCCTGTTGAGAGCCTCCTTGTTGTTTCGAGGCAGGAATCTCCTCGGTAGCAAGATCCAGAGTTCGATTGGGAGGAAGGCTTTCAGGCTCTTCGGGAGCAAAGGTGTTTGCATTCGATGCAGGAGGTGTCTTCTTTCCATTCAAAAGGGCGACAAGATCCTCTTTCTCTTGCGGTGTTTCGATTGACTTCGGAGGTGTTGTTTTGGGGGAGGCTTTGACCTCAAAGAGAGTCGGAAATCCTTCTACCGGAGCACTTTTCAGAGACGTCTTGTCCACCATATCAAAATGAACTGCAGCAGCATTCATTGTCTTGTTGGGGGACTTGGCGCACTCATCCCACATGGCTTGTTTGAAGGTTTGGCAATGACCGCACCAATCCGCATAGATCAGAACAATCGTGGGTCCTGAGGACAACATGGCTTCGAGTTCAGGAATCTGACTTTCTTTCTTCACATCCACATAAGGATGCAGCTTTCCAACTGTGGTGGACCGTTTGGGACCCATTCTAGTTGGACAGCAGGAAAAGAAATCCTGCGGGAGAGAGTAGGAAAGGATCCAGTATGGATACCCGTATTGTGCTTTTGATTGTGGTAGTTGTTCTCGCCTATTTGGGATTAACCATGGGATCCAGACGAGAGGGATTCAGCGACCCTATCCCTACAGGTGAACTTCGGAAACCCTGCAAAGAGTCGGTGATCATGAGTCAGTACACAGAATCTCCTTTTGTAAAGAGACGCATTTTAGACGTGGATGATTATGAATACAACTTAGTCTTCCAACAAGAGGGAGATCGTGAAGTTTCAAAAGCCTTGTACAATAAACTTCAGAGCCAGTATCCGTTAGATTGGTCTGTTCAACCTCCCAGCTCTGCGCACTTTCAAGCGGGACTCCAGGCGTTGAAGGAATCCTTTGAGGGGTCTCCGGTGCCGCCGTCAGGTTCAAATCCCTACAGAGAAATCGACGGAACTGCATTGACTCCTACGGATACAACGGCAGCCAAGATGGAGGAACGAAAGCTTCTTCAGCTGTATCAGCCTGCAAAGACAGAGTCTTTGACAACCTATCAGTTGGAGGATGCTGATGCGTTAATCAAGAGAATCTATGATGCAAAGGGGTTGGTTCCTGAAGTCATAAAGAAAGACGGGAATGTCTATGAAGTGATTGGCACACGCAGGAAAGATGAGAAGATTGTCTATGAGGATGAGAATCCTCCTGCGCAGCGAGCCCCTGTAGAGGAAGCTGGAGAGGGAAGGATTACGGTTCCTGTGACCGCTGTGGATACTGCGGCAGGCTTAGATCCCTTCTTTACCCCTGGAAGCTCAACGCATTTGGATCGGTGGGACTATACGAAGTTTACTCCTGGATTGGAGCGCATGTTTGCGCCGACCTATCCGACGGTAGAGTGGTATTAATCTCTCTAGGACTTGTTCAACAAGACGAGGAGAGGCTTAGGCAGGAGGTGTTGCTGGTTGCGAAGGCGCAGCAGGAGGAGCTGGTTGCGAAGGAGGAGGAGGAGGTGCTGGTTGCGAAGGGGCGGCAGGAGGCTTCAGATGATGAGAAGGGTAAGAGGGGGGGCCATACCGAGGACCCCATCCGGGCAGTCCTCCTCCGTATCCGCCCCACCATTCACGAGAAGGCCGTTCTACAACAATGACAGGTGTGGGTTGCGTGACTGCCTTGAGCACATACTGAACAACAAGAAGAACAACGATTGCGCTGCCCACATACAAAAGAGCCGTTGTACGATCCATTCTACTTAGAGCCCATCATTTAATGACATCAGAACAATGGAGAGGAAAGAGAAGATCACCCCTGCCTTTTTATACGGTCCAATCGTTTCTTTGAAAAGAACAAGACCGATGAAAGTCACAAGGACATCGCTAATCACATCCCATAAGAGGTTCATGACTGTCATCGTTTCATAGCCGAGAGAGGTATAGAACAAAATCGGTTGCAGCATATAAATCAGCATGGGGACCGCAATCCAGTAAACAGAAAGATTTTGGCTTCGGACATATTTTAAAAAGGAAAGCATGAAAGTATCAATCAAAGCCATGCTTACTCCAAACTGAAGAGGCATTCGATTGAAGTGTGGGAGGCCGCCACCACTGACCATTCTACTGGAGCGTAGAGAAACCTGCCGCAGTTCCAATCAAGATACCACCAAGAATCGACATCCAGGAAGGGATTTCATTGACAAAGAGATAGCCCCATCCAAAGGATGCAAGAACCCCTACAAAGGAAAGAACACTAAAGACAAGCGTTGAGACACGAGGAATCGCATAGAAGCGTAAGCAGTATCCAAGGAATCCCACCAAGGTATTAAAGGAAAGAAGACGAGCCCAGACGGCAGGTCGGGAATCGACAGACGACTTCCAGAAGAATCCAAGAGGAAGCAAGTAGAGCAGCGCTGCAGGATAGAGTTCTAAGACAGCATAGAAGGGCGAAGGACGAGAGGCTGTTTTCACTGCGAAATAGATAGCAGTTTCTGTGAGAGCAGCCAGAAGCCCTGCAAGAAGTCCTTTCCAGTTATAGGGCTGCTTCGTCTCAGGATTTGGATCTCGGGAGGAGGCAGCAATCAGAAGCACACCGAGAAATCCAAGCCCAACAAGAAGCAGTTGGGGTACTGTGATCGTCTCTCCAAAGAGAAGGGAAGCCCCCAAGAGATTCCAGATGGGATAGGTATAGAAAAGACTCATGGAGATCCCTGCGGAAAGTTCTTGAAAGGCCACATAGGAACTTCCAATATGAAGGAGCGTCAACCCTCCTAACACACTAGAGCGAAGTGCACCTGATAAGTTTCCCCAAGTCATTGTCACATCAGACGAACTTGCAAAAAAATAGGCAAGGCCCGAATAGACCAGAAGACGGCTCAAAATCTGTGTGAAGAGATTTGTAGGAACTGTTTTGATCAAGATTGGATACAGTGACAGGGAGATTTCACTCCCTACCACAACAGCCGAGGTTGCCATTCTTCTTACTCACCAGCTTTCCATCTGGAACCATCCCAACTTACAATCTGAGAGTCCAGCTGGATCTTTGAGGCTGTCAAATACAAAAGGCTTCCAAGAGGAGACTCTAACCGAACAACAAGATTCTCCTGCGATCGAAGAACTTTGAATTCTGCAAGTCTCTTCCAAAACAAGGTCTCCGCATCAGGAGGCGTCTTGCGGAGCAAAGAGACAAAGCTCCAAGAAGGATCTCCTGTTCGTGCAAACTGCTCCACCAAGCTCAAAGACTCGGAGGCAACAAACACACGGAGTGTCTTTTTGGCAAGTCTCTTCTGAATCCCATGTAAGCTATTGATAACATGTGGGACACATCCACTTACATCTAGCACGATTCCAGCATCAAAAGAATCTTTCATGACTCCAGAGTTCAGTAAGAGAGCATCAATCCGTGCATTCGTTTGTCCATTGAACTGAAGAAGACTGGAAGCAGCCCGCCGTAAGAAAGCTGCTGACAAAGATGTCAGAACAGTTCCTGTTTGGCGCAGAGACTCAAGCTTGGAAGCAGAAGATGGAACTTCTTTGATGTAATGGAAGGTAGGATTCGGAGTGAGAAGGGGCTGAAAAAAGCCCTTTGTATCGTGGATATAAAAAGGCTCCGCAGTTCGCTGCTGATAAACAGACCAGTAAAAGAATGCCACAGTGGAAGAAAAATAGTCATCAGACGGTTCATAATAAGAAGAGATTGTGGGACCTTGCTTCTTCCCAGGAACGACCATGCGATTCGCCCACGAGCTCATTCTAGGAAGGCTCTTCATAGAGAAATGTTCGAACTCGCCGCATAGCCTTAGTTAAAATTCCACAAATCTGCCAACACATTTGTTTTCCGATCGGGGAGAGGTTTTTGGACTTGGTTCAAGAAGCTCGGCGGAGGCTCGTAGTCAGTTGTCCTTCGAAGAGGGGGTGGCTCAGCAACAGGAGCCCGTACATCGGGGGCGAACGATACGCTTCGGGCCTGTTTGTCTTTCTTCGTCTGTTGTTTTTTCACTTCCGGAGGGATCATAGCTTGGACAATCGGATTTTGTGTCAGAAGATAGGATCGTTCGTGATGTTTCCAACTGATGTATAAGAGATTCGGATAGGTATACCGAACTTCATACCCACTCTGGCGTAACATGTAGACCAAGTAGACAATACAATCTTGTAAATCTAACTTCGGCAAGCCAAAGATAAACGGCGGAACGGTGTAGGTAATAAAGTTTGCATTTCCACTCATCTGTGAGGTTGTATAAATCCGTTGATGAATGGTATTCAATAGCTGGTTATAGGCACGAAGTCGAGCATTGTCTCGTTTCAGCCTTCGTTCAAACAAATCTTTGGGGTTCAGCCGTGGTGGCAGATCGAGTCCTCCTGCGGACATCCTTTCCTACGAAGAAGACAAGACTTGAAAAGGGAGAGGAAGACGAATGCTCTTACCTCCAAAGCGTTTAGTCTTTACAGGTGGAGGATTACGCAGCCTTGGCCATATTGGTGTCCTTGAGGTATTGGGTCAGAAAGGATTATTGAAACAGGTGAAAGAATATGTGGGAGTGAGTGCGGGTGCTTTGATAGGATTTTGTCTTGCGATTGGCTATTCTGTAGACGATATGAAAAAAGTTGTGACAGAGTTTGATTTTTCTATCTTACAAAATGCACATCCGGAACTTGTCTTTGACTTCTTTTCCAAGTTTGGAGTGGATTCAGGAGAGCAGCTGGAGAAGTTTCTCAAATCCTTGCTCCGAATCAAAGGCTATTCAGAAGAGCTTACCTTTGGTCAATGGGCTCAGATCCAACCCAAAGCCCCCAGGCTCCGTTGTTATGCAACAGATCTTCAAGCGGGTCGATTTGTGGAGTTTTCCTTGGAGGCAACTCCATCGTGTAGCATTGTCTTTGCATTGCGAGCGTCAATGTCGCTTCCCTTGTATTTTACACCTGTTCTAGATCCCGCTACGGGACATTTTCTCGTCGATGGAGGTGTGATTCATAACTTTCCATTGAATGTTCTTTCCCCTGAAGACAAAGAGACTGCTCTTGGAGTCTCTTTTTTGTACTCAAAAGGCAGTGTCCAAGAGATTTCTGATTTTCTGGGGTTTCTCCAACAACTCTACAACTGTGGATTCAATCCTAGAACCTATCAAGTCCAAAAAGAAAATCCTCTTCAGTGCATTATTATACCAACGGGAACGATGTCTGCTTATAACTTTGATCTCACAAAAGAAGCAAGAGAAGAGTTGATTGCCTTAGGACGGCAAGCAGCAAATGACTATTGTGACACCTATTTACGGCTCCGATTCACACATACAAAGCCTGTGCGTCGATATTCTGTCTCATAAGTTACTCAAGACGGAGACCGCACTTGAGAACACGGTTCAGAGTTGAAAGTTCCTTCGGAGTCGGTGCTCGTTTGTTGGCCTCGAGATCCCGAATCGTGTGAGGAGGAAAGGAACATTTCTGATCCAGCTGCTGCTGCGTCAGTTTTTCTGCAAGACGACGCTGGACAAGCTCCTGTTTTGACTCTGGAGAGAGCATCTTCGGCTTGACAATCTCCTCCCTGTCCAGCTTCGCAAGATGAGAGGCAGTCCCAGAGCTACGGGCAACAGTTTCCTTCTTTCCTGTACGAAGGGCGTCTGCTCGGAGACCCGCAGCGGTCTTCCGAATGATTTGGGGTTCCCAGTTCTGATGGTCCATGGTGCTGTACGAGACACTGGCTAAAGCCAGGCTTCAATTTTAAAGCAATGGATCCTGCTGTTCTTGGATCTCTGATTGGGGTTGGACTCCTTGCCTGTTTGGGTTGTACAGTTGCTCTTCAAGACAAAGTGACAGCCTGGTGGTCAAGATGGAGACAGCAGAAGCAACCCCTGCTTCCTACAGCGGCTCGGAATCCAGTTTTGCTGAAACCGAGAAAGACACAATGGAAGGTCCAACAACTTCTGGACCTGAAGTAGAATGGCCAAGACACGCAAGGTTCACCGTAGTTACAAGAAGCGTACGATGAAGGGTGGACTCAACTGGAGTCGGTACCAGGCTCCGAAAGAGCCGACTAGCACATTGGGACAGGCCACCTATGGGCTGCGGAATATGGCGAGCCGTGCGAAGTTCATGGTGACCCCGAGCAACTCCACAAAGGAGTCCTTCAAACAGGCCACCTATGCGATCACGCCCAGCCAAGGGAAGAAGAACTGGTTTTCCAGAAAGCTGGGCTTCCGCTCACAACCTCCTGTCTCTCAGTAGAATGGTGAGAACAGCGAAGCAGACACGCAGAGCTCGTGAAAGACGCTGGAAGAAGCGTACGATGCGGGGCCGTGGTTTGTTGAATCGTCTGAAAAACAAGTATGCAACCTACAAGACAAGAAGTATTCTGAATGAGAACTTTGAGAATGTTGCGAATGTTGCTGGACAACAGCCTGGAGAAGCCAGTCGGAATCTCCTTCGAGCTGCCACTCCTCCGAACAAGACTCTTCCCTTGATCTATCGTGGAAGCCGTTTCTGGGGCTTTCGGTAAGATGGGAAACCCAATGTCTAGACAGAAGCAGAACTATGTCTGCCTGTGTCTATCCATCAACGACACCGACCGCAACAGTCAAACAGATTGGAGGAAATCCTGAAGGAGGACGAATGACGCAGATTCTTGCGGCGTCTAAGCGGTGTCAAGTTCAAGAGGCAATAGCAAAAGCAAGAGCGATTTATCAGCCGCTTCCGTGTCAAGGTCCGATCTCCCGGAAAGATGTTCCTCTGGAATCTACGGCACTCCAAGGACAACTTGCAACCTGCGCTCGGATTACAGCAGCAGATGCCAGACGAATCACCTCTCAAACTCTTCGAGGTGTGCCTGAGTCTGTACGAACCGCACAGCTTCTCCAGGAGATTGAAGATCAATATAGTCCGTATTCTGATTCATCCAGACGCTTCATCGAATACCGTGGGCCTGTTGTTCCTGTTGTCTGCCCTCCTCTTCCTACGGAGATCCTGAATGCGAATCTCCCCAAGCCTTCGACACGCTGTGACACTCTAGCTCTTCTGGCAACAGGGTCTACACCCAACAACCTCGCTAGACCGTGAGCAAAATTGAGCCCCGGGACCACTGCTCCGACGGTAAAGCAATGTCTCTCAGTGTTCTTGAGTTTACCATCTTTGGTCTTCACCTCTTCTTCCTCCTTGTTGCACTTGTTGTAATCCAGAGTCTGAATGCTGGAAAGACCATTCGGGAGTTCCAGGTTCAGGAAACGCAGGAAGCCTTTGTTGAGAAGGAGTGGGATCAGGAAGAGTCTGATGGAGAGGAGTCTCCTTTCGATCCTACCTCTGAATCTTATACGATGACGGAAAATCCTATGCTCCGTCATCGTACCAATACAAATCCCCTCCGTGAGGCGCCTCCTCTGAGCACGCAGGAGCTCAGCACGCAGGAGCTCAACATGGATGATGTGGATTAAGCAGATTGAGCTCTGCCAACCTGAAGCTCGGTCTCCAAGAACTTCAAATACTCCTCAGGGGTGCGATCCCCCTGGAACTCCACCGTTTTTCCTTCGGCTGTCTCTAAGATGAAAGTAGGGAACCCCTTGATTCCCTTTGCCTGAACCTCTTCAGGATTCTCACCCTGCTCGACCATGCGGACTTTGACCTGCTTGCCCGCAGCTGTCACAAAGCCATTTTTCGCCCACTCTTTGAACGCAGGTTTGATTGTCTTGCAGTGAGGGCACCATTCCGCATAATAGAGAGTAAAAGTATCAGCACCAGATCCAGACTGGAATCCCTCTTTAGACCTCTGGATGAACCGGAGAAGTACTAAAAGTCCAATGACAACACCGAGCAACAAAAGAAACCGTGTTTTCATTTCTGGTAGGACTCCTTATTTTTCTTTACCGACGACGACGCATGCTACGCTTGCGGCGCTTGCCACCACCCGCCTTGCGTGTGATCCCCATGCAGCGCTCCCACTCAACAAACGCAGGGTTGCGCATTGTGCCCGACCAAGCCATCGGTTTCTTCCCGCAGTTCTTCTCCGTCTTGACAACTGCATTGATCTCCTTCACTGCCGTATTGGCAGCAGTAGCCGCCTTGGCCGCTGCATTCGCAGCCTGCTCTGCAGCATAGGCTGCGTTTCTTTCATTCTTCATCTTCTTGAGGTTGTTCGCAGTCACATTCCCGTAGCTGAGATTCTTACGAACCGCAGCATACGCCTTCTGCAAAAACTTGGGAACCTTGCGTGTGTTTCCGTTGGCCATTCTAGTGTCTGTAGAGTTTTCTTGTGCGGCCACCCTTCTGTTTGGATTTGGCTTCAAGCAAGGTGCCTGTTGCGATTCCACTCAAGAAGTTCTGTCCTTCCGCTCGTCCAAACTCTGTAAACTCGAAATGCAGAGCAATAATCCGTTGATTCGGTTGGAGTTGAAGCTTCAGTTTCTGTTGAAGCTGCTCCATAACATCATTGACTTTTTTGTTCATCAGGTCAGACTTTCCCCCTAACAGTCCTCCCAACTCAGCCAAAGCGCCACGAAACAAACTCAAAGCTTCTGTATGGGTTGCAGTCACCAATCCTTTGACCTCATACAATGAGGGGTCATACTGATGGGTTGTCGAAAGACTCATTCTACAAGAGGATCTGATTAATACCCGCCACGGAGGCGGAGAACAAGGTGGAGCGTAGACTCCTTCTGGATATTGTAATCCGCAAGCGTACGATCATCCTCGAGCTGCTTGCCCGCAAAAATCAGACGCTGCTGGTCGGGAGGAATACCCTCCTTGTCCTGGATCTTCTGCTTGATGTCGGAGATCTTATCATCACTCTCAACATCTAGCGTGATAGTTTTCCCAGTGAGGGTTTTTACAAACAGCTGGTACCCCATACTATATTTATATCATAGAAAGAAATCTTTAAGCCAAAACGAGAATCTCCCTCATCCGATTCATGTACTCTAACTTGTCGTCTTTGTTAAATCTATCATTCTTGCTTTGATTTTCACTTGCAAACATAGGTTGTAGATTTCGATAGTTCCAACAACAAGCACACTCAAACGAATCTTGAAAGTTCCACGAAGAACAAGGAAGGATATGATCAATATGCCAGGCAGACCCGTAGTTCTCCCAAGTCATGTCAGATACAAACTTTTTCTCAAGATGAAGTTTTAGATCATCTATAGTACATCCAATGTATTCCGTTGTTCGTTTTGCTTTTTTCCCTTGGAGAAGAGTGTTAAGTTCATACCGAATGCGCCTTGAAAGATTCGATTGTAGTCTATAGTTTACATCCGTATTTCGTTTCGTTTCCTTCCATTTTCGATGATATTCATTTAGTTTTTCTTTATTTTCCTTATTATATTTGGCTCGTGTTTCTTTTTCTCGTTCAGGATGTTCAGCTCTCCATTCTTTTTTTCTATCTTTATACTCTTGACTATGTTCTTTATAGTATTGTTTATGATATGCTTTTGATTTTTCGGATTGACCATACTGTTTCATGTAGTCCGGATTTTTTTCTCTCCATTTTTTCATGATTTCTTTCTTTTTATCTTTAGAAAGTTGATTTTTAACTTTGAAACACTCTTTGCATTTTGATTCTTTCCCATCTTTATATCGCTTATTATTCGTATAAGATTCAATTGATTTTTCAAGAGAACATCCAGTACACACCTTTTGTTGAACCACTGTATCCATCCTAGACTAGACCTGGTACAAATATTTAAGTGTTTTTATAAAGATTTGTGAAAGCCGGAGGCGGGAACGGCTCCCTTCCAGTGTAGAGGTACAAATGAAAGAGGAGCAACAGGTGCCTTATAGGCTTTGACTGTATCATAGAGAGCAGCCGTATCAATCCCCCAGAGAAGGGAGGGAAGGCGAGACGCAAGAACACTGAGGGGACGGA
>JACCDW011460462.1_pt1 | contig 11304 bp, 9 predicted proteins | sample 7449781 | NCBI WGS metagenome assembly JACCDW01 (sample SAMN15323449, study PRJNA562643) | freshwater metagenome | isolation source: river surface water | place: USA:Blue River Watershed | collected 2017-08-18
AAGTCAATTGGGGTCAGATCCACATTGTTTGTGCCTCTCGCAACTCAATGCACAAAATGCCTGGCCTGAAATGGGCTTCACGTTTAAAACGCATGGTGTGTCAACGCAGGAAATTGATCGTCTTATCAGCCAATCGATTTATCCAGATCAAACACGCCCAAGCCTGCAAGCGCAGCAGTTGAATGGTTTGCTCACGGGTTTCATGGACATCGTGTTTGAACATCAAGGGCGTTATTACGTACTCGATTACAAATCGAACAAGTTGCCAGAGTACACACCCGACAGCATCTTGGTCAGCTTGCTCAGCCACCGCTACGACGTGCAATACACCTTGTACATCTTGGCTGTGCATCGACTCTTAAAGTCGCGATTGAAACATTACGATTACGACCAGCACATGGGCGGCGCCATTTACCTTTACCTGCGCGGTATCGATCAGGTGGGGCAGGGCGTGTATTTCAACAAGCCGCCCTTTGAACTGATTCAAGCACTGGATGATGCCTTCAAAGCCCCTCATTCAACCGCTTTCCTGGGAGCGATGACATGATCCAGCAAGCCCAAACTAAACCTTTGCTGAACGCACCTCAGCCCTTGTCGGTCACCGCTGTATGGCCTTGGACTGCCTTGGATGTGGCGTGGCTGCAATTTTTAAAATTGCATCAAGCCAGTACCCAGCCCTTGCATGATTTGTTAGCCTTGTTGGTCAGCCATCAGATGGGACGCGGCCATGCGTGCTTAGACCTTGAGGTCTTGTGGCAAGACGCAAAGCAGTTGCTAGACTGGACCGATGCGCAAGTGAATGCGCTAAAGCACTGTGCGGCGCCATCAAATCAAGCGCCTGTCGATTTGTTTTCAGAGGCAGCCAATCCTTGGGTTGAAGCAGCCAATACATTGCCTTGGGCCATGGGTGAGCATTCGCCCATTGTGTTGTCTACACAAGCGGATGGCCAAGCGCATGGCCAAGCGCAGGGCCAAGCGCAGGGCCAAGCGCATCGCATTTACCTAAGGCGCGCGTGGCAAGCCGAGCAATCTATTCAAGCCGCCATTCAATTGCGTTTGGCCACGCCATTTGACGTGCCACAAGACGCAGATCACAAGTTGGATGCATTGTTTGGCCCTTTGACAAAAGAAACTGATTGGCAGCGCATTGCCTGTGCCAAAGCCTTGCGTGCGGGCCTGACGCTCATTACGGGGGGACCAGGCACAGGCAAAACCACCACGGTAGTTCGCTTGCTTTCTTTGCTTCAACGTGCAGCCAACGATCGCCAGCAAGTGCTTCGAATTCATTTGGCCGCACCCACAGGCAAGGCAGCCAGCCGCTTAAGCGCATCCATTCAATCGGCCTTGGCCGGTTTGCCAGATGGCTGGGCCGAAGGCATTCCCTCGCATGCCGTCACCTTGCACCAACTGTTGCAATACAACCCAGATGCCGCAGCCAGGCCCGCTCCCATCTTGGCAACCGACTTGGTGGTGGTGGACGAAGCCTCCATGATTGACCTCGAATTGATGGCCCGTTTGATGAAATGTGTGCCGCCTCATGCGCGCTTGGTTTTATTGGGCGACAAAGATCAATTGGCTTCGGTGGAAGCAGGGGCCGTATGGGCGCAATTGTGTGAGGGTGCATCGCACTCAGATGACAGCACCCAAGCGAACAACGCCCAGCACTATGCCTTAGCAGAGCAAACAGCGGTATTGCATGTGAGCCGTCGTTTTGATGCCGATAGCGCCATCGGCCAGTGGGCCAAACTGATCAATGAGGGCCAGCAGCAGGCACTCAAGGCGCAATGGCAAGCATTGCCCACAGCAGATGCCTTGCCGTCCAATGCCAGTCCTGAAATGCAGCGCTGGCCGGATGCCTGGCGTGGGAGATCGCAAGGTCAATTGCAATCTGAAGTGGTCAAGGCACTTCGACAAGGCTGGTCACATTGGCTGACTTTGTTGCGTCCTTTGCAGCAAGTTGATGCTGTTTGTGACAACGCACAAGCACTCCAGTTGCTGAGCAGCTTCAGTCAATTTCAAGTGCTGTGTGCACTTCGGCAAGGGGCATGGGGTGTGCAAGCGCTGAACGAGCGCATTGCAGTAGCACTGGGTTTAAATCCAAACCATGACAAAAATTTTCAGCAGGCTTCAGCGCAAGAGGCTTGGTATGTGGGGCGCCCCATCATGGTGACGCGCAACGACTATCACTTGAACCTGATGAATGGCGATGTGGGCCAATGTTTGCCGACAGCCAATGGTTTGCGTGTGGCTTTTCCAGATGGCAAGGGCGGCGTGAGATGGGTCTTACCCTCTAGGCTAGATGCTGTTGAAACTGTGTGGGCTATGACCGTTCACAAATCACAAGGCTCTGAATACGACCATGTGCTGATGGTGCTGCCCGATCGGGAGGCACCTGTCCTAACGCGCGAATTGCTCTACACCGGTGTCACCCGTGCAAAATCTCGGCTGACTTGGTGGGTGCCCAATCCCGCTGTTTTGTTTTCTGCGGTGACACAGCGCGTCAGCCGAAGTGGCGGTTTGTCAGATGGCCTGTTTCATCGGTCAAAATAAGCGCATTAACAGATCAAGCGAGTGAGCGATGAATTTTGACGACATGGCCGACCAACTTTCGGCACACCCCGATTACAAAGTCAAACGACGCTTGGTGCCAATCCTGAATTTTGGGCAGGGCACAGGTGGTCCAACCAAGCGCGTCCTGATTTTGGACACTGAAACCACTGGTCTTGATTGGCGTGCCGAACGCATCATTGAGTTGGCCATGCTGGCTGTCGATGTCGACATGCAAACGGGCATGCCTGTAGGTGAAGTCGAGGTCTACGAAGACTTTGAAGATCCAGGTTGCCCCATCCCACCCGAAATTGTCAAACTCACCGGCATTACCGATCACGACGTTAAAGGTCAGGCACTGAACGAAGCCAAAATCAAAGACATGGTGTCGCGCGCAGACCTCATCGTGGCGCACAACGCAGGCTTTGATCGCCCCTTTGTAGAAAACCGACTGGACGTGTTTGAGCACAAAGCGTGGGCCTGTTCTTTTCAAGGCATCAATTGGAAAGCACAAGGCTTAGGCTCTGCCAAGCTCGAGTTTTTGTGCAGTGAATTTGGTTGGTTTTACGATGCGCACCGTGCGCAAGTCGACTGCCATGCCTTGCTGCGCGTTTTGTCATCACCCTTGCAATCGGACATGTCTGGAAGCACCAACACGGGCCTTCTACAGCTTTTCAAAGCTGCAGAAAATGCGCGCACGGTGGTCAAAGCTTTTGGCTCGCCTTTTGAAACCAAGGACAAACTCAAAGCGCGAGGCTACCGTTGGGATGCCGAGAACAGGGTTTGGTACACCGCTGTTAAATCGGATGAAGCGCTGAATGCCGAGGCAGCGTGGCTCAAATCTGAGGTTTACAGTGGGCGATCAGCCCGAATTGGGCTAGAAACACAGGATGCTTGGGTGCAATTTTCCAACCGAAGCGGCAAATCAGGCGATCGAGTCCTGTAATTTGAAAGATTTCGGGGGTCAAGGGGGTAGAGAGGGCCTCCAAAGACTGGGATAATCGCAGGTTCGAGAAATTGTCTTTTCCATTCCGGAAAAAACACATTTCTCTCCCTTTTGAAGAGCATCCTAGCCATGGCCCAATACGTATTTTCCATGAACCGCGTCGGCAAGATCGTGCCGCCGAAGCGTCAAATTCTCAAAGACATCTCTCTTAGTTTCTTCCCAGGCGCCAAAATTGGCGTGCTCGGCTTGAACGGTTCTGGCAAGTCAACCTTGCTCAAAATCATGGCCGGCATCGACAAGGAAATTGAAGGCGAAGCCATTCCCATGGCCGGTCTCAAAATTGGATATCTGCCCCAAGAGCCCCAAATGGATCCCAATGAAACCGTGCGCGAAGCGGTTGAAGGTGGCATGGGCGAAGTGAAGGCTGCGCAAGCCCGACTCGAAGAAGTTTATGCAGCCTACGCTGAAGAAGACGCCGACTTTGACGCGCTCGCCGCCGAGCAAGCCAAATTGGAAGCCATCATTTCCACAGCAGGTGATGCGTCCGATCACCAACTCGAAATTGCTGCAGACGCCTTGCGTTTGCCCCCATGGGATGCTGTCATTGGCAAACTCTCCGGTGGTGAAAAACGCCGCGTGGCCTTGTGCCGCTTGTTGCTCAGCCGCCCCGACATGTTGTTGCTGGACGAACCGACCAACCACTTGGACGCAGAAAGTGTCGACTGGCTTGAGTTGTTCTTGCAGCGCTTCCCTGGCACCGTGGTGGCCATTACCCACGATCGCTACTTCCTGGACAACGCGGCCGAGTGGATTTTGGAACTTGACCGGGGCCACGGCATTCCCTACAAAGGCAACTACTCCACTTGGTTGGAGCAAAAAGAAGCTCGCTTGGAGCAAGAACAGCGCACCGAAGACGCTCGCACCAAGGCCATGAAAAAGGAATTGGAATGGGCCCGTTCCAACCCCAAGGGTCGCCAAGCCAAGAGCAAGGCGCGTTTGGCACGCTTCGAAGAGTTGAGCGATTACGATTACCAAAAGCGCAACGAAACCCAGGAAATTTTCATTCCCGTGGCCGAGCGTTTGGGCAATGAGGTGTTTGAATTCACCAACGTCAGCAAGTCCTTCGGCGACCGTCTGCTGATTGATAACCTCAGCTTCAAAGTACCTGCTGGCGCCATTGTCGGCATCATCGGGCCCAACGGCGCGGGTAAATCGACTTTGTTCAAACTGATTGCTGGCAAAGAGCAACCTGACAGCGGCACGGTCAAAATTGGCCAAACCGTCAAGATGGCCTTTGTCGACCAAAACCGCGACGATTTGTCCAACGAAAAAACCGTTTGGGAGGATGTGTCCGGTGGCCTCGACATCATCACCGTGGGCAAATTCCAAATGCCAAGTCGTGCGTATTGCGGCCGCTTTAACTTCAATGGTGGCGATCAGCAAAAGAAAGTCGGCATGTTGTCCGGCGGTGAGCGCGGCCGTTTGCACTTGGCCAAAACACTGATCGAAGGCGGCAACGTGTTGCTGCTGGACGAACCCTCCAACGACTTGGACGTGGAAACTTTGCGAGCCTTGGAAGATGCCTTGCTCGAGTTTGCAGGCTCGGTCATGGTGATCAGCCACGATCGTTGGTTCCTTGACCGCATTGCCACCCACATCTTGGCCGCCGAAGGCGATAGCCAGTGGGTCTTCTTTGACGGCAACTACCAAGAGTACGAGGCCGACAAGAAGAAACGTTTGGGCGAAGAGGGTGCCAAGCCCAAGCGCGTGCGTTTCAAGGCCTTGAAGTAATTTCTTGTTGCAAGAAGTTCTGCGCGGACCTGTGCCATGAAACCCATGCGCTTAGAAGACATCCTCTTCAGCCAAGGTTTCGGCACCCGCCGCGTTTGCGCTGGCTTGGTGCAGCAGGGCTACGTGAGTGTCAACGGTGAAGTCCAAGAAGACCCTGGCGTTTTCTTTGACCCTGAACATCTCAAGTTCAAAGTGCAGGGCAGCGAGTGGCCTTACTTTGACCGTGCTTACCTGATGCTGCACAAACCCACTGGCACCGAGTGTTCGCAAAAGCCGTCTACTTGGCCCAGCATTTACACACTGTTGCCTTCACCATTAAGGTTGCGCCCCCAAAAGGCCGCAGTGCAGGGGGTTCAAGCCGTGGGCCGTTTAGACCAAGACACCACCGGTTTGTTGTTGCTCACAGACGATGGCAAATTCATCCACCGCATGAGCTCTCCTAAGCACCACATGCCCAAGGTTTACGAGGTGACCACCAAGCACGAGATCACCGAGCAGCAAGTTGAAAAATTATTGGCAGGTGTGGTGTTGGACGACAGCCCCAAACCGGTCAAAGCTGCGGCTTGTGAAAAAGTATCAGAAACCCATTTGAAACTCACACTCACCGAAGGCAAGTACCACCAAGTCAAGCGCATGTTGGCGGCTGTAGGCAATCGGGTTGAAGGCTTGCACCGAAGTGCCATTGGCAATTTGCAATTGCCCGAAGATTTGGCGCCAGGTCAGTGGCGATGGATTTTGCCCAGCGAGCTTGAAAAATACTTCAAAGCCTGAATCACTTCTTCGGGTTTGTCTTTGTGCGGGCTGTGTCCGCAGTTTTCTAGTTTGACCAATTTGGCGTGCGGCACCTGCGCCGCAATCTCATCGATCTGCGCCATCGTTCCGTACGGATCGCTAACGCCTTGAATGGCCATCAAAGGCGATTTGATGGTGCGCAGCATGGGCCGAATGTCAAAGCTTCTAAACGCTTCGCTCAGCCACACATCATTCCATTGCCAAAAGGCGACATCGACATCCTTGTGAAATGCTGCCAGTCGGGGGCGCAGTTTTTCAAAGTTGTCGCGAGCTTGTGAAATGGCTTGAACCGAGATGTCCTCCACCATGACATGAGGCGCCATGACCACGCAGCCTGCAATCGAATGCTGACTGGCATGAATTAGGGCAATGGTGCCGCCATCTGAGTGCCCGATCAACAGGGGATTGTGGATGTTCAAAGTCTGAATGAATGCGGGCAATACTTCGAGGGCTTCGCGGTGCATGTAATCTGCGGTCAGTCGGCCAACACCGCGCACCTCAGCAATGCCCTCGGATTGTCCATACCCTTTGCGTGAGTAGACCCAACCCTCACAGTTCAAGGCTTGGCAAACTTGTTGGGGCCAATCTTTCCAAAGGGCAACACTGCCCAATCCTTCGTGCAGGAAGATGCACGCTGCTTGCGGCTGGAGAAGCTCTTGGGCGCTGTTTAGAGGAATGTGAAGAACCTCTAATTCAACACCCTTGATGAACATCAATTGGGGCGTCGTCATAGGCGCATTTTGACACTAGAAATGCCTTCATTTGTCAAACTTAGAAGCAACTCACGTCAGTGCCACCTCAATACCCCATTACACTTGGAGGATGATCATTCGCGCCCTGACTTTGACCCTTAGCTTGGCAACTTACAGCGTGGCCTTTGCCATGTCTGGAACGCCTCAACCAGCACCTGTTGTGCCTGCTGCCCAAGCGCCTGCTCCCATCTTTGTATTGAATTCGCTGGATGGCAATGTCAGCGTCATAGACCCAGTGACCTGGACCGAAACCAAGCGCATTCCAACGGGCAAAGAACCTCACCATTTGTACCTCACGCCCGATGAGAAATCGGTCATTGTGGCCAATGCCTTGTCCGACTCGCTGACCTTCATAGACCCCCGCACCGCCGAAGTTCAGCGTGTGGTTCCAGGTATTTTGGACCCCTACCATTTGCGATTCTCCCCCGACATGAAGTGGTTTGTGACCGTGGCCAATCGACTCAATCACATCGACATCTACAAGTGGGATGGCCAAACCCCAACACTGGTCAAGCGCATTGCCTCATCTAAAACACCCAGCCACATGTGGATTGACAGCAAGAGCACCACGGTCTGGGCCACCATGCAAGACAGCAATGAATTGGTGGCTGTCGACTTGGCCAGCCAAACGATCAAGTGGCGCGTCAAAACAGGTCCTATGCCTGCCGATGTGTTTGGCACGCCCGACGACAAAACCATCTTGGTCGGTTTGACGGGGGGTGACGGTGTTGAGGTGTATGACGTCTCCAACGGACCCGGTAAAAAAATTAAAAAAATTCAAACAGGCAAGGGTGCCCATGCTTTTCGTGCTGTAGGAGACAAACAGCATGTGTTGGTTAGCAACCGTGTGGCCAACACCATTAGTAAAATTGATTACAAAAGCTTCTCTGTGGTCGATCAATTTCCTGGCCCCTCTGGTCCAGATTGCATGGACATCACAGCCGACGGCCAAACCATTCTGTTGGCATCGCGTTGGGCGCAAAAGCTAAGCGTGATTGACATGACAACTCGCAAAGTAATTCGACAAATCAAAGTTGGCAAGTCTCCTCATGGGGTCTGGACCTTGGACCATGCGCCGCGTCAATGACGCTTGCTTGAAATGGGGTCTTGCCGGCCTTTGGCTGGCCAGCTTGGCTTGTTCTGCAGGGGCACAAAGTGCACAGCGCAATCTGCCAAGCTGCAAACAATCGGTGTACCTGACCTTCGACACAGGTCACATGGGCGTTGCCCCCTTGATCTCACAGGTTTTGAGCAAACACCAAGTGCCCGTCACTTACTTTGCAGCCAACGAAAAAACACAAGAGGGCGATGGCAGCATGGGCGCGCATTGGGCACCTTGGTGGAAAGCGCAAGCTGACAACGGGCATGAATTTGCCTCCCACACCTTTGACCATGCTTATTGGCGTGCCGATCTGGATGCAGGGTATTTCAAAATTCGCCCAAGTGCTGGTGAGTCGGCAGGCAAAGATTTGACTTGGCGTACGGCAGATTACTGTGCCAATTTGAAAAAAGCGGCCGATCGACTTGAGGCCATGACCGGTCGCAAAACCTTGCCCTTGTTTCGCGCACCAGGCGGCAAAACATCCCCCAAACTGCTGGAAGCGGCCAAGTCCTGTGGTTACACCCATGTCGGCTGGTCTCCTGCCGGATTTTTGGGAGATGAGCTTTCGAGTCAAACCCACAGCAATTCAAAACTCTTGCAAAGCGCACTGAAGAACATTCGAAGCGGCGATATTTTGGTGGCGCATTTGGGCATCTGGTCGCGGCAAGACCCCTGGGCGCCAGCCGTTTTAGAACCATTGATCTTGGGCTTGAAAGAAAAGGGTTTTTGCTTTGCAAGCTTGCGCCAGCACCCGCAATATTCGAAACTCTTGTCAGATTTTCCGCGTTAATACACCTTCTGGCTTGTTTCAACATCATGCTTTCTAACGTGCTTGAATTTTTCACAGAAGCTTTTGGGCAGTCGCAGACATTGCTTTTCGAACATGTGGTTCAACCACTTGCCTTCAACTTGGGTGCCGGCAACTTGCTCGATGTCGCTTTCGAAGGCACCGGATGGCTGTTGGTTGGCTTGCTTCAAATTCTCGTCATGGTGTGCGTCATTGCACCCTTAGAAAGATGGCGTCCCATTGAGCTCGCAAGCAATCCTGCAGCCGTCCGTGTTGACATTGTCTATACCCTCATTCATCGCCTTGGCCTGTTCAAGTTGGTCATGTTTTTTACCTTCGAAAATGCCGTGGAAACAGTCTTTGGCATGCTGCGCGTAGAAGGTTTTCCAACCTTGAACATTGATGCGTTGTGGCCGAACGTCACCGACCATGCCATTGTGAGTTTTGTCATTTACTTGATTGTTTTTGATTTTGTAAATTACCTGATTCACCGCGGTCAGCATCAGTTCAATGCTTGGTGGGCTTTGCATTCCTTGCATCACTCACAGCGTCACATGACCCTTTGGACAGACAATCGAAATCACTTGTTAGACGACATCATGACGGCTTTGATTTTGTCGGTTGTCGCCAAGTTGATCGGTGTGGGCCCCGGTCAATTTGTGGCCTTGATTGCCATCAGCCAGCTGAGTGAGAATTTTCAGCATGCCAATTTCAGGTGCAGCTTTGGTTGGCTGGGTGATCGCTTGTGGGTCAGCCCGCGTTTTCACCGTTTGCATCACAGCATTGGCATTGGCCATGAATCAGCGGGAAGAAAAACGTTGGGAGGCCACAACTTTGGTGTTTTGTTTCCTTGGTGGGACATGCTCTTCCAAACTGCCAATTTTTCTGATCGCTACGATCCGACCGGTGTTCGCGACCAAATTGAAGAAGGACGTGACTACGGCCATGGCTTTTGGGCTCAGCAAAAGTTGGGTTTGATGCGACTTTTGAAGCGAAGCACGCCCGCATGAAAAACATGGTCGATTCATTTTGGCGTGCGCTGGCTTATTGCTTTCACCCCAAAGTCATTTTGTTAACCCTGCTGCCATTGCTTTTGATGCTGATCATCGTGATGGGGTTAGGCATGGTTTATTGGGATGCTGCGTTGGAGAGCATTCGCACTTGGATCGACGCCAGCAGTGCCATGAACTGGGCATGGGTTTGGTTGGAGCGAGTTGGCTTAATGAGCTTGAAAGCTGTTGTGGCACCTTTGATCATTATTGTGGCGGTAACGCCCTTGGTGGTGGTCATGTCCTTGCTTGCAGTGTCTTTCATGATGACACCTGCATTGGTCAATTTGGTGGCCGAGCGAAGATTTTCAAACCTTGAGCGCAGACACGGTGGCTCGATGCTGCAAAGCGTAGCTTGGACAGTTTTCTCTGTTGTATTGGCTTTGGGTGCATTGGTTTTAACCTTGCCGCTGTGGTGGCTGCCGCCCTTGGCAGTGATGTTGCCTGCATTGATTTGGGGCTGGCTGACTTATCGCGTCATGACCTATGACGTGCTCTCTGAGCATGCATCTCGCATTGAACGCATTGAGTTAATGCGCCGCCACAGATTTCAATTGCTGGCCATGGGTGTTGTCACCGGCATGATGGGGGCCGCACCTAGTTTGGTGTGGGCTTCTGGCGCTTTGTTTGTCGCTGCTTTTGTGGTCCTGATTCCCATTGCTGTTTGGATTTACACCTTGGTGTTTGTTTTTTCTGCGCTCTGGTTTGGCCACTTTTTGCTTAACGCCTTGGCCCAACTGCGCAACGAGCCGCCATCGGTTGCAACTCCCAATTTGCATCAGACCGATCATGTGGTTGATGTGGAAGCCAAAATCTTAAATGCCTGAAAGCAGGCCTTTTTCAACCCTTTCAATCATGACCATGAAACCCGCCAGCCCTTCGGCTTTAGAGGCCGCGCCATCCATTGGCATCATCATCATTGGCGATGAAATTTTGTCGGGCAAGCGTGCCGATAAACACCTGCCTAAGTTCATCCAATTGCTGACCGAGCGAGGCTTGCAATTGTCTTGGGCCGAGTATGTGGGCGATTCACCCGATCGCATCACAGCAGTGCTTTCACGTGCCTTTCAGTCGGGCGATGTGGTGTTCTCATGTGGCGGCATTGGCGCAACGCCCGACGATCACACACGTCAATGTGCCGCCAAAGCGTTAGGCTTGCCATTGGCCTTGCAGCCTGAGGCCAAGGCGCTTATTCTGGAGCGCATGCAAGATGTGGCCAAAGAGCAAGGATTGCCTTACGAGCCCCTTCGAGAAGACAACCTCCACCGTTTGAACATGGGCACGTTTCCGGAGGGCGCCGACATCATTCGTAACCCCTACAACAAGATTCCAGGCTTTACATGCAAAGGCAAAGGCCAAGGCATGGTTCATTTTGTGCCGGGCTTCCCTGTGATGGCTTGGCCCATGATGGAAGACAAATTGAACGCGTATTGTCAAACTTGGGGCTCGGCCCCTCCGCGTACCGAACGTTCGGTCATTGTGCTCGGGGCCATGGAAGCCACGCTAACCCCCTTGATGGAGGCCATAGAAGCCCAATT
>JACCDW010518718.1_pt1 | contig 11301 bp, 9 predicted proteins | sample 7449781 | NCBI WGS metagenome assembly JACCDW01 (sample SAMN15323449, study PRJNA562643) | freshwater metagenome | isolation source: river surface water | place: USA:Blue River Watershed | collected 2017-08-18
AGGCCAGGAACATGCCGGTCGATTCGATCATGACGACGATCATCACCAACGTCATGGTGAGGATCAGCACGGGGTCAAAGACGGGGGCCCCGAACGAAAACGGCAACACCACCCCCACCCAGTCGGCCTTGGCAACCTTGTCAAAGTTCATCAGGCCCATCGCCGTGGCGACCACCGCCCCGATGACGATGCCCAACAGCACCGAAATGTTGGCGAGGAAGCCCCGGGCATGTTTCGAAATCAGCAGGATCGACACCAACACCAGGGCGGCGATGCCGACACCTGTGAGGTCCGCGTATTTGGGGTTGGGCAGGTTGGGCAGCAGGGCCAAGCCCTTGGGCAGCGGGGGCAACACCGACCCGGGGGCGGTGGCTGCCGCAGCGGCGGCATCCAACCACTGCTTGTGCTCGGGGTCGACGATGCTGGGTGCGGTGGGACCCACCGGGTTGCCAAAGATCCAGTTGATGCCAATGCGCATCAGGCTGATGCCGATCACGGTGATGATGGTGCCCGTGACCACCGGCGGGAAAAACCGCAACATGCGGCTGACCCAGGGCGCGATCAGGATCGAGATGGCACCAGCCCCGATGATGGCGCCAAAAATCAGGCGTGCGCCGTCGACGCCTGGGTTGCCGTTGGCCATCGAAACCATGGGGGCAACGGCGGCAAACGTCACCCCCATCATCACGGGCAATCGAATCCCAAACCACTGGGTCATGCCCCAGGACTGGATCAACGTCACCAGGCCACAAACAAACAGGTCGGCCGAAATCAGCATCGCCACCTGCTCCGGGCTGAGCTTGAGGGCCCGCCCAACGATCAGCGGCACGGCGACGGCACCCGCGTACATCACCAGCACATGCTGCAGGCCCAAGGCGGCCAATTTGCCTTGGGGCAGGTGTTCATCCACGGGGTGGACGGTTGTGTTCATGGGGGACTCCTCATGGGTGGGATGGGTCGATTCAAATCGTAGACAAAACTGTATACAAATTAAACCCCAACAAAACCCGTGTTAACCCTAGGGTCATCGGCCGGGGCGCGTGGGCGGCCATTGGTTCGATCCAACCCAGCGCCATCTGGGGCTAAGATGGCCCCATGAACACCCCCCCCTCCGCCTGGGCGCAGGCCCTCGCCCCGACCGGTCGTCTGCGGGCTTCGATCAATTTGGGCAATCCGATTTTGGCCACCCGAGGGGCATCCGGACCCCAGGGGGTTTCGGTGGACCTGGCCAACGAATGGGCACGGCGCTTGGGTGTCGGGCTGGACTGTGTGGTCAACGACACCGCCGCGGCTTCGGTGCAAGCGGTGCGCGAAGAACGCGCCGATGTGGGCTTTTTTGCCATCGACCCGGTGCGGGGCGAAGGCATCGGCTTTACCGCACCTTATGTGCTGATCGAGGGCAGTTACTTGGTGCCGCTTCACTCTCCCATCCGGGCCAACGAAGAGGTGGACCGCGCGGGCGTTCGCATCGCGGTCGGGCAAGGCAGCGCCTACGACCTTTATCTGTCGCGCGAAATCAAACACGCCGAGCTGGTGCGCGCCCCTTCTTCACCCGCCGTGGTCGACACGTTCGTGGCGCAAATGCTCGAAGTGGCCGCCGGGGTCAAACAGCAGCTCGAAGCCGACATGCTGCGCCACAGCGGTTATCGATTGTTGCCAGGTCGCTTCATGGTGATCCAGCAGGCAATGGGCCTGCCCAAGTCCCGGGGTGAGCTGGCGCGATTGGCGCTCGCGGCGTTCGTCGAGGAAATGAAGGCCAGCGGTTTTATCGCTGACGCCTTGAAACGGCACCGCATCGAAGGGGCCAGCGTGGCCCCCGCCGCGCTTTGAATGTCACTCGGCCCCCTGGCTTCGGAAGGACCCGTCATGTTCCAGCATTCAAAACGACAGGCACTCAAACAGGGCTTGGGTTGGGCATGCGCCCCCTGGTTAAGCGCTGGGTCCGCCGCACAAGACCTCTGGCCCAGCAAACCCTTGCGCCTGGTCGTGCCCTTTGCCACCGGAGGCAGTTCGGAAATCGTGGCCCGTGCAGTGGCCCATGAAATGGGGCGTGGGCTGGGGCACAACGTCTTTGTCGACAACAAGCCAGGGGCTGCAGGCAACATTGCCATGCAAGAGGTCGCGCACAGCACCGATGGACATACCCTGGTCCTGGGTCACATTGGAACGATGGCGGTGAACCCCTTTATTTTCCCGCGCCTGCCCTACGACCCGATCCGTGACTTTGTGCCCATCACGCTGGTGTCCAAAGTGCCCAGTCTGTATGTGGTGCGCCCTGACCTGCCCGTGCGCAACCTGCGCGAATGGATTGAACTGGCTCGCGCCAAACCAGGCCAGCTCAACTACGGCTCGGCGGGCAACGGCAGCGCGGGGCATCTGGCGTTTGAATACCTCAAGATGGTGAGCGATACGTTCGTGGTGCATGTGCCCTACCGAGGCACTGGTCCCATGCTGACCGACCTGATGGCGGGTCGGCTCGAGGCCGCCGCGGTCGGTGCGCCGGCGCTGCTGTCCTTCATCAAAGCCGGGCGCTTGCGTTGCATCGCCACCGGCACCAGCAGCCGGCTGCCGCAACTGCCCGATGTCCCCACCGTTGCCGAGCAGGGTTTCAAGGGCTTTGAAATGACCCAGTGGTACGGCCTGCTGGCCCCGAGCAGTTGGCCCAAAGCGCATCTGGAACGGCTGGAAACGGAAGCCGTCAAGGCTGCGCAGGGCAAAGCGGTGGCGGAAAAACTGAGCCAGGATACCGCGCTGGCAGTGGGTCAAACGGGGCGTGAATTTGCCACCTTCATTGCCCACGAACAGGCGCGCTGGAAACCCGTCATCCAGCGCGCCCACATCCGCCCCGAAGGCGCGTGATCCAGGTCGTGCGTCAACTCGGCGTGTCACCCGCCAGCGTGATGCGGTGCATGATGCGGCGATGCCCATGGTAGTCGTTGACCGGGTTGTGTTGGGCGCACCGGTTGTCCCAAAACGCCAATGAACCAGGGCGCCACTGAAAGCGGCAGGTGTACTCGGGCTTGACCTGATGCTGAAATAAAAACTGCAGCAACGGCGCGCTTTCCTCCGCGGTCATGCCCTCGATGCCCGAGGTGTGGGCGACGTTGACATACAGGGCCTTGCGTCCAGTCTCGGGGTGGGTGCGCACAATCGGATGATGGGATTCGAGCTGGGAGGGTTTGGCGTCTTTGGCGTCGGTCTTGAGTCGGTCTTCACGGGTTTTGGAGACATCGGCCTTGGCCGAGCTGGAAATCCCCTTGAGTCCATCGAGGAGGCGCTTCAGGGTGTCGCTGAGCTCGTCGTAGGCCTGATACTGGTTGGCGAACAGGGTGTCGCCCCCAAAGGGTGGCAACACCTGGGCGTACAGCATGGAGCCCATCGGGGGCTGTGCCAGGTAAGTGGTGTCCGAGTGCCAGATGCCACCAAAGTTGTGGCGTTCGTGCTCGAGCTTCTTGACCTCGATGACCTTGGGAAACCCATCAAGGCCTTTGACGAAAGGGTACTCGATCGGTTCGCCCATCGCTTGCGCAAACGCCATGAACTGCGCCGTGCTCAGCGTCTGATCGCGAAAAAAGACGACCAGGTGTTCGAGAAAGACCTCGCGAATGTCGCGGGCCAGCGCGGTCGAGACCCCTTGCGAGAGGTCGACGCCTGAAATTTCGGCCCCCAGAGAGCCGGCGATTTTGTGAACTTTCATGACCCGATTCTTCCACCGCAAGGAGGCAGCGCCAATCATGCCCAGTCAATCGAGCGACAAACCCAATGGTGCAAAAGCTTGACCCATGTTAAGTTTGCGCATTCGATGTTTGCTGTTCGGAGTTCACCCGCCATGTCGCGTCGCGCCTTGATCACCCGTGCCTTGCTGGCTTGCGCCCTTGCCCCTTTGAGCGCCGCATGGGCGCAAGAGGGTTTTCCGTCCAAACCGGTTCGCATCCTGGTGCCGCAAACACCCGGTGGCGCGTCCGACGCGCTGGCGCGCATCATGGCGCAAAAGCTGAGCGAAAAGTGGGGGCAGTCGGTGGTGGTCGAGAACCGCGCCGGTGCCGGTGGCAACGTCGGCATGGAGGTGGTCGCGCAGTCGGCACCCGACGGCCACACCCTGCTGATGAGCTATGCCGGATCGCACGCCATCAACCCGGCCTTGTACAAAAAATTGCCCTTTGACCCGGTCAAAGACTTTGCACCCGTCGCCACCCTGGCCACCCTGCCTTTTGTGCTGGTTGCGCGTCCCGATGCCCCGTTCAAGTCGGTGGCCGAGTTGATCGAACAGGGCAAGAAGTCCCCCCTCACCTTTGGCTCGGCTGGCAACGGCTCGGTCAATCACCTGTTGGGGGTGATGTTCAACATGAACACGGGCACGCAACTCACCCATGTGCCCTACAAGGGCGCGGCTCCGGCCATGCAGGACCTGATGGGCGGGCAAATCAACCTGGTGTTCACCAGCTTGCCCTCGGTGGCCGGTTCCTTGCGAAGCGGCAGTTTGCGTGGCATTGCCGTGACCAGCGCGCAGCGTTCGGGCACTTTTGGGCAGATTCCGACCTTGGCCGAATCGGGCCTGAAAAATTTCGATGTGTCCCCCTGGTTTGGCCTGTTCGCACCGGGCGCCACCCCCGCCGCCGTGGTGCGAAAAATCAACCAAGACGTCAATGAATTGCTGCGCAACAAGGACGTGATGGAAAAATTCGCAGCCCAAGGCGCCGAACCCTTGATCCGGCAACCGGGCGAATTCGCCGCCATGCTGCGCGCCGACCTGAGCACCTGGGCCGAGGTGGTCAAGACCTCGGGCGCCCAGATCGACTGAGGGCACCCCATGCAAGATTTGATCATCCGGGGCGCCTGGGTCCACGACGGCCTGGGCTCGCCCCCGACGCGCGCCGATGTGGCGGTCAAGGCAGGCGTGATCACTCAGGTGGGCGTCGTCACCGAAGGGGCTCAAAGCACCGTCAACGCCGATGGCCTGTCGCTGATGCCCGGCATCGTCGATTTGCACACCCACTTTGACGCCCAAGTCACCTGGGACGCCAGCCTGTCGCCTTCACCCGCCTTGGGCGTGACCACGGTGGTCATGGGCAATTGCGGCTTTGGCATCGCCCCTTGTCCAGCTCCTCTGCGCGAGACCATGCTGAAAAACCTCTCGGTCGTGGAGGGCATGGACTTGCAGGCCCTGCTCACTGGCGTGGACTGGGGGTTTGAGACCTTTGCCCAATACATGGACCAATTGCGACGCATCGGGCCGCACCTGAACACCGCCGTGTTCGCCGGCCATTCGGTGATCCGCACCGCCGTGATGGGTGAAGAAGCGTCCGAGCGCGAGCAAGCCAGCGAGGCCCAATTACAGGCCATGCGGGAGCAGGTGCGCCTGGCCATGGACGCTGGGGCGATTGGCTTCGCCTCGTCGTTTTCACCCAACCACAGTGGGTTTGGCGGGCGCCCCATGCCATCGACCATCGCACCAGAAAGCGAACTGCGCGCATTGACCGGGGTTCTGGGTGAAGTGGGCCGTGGGGTCTTCATGATGGCCACCGGATCGCGCGCGACCCCGGATCTGATGGAGTCCATCGTCGCCGACACCGGACGACCGGCCTACATCTCGACCGTGCTGAGCATGTACAACGAGGCCAAACCCGAGTTGGGCCTGAGCTACTACGAGCGGGCGGCCCAGGCCTTGGCGCGTGGACGCGAGCTCTATGTCCTGACCAGTTGCCAACCGCTGTCGTTTGACTTCACCCTGGTTGATCCTTATGTGTTGCTCAGCCACTCGGCGTTTGACACGGTCAAGGCGGCCCGCCCGCAAGACCTGAGCGCCATTTACGCCAACCCGGATTTTCGCCGTGCGTTTCGGGCCAACCTGGCGCAACCCAAGACCGGCATCTTGTTTTTGGGCAACTGGTCACACATCGAAGTGGGCCAAACCGCCTTGCCGCAACACCATGCCTTGGAGGGCCTGCGCATCAGCGACCTGGCCCAGCAACGTGGCCAGGACCCGGTCGATGCCTTTTTCGACCTGGCGCTTGAAGAGCAGTTGCAAACGCACTTCGTGGGCAAGTTTTTCCAGAACCGAGACGAAGGCGTGGCGCCCTTGCTCAAACACCCAGCCAGCGTGGTCACTTTGTCCGATGCCGGGGCGCACCTGAGCTACATGTGCGATGCGGGCTTTGGCCTGCACTTTCTGGCCCACTGGGTGCGCGACACCGGCCATTTTGACTGGGCCGAGGGCATCCGCCGCCTGACCAGTCAACCCGCGCAACGCTTTCGCATCCCGAGCCGGGGTCGCTTGCAGGTGGGTGCGCCAGCCGACCTGCTGCTGTTCGACCCGCAAACGGTGGGCATTTCAAGGCCGTTGCCACGCCACGACCTGCCCGCCGGCGGACAACGCATGGTCCGCGAGCCCCAGGGCGTGCATGGCGTGTGGGTCAACGGCGTCGCCGTCCACGACGGCAAACAAGCCATGCCGCTGACACGTGGCCCCGGTCACGTGCTCGATCGCTTTGACACCTGACTCACCCAAGGAGACACCGCGATGACACACCACACCCACCTCACCCGCCGAAAACTCTTGGCATGGGGAGGACTGAGCCTGAGCCCACTGACCTGGGCGCAGAACTGGCCCGCCAAACCGATCCGCATGGTGATCGCCTTTCCACCGGGTGGCCCCACCGACATCGTGTCGCGGGTGATCGCCCAACAACTCAGCCAGCAACTGGGGCAATCGGTCGTGGTCGACAACAAACCCGGGGCCGGGGGAAACATCGCGGCTGAATTGGTGGCCAAAGCCCCAGCCGATGGCCACACGGTGTTCTACAACACCTCGGCGATCGTGATCGGCCCGGCCCTGTACGGCAAAGTCAACTACGACACCTTGACCGACTTCGCGCCGGTCGCGCTGACCGCCAGCGTGCCCCTGGTCTTGGTGGTCAACCCCAAGTTGCCCGCCCGCACGGTCAAAGAGTTCATCGATCACGCGCGCGCCAACCCCAACCAGCTCAACTACAGCTCATCGGGCACCGGCACCATCACCCACCTGGCCAGCGCGATGTTCTCCAGCCAACTGGGCCTGCAAACTCAGCATGTGCCCTACAAGGGAAGCGCACCCGGCTTGATCGACCTGGCCGCGGGCCAGACCCAGTTCATGATCGACACCATGAACACCGTCTTGCCCTACGTGCGCGATGGTCGCCTGCGGCCCCTGGGCGTGGCCAGTCTGAAACGCTCGGCCCTGCTGCCCGATGTGCCCACGCTGGCCGAAACCATCCCTGGCTTCGAGGCCGCCGCCTGGCAAGGGGTCGTGGTGCCCGCTCAAACGCCCTCGGACATCGTCGCTCGACTGAACACCGAGGTCAACAAGGCCCTGCAACACCCCGACGTGCGAACCAAGCTGGCGCTGCAAGGTGCCGACATTCTGGGTGGCTCGGCCGCCGAATACGCCGCTTATTTGCGCAGCGAAATGCCGCGTTGGGCGAAGGCGGTGAAAGACTCGGGCGCCAAGGCCGAGTGAGACCTGAACGGGTGGCCCTCAGGCCATGACCAGGCCGCCGTCGACGTGCAGCATCTGACCCGTGATGAAAGCGGCTTGCGGACTGGCCAGCAGCAGCACGGCGCCGGCCACATCGCTGGGCGTGGCCATGCGCCCCATGGGCGTTAGACGCAAGATCTGCTCGCGCACCGACTCGGGGGTGTGGTCGCTGGCACGCGTGCCTTGGACCAGGCCCGGGGCCACGGTGTTGACACGCACACCCAGGGGACCCAGGTCAGCGGCCATGTGCCGCGCCAGACCCGCCAGGGCCGATTTGGCGGTGGCGTAATCGGCGTAGGCGATGGTGGCACGGGTCACCAGGTCGGTGCCGATCAACACGATGTTGGCACCGGGGTGACCACGCATCAATGGCAGCGCGGCCTGACACAGCTCAAAACAAGCCCGGACCGAGCCGTCGATCTGCCGTTGCACATCGCCCCAGCCCAATTCCCAAAAGCGCTGCCGCCGATCGGGGTCAAACCGGTAGGGGGCAAAGGCGTTGTGAACGAGGACATCGACACGGCCCATCTCGGCCCCGATTTGTTGCAACAAAGCGGCCGCCTGTGGCGCCTGGGTGAGGTCACTGGCGATGGCCCAACCATCACCGCCCAGGGCGCGACAGTCCTGCGCCACCTGCTCGGCCAAATCGACCTGCTGGTGGCAATGCACCACCACGCGCGCGCCCTGTGCGGCAAACGTGCGGGCAATCGCGGCGCCGATGCCTCGGCTGGCGCCAGTGACCAGCACGACCCGGTCTTTGAAACCCAGCGTGGGGGCGCTCATGGCAGCACGTCGGTGGCGACGACGGCGCGCATGTCGGGCACGCGCGCAATCAAACCCACCGCTTGATAGGCCTGGGCGCCCTTTTGCAGCGACTCGATGTCGACCGCCCCCAGCCCATGCCGTTGGGTGTATGCCGACACGCTGGAGAGGTTGCGCAAGCGAATGATCTCGCGATTGAGCGCCAGGTTTTGCCCATCGATGGCTTTCTTTTGCGCTTGCAAAGCGGCCTGCTCAGGGTGGGCGATCGACCATTGCACACTCTCGCGCCAGGCACGCACAAAGGCGCGCAACATGGGCTTGTGCTGTTGCAGCGTTTCCTCGCGCACGACCAGCACATCGCTGGTCAGCGGCAAGGCGTCGCGCACCTCGATCACCTGCACGTCGTGCAAGCCGCGCTGGCGTGCGATCGCCAGACCGGTGTCGGTGGCCGCGGTGGCGTCGACCTGTCCCTGCATCAGCGGCGCGAAGTTGAGCAGCCCCGTCACCACCAAGGTGATGTCGCTTTCCTTCAAACCGGCCTGGGCCAGCAAAAGCTGCAGGTTCTGACGCGTGCCGCTGGCCAGGCTGTAGACCCCCACTCGCTTGCCCTTGAGGTCAGCGGGGCGGGTGATGCCCGATGATTTCAGGGCAACGACGTTGAACACGTTCTGCGGATAGATGTCGTAGATCACGCGCAACTTCTCGCCTTTGTCCAGGGCGGCAAACAGCGAACCCGGATCGGTGAACGCGATGTCGGCCTGGCCGCTGAGCAAGTTGCGCACGGCATCGCCGCCACCGGCACCGGGCAACAGTTGCAGGTCCAGGCCTTGTTGGCGAAAGAAACCGTGATCCTCCTCGGCCAGCAGGTGGGCGATTTCCGTGATGGGCTTGCTCCACAAAGCCAGCGCCACTTTTCGGTGGGTCTGTGCTTGCGCGGCGGGCCAGCCCAGGGCCAGCGCAGCGCCCAGCGCCAGCGCGTTGCGGCGAGGCATGCGGGCATCGGTAGACAGGTGCGTCATGAGAAAGACTCCAAGGTTTTGAATTCGTCGGTGTGCGGGGGTTCGCGGTGGCGCAAGGCGTGGCGCTCAAACGCCAACAGGCCCTGATAAGACAAGCAACCCAGCACCGTGATGTTGAACAGCACGGCAAACATCAGCGGTGTGTCCATGGACCCTTGGGCGGCGATGATCAGGGCGCCCAAACCATGGGTCGCCCCAATGAACTCGCCCACGATGGCGCCCACCCAAGCCAGCACCAGCGCCACGCGCAGTCCGGTCAAAATGCTGGGCAATCCCGCGGGCACCTTGAGCAGCCACAGCGTCTGCCAGCGGCTGGCGTGCATCAAACGAAACAAATCCAAACTTTGGTTGTCGACATGGCGCACACAGGTCAGGGTGTTTTCGAGCAAAGGGAAGAAACACACCAGGGCCGTGATGACCACCAGAGGCAAAGTGCCAAAACCCAGCCAGAGCAGCAGCAAGGGGGCCAAGGCCAATTTGGGCAAGACCTGGCTGGCCACCACGTAAGGCAACAACAGGCGGCGCCAGCGGGCCGACTCACCCAGGCCGACGCCGGCGGCAAAACCCAACACGCTGCCCAACACCCAACCGAGCGCGACCTCCAGCATCGTCTGCGCCACATGCGTGACAAAAAACCCGTTGCGCCAACCTGCCCACCAGGCCTGGGCCACCACCGTGGGAGCCGGCAAGATCAGGTTCGACCAGGACCAGGCGCGCGCGCCCCATTCCCACAAACCCAACAACACCATGGCCAAGGCCAGTGCACCCACGCTAGGCGAGGCCAACCCAGGTGTGGCTGACCGTGGCTGGAGGCGGCGCGTCTCAATCGGCATACGGTGCATGCGGTTCAGACTGTGCCTCGAGGGCGTGTTCCACCTCGACCCAGCGCAAAAAGTCGCGCAAGCTGTGGCCGCCATCGTGGTGCCAACCCGCCTCGGGCGCGGTCATGGCACCGATGGCGCAGACCCGCGTCACGCCGGCTTGGCCCAAGGCCAGGGCCAACTCGGGCCATTGATCCGGCGCGACCGCCAGACCGGCGCTTTGCAACCAACGGCGGGCGGGGGCGACCAAAGGGGCGACCTGCTCCAGCGTGTCGATGGCATGCACCTGCACGCACCTCAGGCCTGGACCGGGCCACAGCGGACGCGGGTCGTCGAAGCAAACCACATCGCCGCCATCGCCGCTCATCAGCCTTGCCCCCAAGCCCCATTCGTGGTTCTGTCGCCACAGGGCCAAGGCGTGGGCCTCGTCAGGGGTCGGCCGGCGCCGGGGGTGACGGGCGTGCTGGTTTTGCAAAGCGTGAAAGAGCCGTTCGGCCCACTCGGCGGGCGACACCTGGCCACCCCGCTGGACATAAAACACGTGGGGCGAATAGCACCCCCCTTGATCGTGGCGCGCCACATCTTGCGCGGCCAAAAGCGCCAGCTCGGGTCCATGGCGAGCGGTCAGCGCTTGGCGACCCACCACCCCAAAACCCATCTTGTGCCCATGCGCGAGCCAGGCCACCCCATCGGGCAAACGCTGGCGCAACGCCGCCAGCGTCGCGTCGCTCCCATAGGCGATCACGCGCTCGGCCTCGGCCCAAGCGGCGGCTTCACGCTCGGCATCGCCCCCAGGCCACCACAACAAGGCCAGGGCGTCGCGCCAGTCCGGCTCCACCTCGATCAGGGTCTGGACAAACACCGTCGCAAACACCGGTTCGCCGCTGGCGAGCTTGCCCACATTGCCGGCCTTGACCAGCAAGCCAGACACCAAGCTCCACAGGGGCAAGGCCGGGACATTGCCAGCCCACAGGTGAAGCAATTGGCGGGGTCCCAGCGCCAGCCCCCAACCGCCCTTGGCCAGGGGCTGAAACTCATCGAGCACCTTGGGGTTGGGCAGGTCTTCCGCCAAGAAACGGTGCAAGCCTTGTGTCCGAAAGGTTTTCAGGTAGCGGTTCAGGTTGAGCCGCACCATGTCTGGATCGAGCCCACAGGTCAAAGGCAACCAGTGGTCCAGGGCCTGCCG
>JACCDW011195568.1_pt1 | contig 11300 bp, 10 predicted proteins | sample 7449781 | NCBI WGS metagenome assembly JACCDW01 (sample SAMN15323449, study PRJNA562643) | freshwater metagenome | isolation source: river surface water | place: USA:Blue River Watershed | collected 2017-08-18
AGATTCCATGACGGGATATTCAAAAACATCTGATTTTGCGCCTGTTTTTATATCTTTGAGTTTGGATTGCATATTGACCTAAAATTCGCAGTAAAAATACGGGTTGATTTGTAATTTAACTAATCAGAATTCGTTCTAGCGCTAGCTTAGAATTCTTTTTATTCTATTTCATGTCAAAAGCATCACGTACACGTCCATGTTGGAATGTTCTAATCGTAGTCTTTACGGCTATGCTTTTGACTGCTTGTTGGTCCGCCAGGTGCCCGCGTGAAACATGTCGGGTGCGTGTAGAACACCGACATGGAGAAAGTTATTACCGCCCACGTGAAGCCATGTCATGGATGTGGACACCACGTTATAAACACGTTCGGGTAGGTGCCAATGGTCAGAAAGAGGTTGTGACGAGCAAACCTTGGTACAATATTTTATCACGAAAAAAGCCAGCTCCTGCTGCGAAGCCACGTTAATATGTCGCAAGTTATCGTAGGAGCTGCTGTTTTAAATCAGACTCCGTTAGATTGGGAAGGGAACTACCTTCGAATTAAGTCGGCCATCACTGAGGCAGAAGCCGCGGGCGTTCAGGTACTTTGTTTTCCTGAAATGTGCTTAACAGGTTATGGCTGCGAAGATCAGTTTTTAGCCCCATTTACAGAAACCAAAGCGATTGAATACCTCCACAAATTAGCCTCCGAAACTACGTCCATGTTCATTTGGGTTGGTTTACCAATGCGTCACGAGGGTATTTTGTTTAATGTGGCCGCAGGGATAAGCGCTGGAAAAGTAGTCGCTTTGATTCCTAAACAGCATTTGGCCGACGATGGTGTGCATTATGAGCCGCGTTGGTTTACCCCCTGGCCCGCAGGAAAACGTTCCCAGTGGCAAGGCATACCTTTTGGCGATTACCGCGTCCGTGTAGGTTCATGGACGATGGGTGTTGAAATTTGTCAGGATGCTTGGGAAGGCGATAAACGGCCTGCACACGCACTAGCGAAACGTGGAGTTTCAATCATAGTTAATCCTACTGCTTCGCATTTTTCTTTTGGAAAATCACAGATTCGTCAAGCCTTAACCCGCGAAGGATCTCGCATCATTGATGGGGTTTATGTTTTTGCTAATTTATTGGGAAATGAATCTGGTCGCGTGATATTTGACGGGGATGCCTATGTGGCTGACCGTGGTAATATTATCAGTCAATCCAATCGTTTTTCCATGAACGATCACGAACTGATTTATGCCTCTGTGGAGTTGAAATCGGTTAATGACGCTGGGGATGATGTCATTTCATTGCCTTCGATGGAAGAGGTTCTGGGTGGTACGCAGACTTTTGTGGCGGCCAACTGGGAATCTTCCGAACATATAAAGGAAGAAGAATTTGCGCGTTCGGTGTCTTTAGGATTGTGGGATTATGTGCGCAAATCTTATTCGTATGGCTTTGTTATTTCACTTTCGGGTGGGGCAGATTCATCCGCGATTGCTTCATTATGTTATTTAGCGTCCCAATTGGCCGAAAATCAGCTGGGTTGGGAAGGGATGAAAAAGCGTTTGGCATACATTCCTTGGATGGATTCGACGCCTGATGTAAAGGAATTTGTCAAACGATTCATTCGTACTATATATCAAGGTACAGTCAATTCTTCTGCCGAAACGCGTGCCTCAGCTCGGACCTTAGCGGATTGCATTGGTTCGGATCATTCCGAAATTCAGATAGATGGTTTGGTGGCGGAGTATCGCCAACTGATCGAAGGTGCGATTGGTCGTGAATTGAGCTGGAAAACAGATGACATTACCTTGCAAAATGTACAAGCACGTGTTCGTGCCCCTAGTGCATGGATGTTGGCCAATATCAACAACGCCCTCCTTTTAGCTACTTCGAATCGTTCGGAAGCGAGTGTGGGCTACGCTACTATGGATGGCGATACGTCGGGTTCCATCTCACCAATTGCCGGAATTGATAAATCGTTCATTCGTGTTTGGTTGAAATGGATGCAAGAAACGGGATTAGCGGGTACTTGGAAGGTTTCGGGTTTATCGGGCGTGAATGCCTTGGAGCCGAGTGCGGAATTACGTCCATTGGATTCAAAGCAGGTAGATGAGGAAGATTTGATGCCGTATCCGATCTTGAACGCCTTGGAACGCTGGTCGTTTTATGAGCGATTGTCGCCTGCTGCATGTGCTTCAAAATTAAATCAAGTATATGGTGCGCAGTTTGATGCGACCCAATTAGATGAGTTTGCCCATCGATTCTTTCGTTTATGGGCACGAAATCAGTGGAAAAGGGAGCGCTATGCCCCTGGTTTCCACGTAGATGATTACAGCCTTGATCCCAAATCGTGGTTGCGTTTCCCGATTTTATCGGCTGGACTTGAAAAAGATTTACCTGCATGCATTTAGTAGTTGACATTGGAAATACAGACATCGTCTGTGGATTCTACACCGAAACGGAGTGGAAAGTGATTTTACGTACCCCTACGCATCAGCCTTGGAGCGCGATTCGGATGGAGCATTGGATTCAGAAGGAGCTTACGGATAAAGGTTTTCCGGAGGTTAAGGTAGAATCGATTTTGATTAGTTCCGTGGTGCCTTCGGTGTTAACCCAAATCCAAAAAGGATTGGAGCATTGGGTAAACTATCCCGTAAAGGTGATGGGACCTAAATTATATGCCACATTACCTATTGAGGTGATTAGCCCGGATGAAATTGGGGCTGATTTAGTTGCGAATTCAGTTTATGCGCATACAAATTATAACTCAGATGTGTTAATCGTCGATTTTGGAACTGCTTTGACGTTTACCTTAGTGGATGCACAGGGAAAAATGAAGGGGGTTTCGATTGCTCCGGGATTGAAAACTGCTGTTAAATCTCTGTTTTCAGAGACGGCGCAATTGCCCGAGGTGCCTTTGGAAATGCCCAATTCTGCCTTAGGGCATGATACCGTTTCTGCGATTCAATCTGGTATTTTATGGGGTTATGTAGGTATGGTTAAGGAAATGATTTCGCGCGTAAAAGAAGAGCGAGGACCGGGAGTTAAGGTGATTGCTACGGGTGGATTATCATCGATTTTAACTCCATTAGAGGCTTATTTCGACGAAGTAAATAAATTGATCACGTTAGAAGGTTTGCGTATCGTCGCACAGCAATAATATGTCTACACCGCGCGAAGAAGGTTTTTATTTTCCAGCTGAATGGCACCCGCATGTAGCTACTTGGATTACATTTCCGCATAATGATCATTCCTGGCAAGGGGATAAATTAGCTGCGATGTATCCGGAGTATTTTGCGCTCATTCGGACAATTTCTCAAGGAGAATTAGTGAATATCCAGGTGAATGATGCGGCTTTGGCTACATTTATTCAAAGTCAATTGCCCGTATATGGGATTGATCCTCAACAGATTCGATTACATATTCGTCCCACGAATGATGCCTGGTGCCGCGATCATGGACCTGCATTTTTGGTGCATCCGTCCAGCGATGCACGCTTGATTGTCGATTGGGAATACAATGCCTGGGGTGGAAAATATCCGCCTTTTAGCGATGACAATGCCTCCCCGAAAGCCATTGCCCAAACGCTAGGATTACGTTCTGTAAGCCCTGGTATTATTATGGAAGGTGGCTCTGTTGATTTTAATGGGGCAGGAACGGTGTTGACTTCACGGTCATGTTTACTGAACCCAAACCGCAATCCGCATTTGAGTCAAGCGGAAATCGAACAATATCTTTGTGATTATTATGGGGTCCAACAAGTCTTATGGGTTTCCGATGGAATAGTAGGGGACGACACAGATGGACATATTGACGATACGGTTCGTTTTGTTAATTCGAATACCGTGATTGCGATGGTGGAACCCCAGGTGGATGACGAAAACCATGCTGTTTTGGCTCAAAACCTAGCTGAATTGAAGGAAATGCGGTTGTTGAACGGAGAGCCGCTGAATATAATTGAACTACCGATGCCAGATCCAGTGGTCATCGATGATTTTCGGGCGCCAGGTTCGTATGCCAATTTCTACATTTGTAATGCGGGGGTGATTGTGCCTACGTTTGATTGTCCCCAAGATGCTTTTGCCTTGGCGACTTTGACACAATTATTTCCGGATCGTCCCGTTATAGGTCTTTCTGCTAAGCAAATTATTTGGGGGCAAGGAAGTTTTCATTGCCTAACCCAGCAAGAACCTCAAGCGAACACATGCGTGTAATTTTAGTTTTTTTAACGGTGGCCATCGTTTGGTCTTGTGCCAAAACTTCGTCAACGGTACCTCAATTAGCGGAGCAAAAGGTGACGGTCATGCCGCCCAATAAAGATGTGCAGTTTCACATGAAGACCATCACGGCGTATGATTTGCAAGAAAATGTCACGTTACGGGATGAAATACTGGTGCAACTTGCGGTGGTTCGGATTGTTGGCGATGCAGTTTATCCCGAAAGTTCTCGTTTTGTATATGTAGGTTCTGTGGCGCAGGGCCAACAAATCGCCTTGGATTCCATTCGGTTGAAGCCCGTTACGATTGCTCCGGGGGAGCGCGTGGGAGTGCAAGTTTATTTATGGGAATTAGATGATTATGCGAAAGATCAAGCATTTATTCATCAGTTAAATCAGGTGAGTGGTTTGGTTCAAATCCCGATGACCTTGATGGAGTGGAGCAGTTTCTCGAATCCATTAAGCTGGTTTATTTGGGGAGCGCGCCTGGGATCTGTCGGCTTAGATTGGTGGGCCAAACGGGATGGGAAGGATTTATTAGGGGTTTCAGAGGTCCAATGTGATTATGCGGATATGTCTAAAGGAAAATCGGTTCGCTTCAAGCGAGGCACTTGGAAAGGTGGTAAGAAAGGACTTGGGGCATATCAATATGGATTTTCATACGAGGTTCGTGTGAATGATTCACCCCGTTAGCTCTGTTTATTGGTTTAATATGCGTAATTTTGTAGCCTTGAAAAATAATTTTCAAGTGGAGTGGAATTAAATATGGTTAGAGGTATCATCTTTTGTTTGTTGGTTTCTATGTCTGCGGTTGCGCAGGTTGAATTCCCGATTACATTGGGTTCGAAGAAGATCGCTGCAAAGGATTTTGTGAATGATTACCGGAAATTGTTAGAAAGCGATAGTATCAAAACTGACAACAAACAGAAATTCCTATCGGACTACATCGATTATCAACTTAAGTTGATGGCGGCTGAAGAGGCGAAAATTGCTAATACACCTGGTTTTCAGGATGAATATCAAAGTTTTCGCAAGGAGTTAGCGAGTCCGTATCTGATTGATACAGAGAAGACGGAAACGTTAGTTCGTGAGGCCTATGCACGTTTGAAATTCGAAAAACAGATCGCCCAAATCATGGTCAAAGTGCCGGCTAATCCTTCCGCTGCTGACACGTTATTGGCTTTTCAGAAAATTAATAACATACGTACAAGGTTGTTGGCAGGTGAAGCTTTCGATGTCCTAGCAAAGAAATATTCTGAGGATGATTTATCAGCCACTAAAGGTGGCTCCTTAGGTTATGTGACAAGTTTACAATTACAATATGCCATTGAGAATGCAGTATATGCGTTGGATGTCAATGGTGTTTCACCTATTGTTCGAACGGAAACAGGGTATCATTTGGTTAAAGTATTGGCTATTCGGCCTAATCAAGGCAAGATCAGATTAGCACATATCTTGGTATCGGTGCCTGTGAATGCAGCTACAAATTTGCAAGTAGATGCGAAAAATCGGATCGACCAGGTGCAGAAATATTTAGAGAAGGGTGAAGATTCATTTGAATTGATTTGTAAAAATTACTCGGAGGATCCGTATTCCAAGGGTCGTGGAGGTGAATTACGCCGCTGGTATTATGCGTCGGACTTGAGTGAAGAATTGCAAAGTCAATTATTTTCGATCCAACGCTTAGGTGATTTCACGGCACCAATTCGAACAAATTTAGGTTGGCAAATTTTCAAGTTATTAGACAAAAAACCATTGCTGAGTTATGAGGAGATGGCGGAGTATATTCGTCAAAAAGTCATGACTGACCCAGAGCGAGTTGCGATGATTCGTCGGTCCTTCATGACGCGTGTACGTGCTGAAAACCAGGTGGTGATTGTCGAGGCAGCGAAAAAGATAGCCTTGGAGCGGTTTGCACAGGACCGGGTAGGGGATGAATATTATTTAAAAATGCCTTTGGTGCAGATTGGGCAAAAGAGCTGGACGGTTCAGGATTTTTATACGTTTATTATAGCCCAACAAAAACGTAAGTTGAAGGCCTTAGGCTATTTACCCTCCGTACCGGAGCTTGTTTATTTAGAGGAGTTTGTGGATAATCATACCATGACGGTGGAGGAACAGCATTTGGAGACCAAATATCCGGCTTTTCAGGAACAGATGAAGGAGTTTTATGAAGGTTCGTTATTCAGTAAAATTGTGGAGCGAGCAATTTATGAGCCCTCATTGGATTCGTTAAATCAACAAAAATACTTCATGGCGCATGCGTCGGAATATACGTTGCCCACACGGGTACAGGCGAAGATCGTCAGCGCTGATTCTCCTAAAACATTGGCTGAGGCTTTGGAATTAGTTAGTCAGGCACCTTATGTGATGAATAAGCGATTGCCAGATGTGACGTTTGGATTGGGTAAAGTGGAGATTTCGGAGGGGATGAATAAGATCCAGCAGGAATTATTTTTATTGATGGCGAAGAACCGTGATTATGTGGTGGAGATTTCTGGGCATCAAGATGCATCCGAGGCGGATACGCTGGCAGATGCACGTGTTAATGTCTTGGTTAAGTATTTAATGAAAAAAGGGATTGGGTCTACGCGTATTATCGAGAAGATGGAGGGGAGTTTGAAGACTTTATCCAAAACAGATAAAAGCAAAAATGCGCGGGTTTCTTTTCGGTTTTTCTCACAATCGATGGAAGATGTTGTTAAACGCTTCAATGCGGTGAAACCGATGACTTTAGTGGCTGAGGAAGGTATGTATGTGAAGGGCCAACAACCTTTATTGGATGCGATGCCGTGGGAGGTGGGAAAAAAGACCATGGAAATAGACGGGCGTCAGGTGTATGTTGAAATTCGTGCGATTGAACCTGAGCGTTTAAAGCGTTTTGATGAATCGCGGAGCTCGGTCATTCGCGGGTTGCAGACACAATTGGAACGTGATTGGTTGGCTAGTTTGAAACAAAAGTATCCTGTTCAATTAGACCAGGAAGAGTTAAATCGTTTGATGCAATAGGAAAAATGAAAGATATGAAATTGAGAAGTTTAGTGTTGGGTTTTGGGATGTTGCTTTTGGCGCAGGTTTCTTTTGCGCAAGAGGCTACGGAGAAGGGCCCGGTTTTGGATAAGATTATTGCCAAAGTAGACAACTATTACATTTTGCGTTCCGAGGTCGAGCAGCAATATCAACAGTATCTATCCAGCGGTCAGCCGAATACACCGAATCGCTGCCAAATTTTGGAGGGATTGGTTGTTAATAAATTGATGTTGGCTAAAGCGGAGATTGACTCTGTGATTGTGGATGACAAGCGAATTGATGCGGAGATGAATTCACGGATGGAGCAAATGGAACAACAATATGGTACCGCGAAGAATATTGTGGAAGCGTTTGGTAAGCCTATTGTGACCTTGAAGGAAGATTTACGGACGTCGTTAAAAGAACAATTGACAGCGCGTAAGATGCAGGAGAAAATCACGGATGATGCGCGTATAACGCCGAAAGAGGTGGAGAAATTCTTTAAGCGTATCCCAACGGACTCGTTGCCTTATTTGCCTTCGGAAGTTGAGATTGGCCACATCGTTCGCTTAGCCCAACCTAATAAATTTCAAAAGGACGAATTGGTGAGTAAGTTATTGGATTATAAGCGGCGAGTTGAGAAGGGCGAATCCTTTGAGGAGTTGGCTAAATTATACTCAGAAGATTTGGGAAGTGGTAAGCGTGGTGGAGATTTAGGATTTTCTAAGCGTGGTCAAATGGTGGCTCCGTTTGAGGCGGCTGCATTGAAACTTAAGCCAAATCAATTGTCGGATGTAGTAGAAAGTGAGTTCGGTTTTCACCTGATTCAGTTATTGGCCGTTCGTGGGCAAGAGTACCAAGCGCGGCATATTTTATTGCGTCCAGATTATCAGAAATTGGACGTCACAGAACCTACGCGTTTTCTAGATAGTATGCGTGTTTTGATTCAACGTGATTCTATTTCATTTGACAAAGCAGCACGTAGTGTATCCGAGGATAAGTTGACACAAGACGCAGGAGGCTTACTCATCGATATGGCGTCACGTTCAACGCGTATGCCGTTTGATGGTACGATGGAGCCAGGTTTATATTTCTCCATTGATTCCATGACGGTAGGTACCGTTTCTAAGCCAATTCCTTACCGTACAGAAGATGGCCGTAGTGCCATGCGAATCTTGTATTTTAAGGCGAAATATCCTCCTCATTTTGCCAATTTAAATGATGACTATCAAAAAATTGCCGGTATAGCTTTGACCCAAAAGAAGAATGATATGATCGAAAAATGGTTTGTAAAAGCCAAAGATGATGTCTTTATCTTCATTGATGATGAGTATAAAGATTGCAGGGTGCTGGAAGGGAGTGTTATAGAACGTTGACACTAGACGTTTGACATTAGACTTTAGACTGTAGAGACGCGAAGTATCGCGTCTCTACCATATTCCCAGCGTCCAACGTCCAGCGTCCAACGTCTAAACAGCTACCGGAGCTTTGATCGCAGGATGTGGATCATAGCCTTCTAGGGTGAAGTCTTCATATACGAAATCAAGAATATCTTTTTTCGCTGGGTTAAGGTGCATCGTAGGTAAAGGGCGCGGGCTGCGGCTCAATTGAATTTCGACTTGCTCCATGTGATTACTGTATAAATGCGTGTCGCCGCCGGTCCAAATAAAATCGCCTAATTTCAAGTCACACACTTGCGCTACCATCATGGTTAAGAGGGCATACGAAGCGATATTAAAAGGGACGCCTAGAAATACATCCGCGGATCTTTGATATAGCTGACATGATAATTTGCCATCTGCCACATAGAATTGAAAAAATGCATGGCAAGGCATTAAAGCCATTTTGGGTAATTCAGCCACATTCCATGCGCTCACGATGATGCGTCGCGAATCTGGATTTGTTTTTAGCGTATGAATTACTTCTTTGATTTGGTCAATTACCTGACCATCAGCACCTTCCCAAGAGCGCCATTGTTTTCCGTAAACTGGACCCAAATCACCGTTTTCATCTGCCCATTCATCCCAAATACGCACATTATGTTCTTTCAAGTAGGCAATATTTGTTTCTCCTTTTAAGAACCAAAGTAATTCGTGGATGATAGATTTTAAATGGGTCTTTTTGGTTGTTACGAGCGGAAACCCTTCAGCCAAATTAAATCGCATCTGGTAGCCAAAAACACTGGTTGTTCCCGTTCCCGTACGATCCGATTTAAAGGTTCCGTTTTGTTTGATGTGGGTTAATAAATCTAAATATGCTTGCATGTTAGGCTTCGAATTTAACTTCGTTTAAAAGTAATGTATGGGTGATCGTGGCGCTTGGGGCCAACTGCGCTGTTGCGGAGCAGTATTTATCCATGGACAATTGAATGGCTCTTTGCGCTTTATTTCCATCTATGTCACCCTTTAATTCAAATTGAATATTGATTTTACGAAATGGCATCATCTCCGTTCCCTCGATTTTCTCTCGGTCACCATGTACTCGAATTTGGAAATCTTCGATTTCTTGACGTTGCTTTTTTAAGATCAGAATGACATCGATGGCAGTGCATCCACCAAGGCCCATCAATAGTAGTTCCATAGGACGTGCGCCTGCATTATGTCCACCAATTCCCTCAGCTGCATCAATGTGTACCGAAACGGGTGAGGAGCCTGTGGCCTCAAAGTGAAAATCTTGGTCTAGTCGGCTTAGTAGTACTTCCATATTATTTTAGTTCACTGGATTTTAGTGCTTTTGTCCATATAATATCTCCTTTGACGTTATACAAGGTGATTTTCAATTCACGATCTTTGGCTGGGCCTGAAACCTCAATTTTAGAAAATGCTCGTTCAGTTACAAGCGTACCTTCTACCAAAGTTTCATTGTAATCTTGTTTAAAGGCGTCTGATTTTCCTGCTGTCATAGGTGAAACAGTTAAATCATATAGAGGATACGTGCCCTCGCGGTTTAATTTATTTAAGTTTGAAATGTGGCGATCTCCTGTTAGGAATAATACACCAGGAATGTTTCTTGCCTTTAATTCTTTAAACAAATAATTACGTTCGCCTTCGTAATTGGCCATGTTCTCAAGAATTTTTGCAGGGTTAACTACCTGACCACCATTGACAATCACCTTAAAGCTTGCTTTAGAGCCACTTAATGCATCTAATAACCAAGTCATTTGCTTTTCCCCCCAATAGGATTTTTGAGGATCTGCAATTTCATTTGGTGCACGGAACCAGCGATCATCCATCAGAAAAAATTCAACGTCTGCCCACTGGAATTTCCCTGTGATACCTTCGTTGGGGAAGATGAAATTAGGGTTACCCCAGTACATCTTAAACATTTCCAAAGAAGTATATTTTAAAGGAAATGATCGATCTGAGTCATTTGGGCCGTAGTCATGATCGTCCCATATCGCATAATGATGTACATTCGCTAGTAAAGGTTGAAGTGATTTGGTTCCGCGGGTATGGTTGTTTCGGTGAATCATACCGGTACGCGTGTAATCGGGTTCCCGGTAATAGAAATTATCTCCGCCCCACAACATAAAATCGGGTTTCTTTGCGTGCATGGCGGCATAAACTTCATCTGCCCCACCATACGGCCGGCCTGGACGATCTGTCGCTGCTTCATTTACATAATTACATGTACCAAAAATGAATGAAAACGCTGGTGGATCCTTTCGCCACTCCCAAAGTTCCTGCGTTTGGAATTCGAGCGGATAATCAAAGGTCATTTTTTTGTTATTTACCCACACTTCGTAGGCATATTTTTTACCCATTGTAACTTCATCAGCGATGATACGTGCGATGTAGGCTGTCGCTTTTTCGGTCCGTACAGGATCTGTTTTGTAGATTTTTTTATCGCCTATCTCATGGTACTGAACATGCACGGTCGCAGCCTGTTGGGTCTGTACCCAAATTAGCACCTCTTTCATGTCAGCATACCCTAACATGGGACCACTTTTGATTTGCGCAGCAAGCAAAACTGGCGCAAGAAGGAATAAGGCGATAAATATGCTTTTCATGTGTGTTAGATTAGTATCTTTGTGGCTTAAATTTTCCCTATGGCATATTATTCAATTCAGAACATTGCGTTAACCGATTTGGCCAA
>JACCDW011468592.1_pt1 | contig 11298 bp, 10 predicted proteins | sample 7449781 | NCBI WGS metagenome assembly JACCDW01 (sample SAMN15323449, study PRJNA562643) | freshwater metagenome | isolation source: river surface water | place: USA:Blue River Watershed | collected 2017-08-18
GCAATGTTTCCTGCACCGAAAGCGTTGTCTTCAACAAACAAAACAACCTTCTTGCCTGAAATTGGCTTGATGCCTGCAAGTGGAGCTAGATCCTGTGTTGATGAGTTACCTGAGCGGAAAACATACTTGTTTGCAGCTGATGTAACTAGGTCATTCTTTGCAGGACCTGAGATGTAAAGAACTTTGTTCTGCTGTGCAAGTGGAGCAAGTGTTAGTGCAACACCTGAAGAAGCGGTACCTGTGATGATCTTTGTACCGTTACCAACCATCTCCTTGAAAGAAGCGGTTGCTGATGCAGGATCCGCACCATCATCCTTTGATGTAACAACAAGCTTCTGGCCATTGATAGCCATTTTTCCGCCTGTGTAGTACTTAAGTCCCCATTCAAGTCCTTCGTTGAATGCAATGCCGTATGTAGACAATGGACCTGATGTCGAAGTAATGACACCGATCTTGATCTCACCAGCAGCTTGTGCTGGTGCCATGCTTGGTGCGAGTACTGCGAGTGAAAGTACTGCAATACCCAAACGGGTTAGTGAGCGCTTGCTCATCAAATCTTCTCCTCATCGAGTTGTTAGGTCCGCGATCGTCGGACCATCTTGAGCGCAAATCTAGAGGGTTGAGTGGGCTACTAGGAAGTTCTGAAGGTTTCGATTTGATTACGTTTTTGCGAAATTCACCACTTTTTAGCGCTAGCACCTATTGGTGGGTTGGTTTTCAGCGTAGTCACAGGCACACTTGCCCCATGTCATTACCAACGCAAAGAGTTCTAGTTCCAGTACGTGGTGGAGATTTAGCGGTTTTCCAATATGGAAATGGAGCGGGAGAGCCAGTTCTCTTAATTCATGGTGTTACATCTTCCAACCGAGCTTTCCAACTATTTGCCGATGCGCTCATCGCCCGTGGTAAAGCTCCCTTCGCAGTTGATCTTCGAGGCCGCGGAGATTCGAACTCTTTGCCCGGACCATTTGGAATGAAGCAACATGCTGAAGATATGGCTGCTGTCATTGATTACTTTGGTTGGAGTAACCCCGATGTCATCGGACACTCCATGGGTGCATTTGTTGCCGCAGCGGTTGCGGGTTTGTATGCAAATAAGATTGGCGAAGTTGTATTCGCAGATGGTGGTGTTCCTCTTCCCTTGCCACCTGGAATGACCGTTGAACAGGTTATGCCATTTGTGCTTGGGCCTGCAATGACACGTCTTGCAATGGAGTTTGAAAATAAAGAGGCGTATCGAAACTATTGGAAGCCACAAGCAGCATTTGTAAAGGGTTGGTCAGCGGTACTTGATGAGTACGTCGACTATGACCTTCGAGGCGTTGAACCACACATGAAGGCTGCAACAAATCCTCAAGCGGTTGAAGAGGATTCTCGAGATCTCTTTGGTGATGATCTAATCATTAAATCCCTTCAGGGGTTAAAGAAGCAATCCATCTTCATCAAGGCAGAACGCGGATTACAAAATGAAGAGGCTGGTCTCTACCCGATGCCTGTCTTGGATGCGGTTCTTCCCGCCTACCCAATGCTGAGGCTAGAAGTTCTGGCCGACTGCAACCACTACGACATGTTTCTTGAAGCAACTGGAGCCGAAAAGGTTGCTCACATAATCTACGGAGCTAAGTAATGACACTTTCTGGAAAGCGCGCCCTAATCACAGGATCATTTCAAGGAATTGGACTAGGTATTGCAACCTCGCTCGCAGCCGAGGGTGCCGCCATCGTCCTGCATGGTTTGGCAGATGAGGCAACCATCGCAAAGGCTGAAAAAGCTGTCATGGCTGCAGGTGCTGCAAAGGTGGAGAGTTATGTATCCGACCTTCGAGATGTTGCTGCTACGGAGGCGTTGATTGCAAAGGTGTTAGCTAATGGTCCGGTTGATATTTTGTGTAACAACGCCGGGATTCAGCACACAGCTACCATAGAAAATATGCCACGTGAAAAGTGGAATGACATCATCGCAATTAATTTGACTTCATTTTTTGACACGATGCGTTTACTGCTCCCTCAAATGAAAGAACGTGGGTATGGCCGGGTAATTAACACCGCATCTGTTCATGGATTGGTGGCATCTGCCGCAAAGGCACCTTATGTATCGGCAAAACATGGTGTTATCGGTTTAACAAAAGTTGCCGCACTTGAATATGCAGCTGTCGGAGATGGAAAATCTGGTGGAGTAACGGTGAATGCAATCTGTCCTGGATGGGTTGAAACCGCTTTGATTGAGCCTCAGATTCAGGCAAAGGTTGATTTACACAATGGAGATCGCGCCGCTGGTATCGCAGATTTACTCTCAGAGAAACAACCATCTAGGCGCATGTCCACACCAGAAGAGATTGGTGCGGTTGCCGTGTTTCTTTGTTCTCGCGCAGCGCACAACATTACCGGGGCAGCTATTCCAGTCGATGGTGGCTGGACCGCTCAGTAAAACCAACACAAAAAATTTACAAAGAAAAGCGGGGCCAGATAAATCTGGCCCCGCTTTTTACTTACTATTGATCTGTAACTGATTACTTAGTTATCTCCGTAGTACTTCAACTTCGGAGCGCTATAACCACGATCGTAAGTCATGTTTCCAGCCTTACGAAGCTTAGTAAGCAATGGGCCACCTGAAAGGTGCTGACCATTAGCTGAGGCATGTGCAAGTAGATCTGCAATTGCCATGTACTGAGATGTGGTGAAGTTACAGTGGTTGGTACCAGTTGCAGCAGGAACCGATGTATCTGGTGCTCCAGCAGCTGTGTACTTGGTGTACTTCTCAAGTGGGAAGTTCCAAATTGCTAACACGTTGTTAACAGGACGCTTACGATCTCCTGCCTTTCGTGCGGCTACCCACTTCTCTGCCCAATAAGTTGCGTACTTATCAATTACTGACTGCTGGTTTCCAGCTGTGGTAATTGGATCAGCAACACCGGTAAAGAGAATGGTTGGAATTTCAACCTTTCCAGAGTGTGAAGTAAGTGTCTTCAGCTTCTCTACTGCAGCAGGGCTTGCCTTAGCACGTGGAGATGCCGCAAGAACGCTCAGAAGTCCAGCGGTTCCTGATGCACCTGAAAGTGCTGAGGCCCAGCTGAATTGCTCATCTGCGATGCGTGCTGCGTAGTCGGTAGCTGTGTTATCAAATACAGCGCCACCGGCTTGTAGCTCAAGGTCATGTGTTGCAAGAACTGCAAGTGCTGCAGCGTTTGCCACGTTCTGAAGAGCTGCAAAGGCAGGGTTGATTGCTAGCTGGAATGAAAGTGCGTTTGCAGCAGGCAAACCAGCAGGTGCTGAAGTTGAATCAAAGTTCGCTGATTGCATTGGAATTCCAGCCATCAACGCAACCATTACAAGTGCGCTTCGTGAAGGGATTGCCTTGATTGCATCAGGGACTTTAGAGGTAGCTGGCCAAGCTGGAGTGCTTGGGTTGGCTGCAAAAGCTGCCTGCAATGATCCGATAACTGTGAAGACCTTTACTAGATCACCCATCGCTTCGGCATAACCTGCAGCTCCAGCTGAATATCCACCGCCCTTGATTGTTGGATCAAAGAAAGTCTTGATTCCCCAGAGCGCATCCCCTGCCATTGTCATTAATGGAGTGATATCGCTAGCCATACACAATGGTGCTGCAGCACTGAAGAGATCTGAGTGCTTCTCCGCTAGAGCTTGAGTAATGAATCCACCAAGTGATTCGCCCCATGCAACAACCTTTGTTGTCTTCGTGAACTGCTTCTTGAAGAGGCCTACAAGTTCAACGTTAGTTTTGATAGCTGAATCTGCATTCCATCCTTGGCGTGCAAATCCTGAACCAACTACGCCATATCCCTTAGCCAAAAGCGCACCAATTACAGTTGCATTTGGACCAGGTTGAGGCGTATTCGTAACTGTGTATCCGCCGTATCCAGGAATTCCAGCAGGAACTGGAACATTTGGGCGATATCCATGTGAATAGAGGTAGACAGTTCCATTGAAGTTTGCAGGGACCATCATTGCGTAAGGAGCACCATCAGAGGTCGCGCCACCGCATGTTTGAACCGGGACCTTGCCATCGCAAACAGGGTTTGCGCTAGCAACCGTTGGTGCTGCAACAAGCAGTGAAGCAGCAAGTGCTGATCCTGCTAAGAGCGTTAAGGAACGCTTGAATTTAAAGTTTCTCATGAGTTACTTGGTAATCCTTTCGCTGGCATTGCCGGACGTTTGAAGGTGGAAACCACAACTGGACCGGAGCCGCTATCAGTGGTGTAAAGCTTTACCTTTCCACCAACTGGCTTTCTATCTCCGTTGGCATCCATTACTGCCATGTAGTAACCGGTGTGACCAACATTGCTGGTCCGTGAAAAACCAAGAGGAGAGTAGGCAACAGATGCAAAGGTTGAACCCTTGGTTTCCATAGCTCTAATCAATCCCTTACGTGTTGGTCTTGGTCCTGCAGCTCTCAAAGCCTGGACAGTCATCAAGCCAATGTTCATACCTTGAAGCACATAGTCATCAAAGGCGGTACCAGTGTTGTACTTAGCGTTGATCTCTTGGAACTGCTTTACATACTCATCGCTAGTGTCATTTGGTGATGGATTACCAGCTGGAGTCTGTGCGCCATTGAGAACTGCTAGTGGAACACCAAGTGCGCGAAGAGTTAGAGGGTCGGCACCAACTGATCCAAGGATCCATTGTGGTGCGTACTTTGCTCCCGCAGCTACTGCTAATAGCGGAGCTGTTGCAGAAGTTACGCCAAAGAAGACGACAACTTGTGCTCCACCTGCTGCCAGCTGGGAGACCCAGGTCTGTGCAGTTGCGGCGCTCTGAGTACCTGATGTGTAAGGAATGCTGACATCAAATTTGATGCCTGCTGCCTTAAATGCGCCCATTCCATCAATTCCGAACTCATCATTCTGATAAACAATGCCGAGTTTCTTTCCAGCATGGTTCTCTTTGAGGAACTGGGAGATGATCTTTGCTTCCATCGCGTAGGAAGGAAGAATCATGAAGGAGGATGGATAGGTTTTCTTATTTGCAAATCCACTAAATCCAGTGTTAAGGAAAAGACTTGGGACTCCACGTCGTGCAATACCTACAGACTTGTGGACCGATGTGAAGTTAGCAGTTCCAAGTGGGCCAACTAATGCAAAGACTTTATCCTTCAAAATTAATTCATTTGTCTTAGCAATCGACAACTGTGGTGAGTACTCATCATTTTTTTGGATGAGAGTGACTTTTCGGCCATAGACTCCGCCATTGTCGTTGACGTACTTAAAGTAGGCATTCATAGCATTGCCGATTTTGTTGTAGCCTGGCGATGCTGCTCCAGTAAGCGGAAGAGTGATACCGAGCTTAATCTCGCTGCCGGTAACTCCCGTCTCTGCGTATGCTGGTAGCGATGTTGCAAATAAGCTGCCAACTGCGAGCACCGTGGCGGCGAGCCAGGTCCTCTTTGCACGGGTCTTTCTGATCATTGTTTTCCTTCCATCGAGGGTGGTTTAACTTCTAGTAATCTACTAGTTACTTACTAGTAGTTTAAGGTTCTATATTTTTTTCTTATGGTGGTGTCTGCGCAACTTCTCTCCTGGGCCGTTTGGGGTAAAAATTACTGAGAGAATGAGTAAAACGCTCACAATAAGGCTCGGGAGATAGTTGTTGAGGTTCTCACCACCACCAAAGCGGGTGGCAACAACATCTGCTGCCTCAGGAATTGCAACCAGAATCAAGGCTCCGAAGACCACCCCTGGCAAGCTGGAAACTCCAGCGAGTACCGCTCCGGTAACTAGTGCAAATGAGAGGGTCAATGTGTAAGCCCCTGGGGCAACCAAGCTAATGGTCATCGCCATCACCGCTCCGGCTAGCCCGGCAAGGGCGGAGCTGATGGTGAAGGCCAAGATTTTCATCCGCGATGAATTGATCCCTGCTAACTCGGCAGCCAATGGGCTACTGCGAATCGCACGCCAGGTACGTCCGTAACGCGATTGCAAAATATTAGAGGTAATAAACAAGGAGATCAGAGCGATAAAGCTGGCAATCCAAAAGAACCACTTATATTGGGAGAACTCTTCTCCAAACCTTTCTGGAGGAAAACCAACATCAAAAAGAAGCCCGGGAACTCCACCAAGAAAATCAAATTGATTGGCAATCTCTGGGAGTCCAACAGCTAAAGCCAATGTTGTTCCCGCTAAATAAGGTCCGGATAATCGAGCAGCTGCCGTTCCTAGAAATGCACCGAAAAGTGCTGAGGCAACTATTGCCATTAAGAATGCAACCCAAACGGGGCTTCCCAAATTGTTAAGTGTCAATGCTGCTGCATAACCACCAACAGCCATCATCGCTCCATTACCAAGGGATACTTGGCCGGAGTAACCGGTAAGCAAAACAATTGACGCAAGCGCAATCGTGTACATCGCAATCTGCGCTCCCTGATAAACACGGAGCTCATCTACGCGATCGCCAACGAGAAGCAAAATCCAACCGAGAAAGATAAAGAAAGCAATTTTCTTACGCACGGCGTGCCCTGCCTTTCGCCATAATTCCATCAGGCTTAACAAGTAACACCACGATGAGAACTACGAATCCTCCAATAAACACCAATGATGTGCCAACGTAGTTCAAAATAAAGGTAAGAGTTATTCCTAGGAGTAAGGCCCCAACAACAGAACCAACCATGCTTTCAAGCCCACCGATTACCGCTGCGATAAATCCAAAGACAAGTAAAAGATCTAGCGAGTATGGTGAGAGGAAGTTATTGGATGTCACTAACATGCCCGCCACTCCACCAACGCCACCCGCGATTGCCCATCCGATAGTCCTGACTCGCGCTGTCTTGATACCCGCTAACTGTGCAATTTCAGGTGCATACGCTGAGGCACGTAGAGATAAACCTAGATTTGTTCGTTGAAATACGATGGCTAGAACAATAAGAATTGAGAAAACCGTCCCGATAACCAGCAGATTTAAAGCTGAAAATGGAATTGTTGTATCGCCAATGGTGAATCCATCAGTAGATGCTGGCGCCTTAATTGACTTGAACTCTCCGCCCCAAATTAATCCCACTATTCCTCGAATAATTCCGAGCAAGCCCAACGTGGCAATTACTGGAGCGACTACCGCTGCAGCTCCTGATACAGCATGCTTGAACAAAACTCGCATGAAGAAGAAATCCACGGCTGCTCCTAGTAATGCCCCAGCTGCGATTGCAAAGGCCAGACCAAGCCAGAAAATTTCAGTTCGGCTTGCGATCTCAAAACCGATGTAAGTAGAAAGCATTGCCTGACCAGCTTGTGCAAAGTTAACTACACGAGTTGATCGCCAGACCAAAACTAGCGCGATTGACATAAGAGCATAAATAGAACCGGTTGATATTCCGATAAGAATGGTCTCTAATAATTTATTCATTAGTACCCCAAATATGCCGCGCGTACGGCAGGATCATCGATGAGCGCTTGAGCATGATTTATTGCAACTACTTTTCCAAGATTGAGAACAATTCCAAGATCAGCAATCTTTAGTGCACCCATGGCATTTTGTTCTACCAATAAAACCGTTAAATTCATTGAGGTTGTTAAGTCTCGAATTGTTTGGAAAATTTGCTCAACGACCAGAGGTGCTAATCCGAGAGATGGTTCATCGAGGAGAAGTAGTTGTGGTTTAGACATAATGGCTCGTCCAATTGCCAACATCTGTCGCTCTCCACCAGACAAAGTATCGGCGCGCTGCTGAATGCGCTCACCTAGGCGAGGAAAAATTGAAACAACTTGATCAATTGATTCTTTAGACTCCTTGGCATTACGGCGCCAAATAGCTCCAAGTTCCAAGTTCTCGCGCACTGTTAACTCTGGAATAACTGACTTACCTTCAGAAACATGTGAAACACCTCGGCGAACCAATGCCTCGGGTTTCATTCCAACAATCCTTTCGCCCTTCCACATGATCGAGCCATGTGTTGGGTGGTTAAGACCAGAAAGAGCTCGCAATAAGGTGGTTTTACCCGCTCCATTTGCCCCAATAACAGCAGCAAGCTTCCCAGTTGGAACCGCTAATGAAACTTGGTTGACCGCACAAATAGCACCATGGTGCACAGTTAGATTGGAAACATTAAGCGACATTGTTGTTTCCTGTTCCAAGATAGGCAGCCATTACTGCTGGATCGCGGCGCACGGTCTCAGCATCTCCACTGGCGATTACTTCACCAAAATTAAGGACATACAACCTGCTGCAGACCGACATAACAACATCCATATGATGTTCAATTAAAAGCACAGACATGTCAACGCTGAGATTCTTAATAAGAGAATTCATCCACTCGATATCTTGAGCACCCAAGCCACCTGCTGGTTCATCTAACATCAAAATCTTTGGTTCGCTCACTAGCGCACGCGCAATTGCAACACGTTTTGTATCGGGATATGCCAATGTGTCTGCACGGCGATGAGCGATGCCACCTGCATAGACGCGCTCTAAAGCAACGCGTGCTTTGTTTCGAATTTGATCTTCATCTTTTCTGTTTCGTCCAAGTGCCGCTGAAATCAATCCGGTCTGAGCTAAATGCTGCGCGCCAATCATCACATTTTCTAAAACAGTTAGATCTCCAAAAAGTCCTACGCCTTGCAATGTTCGTGCGATACCCAAATCAACAAGTTCAAATGGTTTTGGAAAATCATGTTTCTTTCCATTGAGATGCAACTCGCCTGAATCCGGTGTTACTAAGCCACAAAGCGCGTTGAACAAAGTTGTCTTGCCAGCTCCATTTGGTCCGATTAAACCAACAACCTCATTCTTTGCAATCTCTAAATAAACATCATTGAGTGCCCGAAGGCCGCCGAAGGAGACGTTAACCCGTTCGACTTGCAGCGCTGCAGTTTTATTAGTCATGATGTGCGTAGATTCTAGGCACACGAGGGCCAATTCGCGTAACTATCTCGTAATTAATCGTGCCGCTGGCGGCTCCCCAATCATCGGCTGTGTACTCGCCAGTAGAGCCATCGCCAAAAATAATCACCCAATCACCCGTAGCGGCCTTGGATTCAGCTCCCAGGTCCACTACAAATTGATCCATAGATACTCTTCCAATAATTGGTGCCCGCTTTCCATCAACAAATACGCCGGCACCTTGTGCATTTCGTGGAATTCCATCTGCATATCCCATTGCAACAACTCCCAGTTTTGTCTCAGCAGTTGTATAGGCAGTTGCTCCATACCCGACTGGGGTATTTGCAGGAACGGTTTTTACTAAATGCAATTTCGCTCGAAGTTGCATCGCTGGCTTTAGTCCGAGCGATGCACTATCCCCCAAGGTCTTTACATCTGGAGATAGGCCATACATTGCAATTCCAACTCGCACCATATCGAAACGTGAGTCTTTATCCTTAAGTGTTGCTGCAGAGTTAGAGAGATGGCGAATTATGTTGGTGTAACCAAATGATTCAACTGTTGCAACCATTTCCTTGAATTTATTGCGTTGTGAATCGTTTTGCCCTTCTCCGGGTTCATCGGCGCGCGCAAAGTGAGAAAAGATTCCGACGATATCAAGGTTTGCTACATGGTGACCATCGATCTTTCCCCACTCGTCAAGAAATCCTCCACGGCTCATTCCCGTATCTACTTCTAGATGAACCTTTGGACGGAACTCAGATTTCACCGCTCCAATCTCTTCAAGTGCTTTGATGGAAGATGCTGCTAACTCAATATTGTTATCGACCGCTAACTTAAAATCAGATCCGGGCGGAACTAACCAGGCAAGAATTGGCGCGGTTATTCCAGCTTCGCGCAAAGTTACTGCTTCTTCGAGAAGAGCTACACCTAATGAGGATGCGCCTGCCTCTAGTGCAGCCTTTGCAACTGGAACTAAGCCATGCCCATATGCATCTGCCTTAACTACAGCCATCACAGGGGTTCCCGAGAGTTGCTTCAAGTGCTTGATGTTGGCTGTTATTCGCGCAAGATCGATGCGTGCCTCAGCTCGATTGAACATTGGTGGAGTCTAGTGCAACTGACTTTTCGAGGGAACATACCTATCGATAGCAATTACAGCGACTAGCAAGGCGCTACCCACAAATAATCCGCCTAACAAATCGCTAAACCAATGTGTATGGCGGATCAATGAAACTACACAAACCGTAAGGCTGATAAGGACAACGCCTGCACTAGCTAAACGCCCTTGATAGCGATCTACCTTTGCATAGCGATAAATCAGGTAGGCCAAAATTCCCCACGATAAAACCGCATTGGAAGCATGTCCGCTTGGATATGACATTCCACCTGCATGTAACAAATCAAAACCATCACGAGGCTTGGTGCGTCCCAAAAATATCTTAAAGGTTCCTACAACAAGGTTAAGTGAAAGCAGTGAGATCATCGCCAAATTTAAGGGACGCCAAGTTTTAAACTTATAGGCGATAAAGGATGCAGCAATTAACAAGACGGTCGCAGTTAAACTTCGAAGCCCTAAATCATCTAAACGCCTAAGAGTAAATCCTGCTAAACCTTCAAACTGTGGTTTGGGTTGGCTATTAATCTCTTTGTCATAGGCAACTAATGGACCATTTGTTAACACCTGCTGGGTTACAAGTAAGAAGCCAAAAAACAAGAGAAGCGACCAGCGAAGTGCTCGGTCCATCTGACGTCGACGGGTTTGTGCCAATTTTTCCATCACTCAACCGTTACAGATTTAGCCAAGTTTCTGGGTTGATCAACATCATTGCCGCGAACGACAGCCATCTCGTAAGCAAATACCTGGAGAGGAACTGTTGCTAGAACTGGCTGGAACAAGGCAGGGGCAATAGGAATACGAATAATGTGTTCTGCCCCTTCAACATGCGCGCCTTCTTCAGCGATAACAATTACACGTGCTCCACGAGCCTTCACTTCTTGAATATTGCTGAGCATCTTTTCATCAAGTGCGTGTTCATGTCCGGCAGGAAGTATCGCGATTACAGGTGTTCCCTGATCAATAAGTGCGATCGGTCCATGCTTGAGTTCTCCCCCGGCAAAACCTTCTGCATGGATGTAGGCAAGCTCTTTGAGTTTTAGTGCGCCTTCTAGCGCTACTGGATATCCGATGTTTCTACCTAAGAATAAAACTGTGTTGTTCTGGGCAAAGGTGCGGGTTAGTTCACGAAGTGGTTCAACGGTTTCCAGGATCTGTTCAATCTTTCCAGGAAGTTCTAGAAGCTCCTTGTAAAGATCACGGACCTCTGCATCCTTAAGTGAGCCATTTACCTGTCCAAGGTGTAATCCAATTAAGTAAACCGCAATGATCTGAGTCAATAAAGCTTTGGTAGATGCAACCGCGATTTCAGGACCGGCATGGGTATACAAAACCGCATCTGATTCGCGAGGA